>Ga0154020_10011097_pt1 | contig 10278 bp, 7 predicted proteins | sample Klosneuvirus_201_FD_109709 | JGI IMG/M metagenome (GOLD analysis project Ga0154020, IMG submission 109709) | Active sludge microbial communities from wastewater, Klosterneuburg, Austria - Klosneuvirus_20160825_MG | ecosystem: Engineered > WWTP > Aerobic digester > Activated sludge | place... | reverse complement strand
GGCCAACGAAGCAGGCGCGTATGGCAAACTGGTTTATCTCCCGTGCCGTCCATCCAACGGGTTTGTTCCCGAGCCGCCGAAAAAGCACGTGGATGTGATTTACCTCTGTTCGCCAAACAATCCGACGGGCGCAGCCGCCACGCGCCCGCAACTGGAGGCATGGGTGAAATACGCGCTCCAACACAAGTCCGTGATTCTCTTCGACGCCGCCTACGAGGCTTACATCACCGACCCCGCAATTCCCCACTCGATCTACGAGATCCCTGGCGCGCGCGACTGCGCCATCGAGTTCCGCAGCTTCTCGAAGAACGGCGGTTTCACCGGTACGCGCTGCGCGTTCACGGTTGTTCCCAAATCGCTGAACGCCTTCACCAAGTCCGGTGAAGCGAAACCGCTGCATGCGCTCTGGTCGCGACGCACGGCAACGAAGTTCAATGGTGTGAGCTACATCGTCCAGCGCGCTGCGGAAGCGCTTTACTCCGCGGAAGGCAAGTCGCAGGTGAAGGCGCTCATCGAACATTATCTTGGCAACGCTGAAGCGCTGCGCAAAGGCGCGAAGAAGGCCGGCCTTAAAGTTTTTGGCGGCGTCAACGCCCCGTACATTTGGGTGCGCACGCCCAAGGGTGTCACAAGCTGGCAGGCGTTCGACAGGATTCTCGCGGAAGCCAGCGTAGTCATCACGCCCGGCTCGGGATTTGGCTCGAAGGGTGAAGGCTTCTTCCGCATCAGCGCCTTCAACACCCGCGCCAACGCCGAGGAAGTCGCCCGCCGCTTGCAGGAACTAAAGTGGTAAAGAGAAAGTCAGGGGAATCCTCGGCAGGGGAATGAAGCCGAAGCTTATTCCTTTGCCCTTTATTTCTCTGCCCAAATTTGGTTTGCCTGAGTCCGTTATCTTACCTTGATCTGACTCACGATGCTGGAGTCTTTGATCTTCGAATCGTCCGCCAGCAGGAACGCCTTGCTGAGGATGACCGATAACGTGCGGTCGCCCTCGAACGGGAGCAGAACCTTGTCATCTTTGCGTGCTGCGGTGCTTTGATCCGGAACAATGCAGAGGTATTGATTGTTCGGCTCCATCTGAATGTTGCCGCTGCCGAGATGAATCTTGTAGGTGCGGATGCTGCCTTTCACGACTAGAAACTTTTCTTCAAACGAACACTGGCCGGCTATTTTCAATTTTGGAATCAGACGCACAAGAACTTCCCGGCGCGTCTTCGCTGAGGCATTCAGTTCACCGAAGGAGTAGGTCTGCCAGTAGTTGCCTGCGCCTTCAATTTCTCCCTGATCCTGCCATGCGGGATTGCTGCCGATGCTGCCCACGCCCACGAACAAATCCACATCGCGCATCACTTCGCTGAAGACCGTGGCGGGAACTTCCGTGAGCGATAACGGCTCGCCCGCGCGCACGAACCTGATCTGGTCGGTGCTCAAATGCAGCGCGATGCCCGAGTCCGCGACTTCGCCGACTCCTTCCACCCAAAACTCCGCCAACATGTCCCATGCCGGAAGTTCGAGCGTTGGGACGGAATAGGAATCGAATCCACCCATCAGTGAATACTTCCAACCGCGCTGGGTGCAGAGGGCGGCGAACTGGTGCTGTCCCAAAATGTGCGCCGCGAAACGGTTCGAGTAATTGCCCGTCCGCAATTCGGCGTCGGCGAGGATGTACACCTCCCGATGCGCCTGTTTGAAAGGTTGGCAAATCTCCTGCGCGTGAATCCACTCGCGCCATGCGGCGACCGTCTCCACCGGAAAACCAATCGGATGCCAGAGCCGGACGCACGTCTCGGGCGCGAGCCAGTCGAGCGGCAGGTTGTGAACATCCACCAGCATCCCGTCACGCCACGCGCCGAGCGCCGAGCGTTCGCCCAGTTTGAAATGCCAGATCAACCGGCGCGAGATTCCGGCGAGTAACTGATGGTCGAGGTAGCGCTGTCGCCACAAGTCGAAACTCCACTCGCGCCCCGACATCAGCAACCGCTCAATACGAATGCGCTGGGCCGTAAGCATTTTTGCGATGTCCTTGCCCAGCTTTTGAAATTGTTTCAATTCATCCGTATGGTTTTGTTTTACGTCGGACGGAACTGATTTCACCGCCTTGCCGTTCTTGAACCAGGAAATTTCAACATCCCGCGAATCGACAACCCGCAACGTGGCGGAGCAATCGCCGAAATTGCAGGCGAGGGTGTCGTCCGGCCCAAGCCCGAACGTGGGGACGGATTTCTCCTCCAAGTCCTCGCGAGACTGGCCCGTGAGCGTGGCGGCGGCATCGAGCGACTTGCCGATGCGTTTCTTGGCCGTCGGTTGTTTCACGGTCGAGTCGAGGCGGCTGAGTTGCGCGGCGGCGTCCTCAGTTGAAGTTCCGCTCAACGCGAGCAAACAGGCGTTGCCTACGCGTGGACAACGAGCACCGTGCCACCTGACTTTCTTGAAGCAGACCTCAGCCAGAGTTGCCAGCGCAGAACTCACGTGGGCGTCTCCCCAGCCGGAACAGCACCAGACCAATCCGCGCAAGACAGTGGCATTGTCATCGGAAAGAAGTTGATCCGGGTCGGGTGAATGTGCGTGTCGCACTTCATCGTGAACAGTTCGAGTACGAGCCACCAGTTCAAACCAGCGAATCACCCGCGACTTGAATGGATCTCGACCAATCAAGGCCACCAACTCATCGGACACTTTCAGCCATTTCTTTGTCGGCTTCGATCCCCCGGCCTGTTTGCAATGTGTAAGTAACGAAATCCAGCAGGAGGCTTCGGCATCCTGCATTTGATTTAGTTCCGACCTCGCCAAATCAGACCAGGCTTCGCCCGGATCAAGCAACTCAGGTCGCGCCAGGCCCAGCAGGATGTCCAGTGCAGCCAGAAGCTTTCTTTCCTCTGCCCGAGAGCCAAAGCTGGTCTTGGTGATGTGTGCGCGGTATCGCTGCAAGGCATCCTTCAATCCCTGTGGCAGTGTGGCGGAACTCCATTGCGCCGAGACGTGCCGGATCAGAACCGGAGTTGGAAACACGTACAAAAGGTCGTTGCGCGGATTAGCACACATTTCGTGAATGATCGAAACCATCTGGTCTTCCGTGAATGGAATGGTCGCGCGATACATCTGTTCGAGGAGCTCAGGGATTTCCTCGTGCCAGTCGGGTTCACGATACGACCACCCCTTGATTTCGATACCCAGAAAACTGGTGCTTTCCTTGATGTTCGCCTTCCAGAACCACGGGAAACGCTCCATTACCGCCAGGATGAATCTCGCTCGCGCCGCCGGTGGGGAAGCCAGAATGTTCCGTGCTTCGTCGGTTTTGCACGGATCGAATGATATGAAACCCAGTCCTGGTCGCTTTATGAACTTGCGGATGAACGCGCTCAACAATTCATGCTCGGCGTGGTTCGGATTCTCGGCATAAATCGGAAAACCGTCAGGTCCACTCGACATTGGCTTTTGACCGGCCTTGAAGCGATCCCATGTGTCCTTGAGCAATGTGGGAACGAAGTCTCGAGGATATGGTTCTGTAGTTGAGAATGAATTGAAGAACATGACCGCTCGCGTTGAGTCACCCGCCCACCAGCGGCACGAGTTTCACGAAGCTCACTTCCGCGTCCACCTTCACCTCGAATTCTTCGTCGAGCGTGGTGGCTTGTTTGTCGCCGACGAGGACGAAGAATCCGTTGCGTTCGAAAGCTTCGCACGCGCGCTGCAATTGCTCCTGCCAGTCAATTTTCCGTTTCGCCTTCAGCCGGTATCCGTTCAATGTGCGCTCGGCCTGCGTCGGCTCAACAAGGCCGCGGAAGTACTCCGGCTCCCTTTGGTTGTAGTCCTGCACTTCCTGATAAATGCGGGCGCGGATGAGTTCGCGCACAGTCATCCGCTCGGTTAGGCAGTCGAGCGTGAACGAGTGGGTCTTTTGCCCGGAAGTGGTTTCGTCGTGGATGAGCAGGGTGGTCATGGCTTGTGGGGCGATGTTCTCACCGGAAACGTCAGGATTTCAAGCGACAAATCGGAGCGAATCTGGGCAACACCTTCGCACCAGCGCCGAGGAAGTCGCGCGCTGTTTGCTGGAATTGAAGTGGTAATTTAGCCGGAGAGACGGTTTCGTCCCGGATTGAACAGCTTTCGTGGGCAAACAAAGCGAAGCCGTCCGCCGTGTTATGAGAATGTGCCGACCGGCCCTCGGATTGTTTCCGTGGCCGAGTAATTCTGTCCTCTAATTCTTTACTTTCCAATCACGACATTCGTCCGTGCATCCGTTGACGTGAGTCGGTGATCGGCTCAAGGTTTGTATTGGGTCAATGCTCACTCGATCCATGAAAATGCTTGTGGAAAGGACGGATTCGAGTGGCGGCCTTCAGGACAACGACTCTGCCGTCCGAAAACCGCTGGTGGCTATCTGTAAGTTTCGCTGGTCCATTTCCCCGCCCATCGACGTGCGCCAATGGACTTTTGGATTGGGCTTTTGCAGACCGGGCCTGATTGATTCACGTCCTCACTCACCCGCCGTAAATGCTCAATGACGCAAGAAAGGAGATTTCCTTGAAAACAATTCCAGGATTCACACGACAGGCACGGACGAACTTCAAAACACGGTCGGCAAAGCTGGCCGGTGTGGTGTTCTTTTTCTTCGCGACGGTCGCCGCTACGGCGCAGACGTACACGGTCATGCACAGCTTCGGCACGAACGTCATGGGGTTGTATCCATATGCACCGCTCGTTCAGGGGCCGGATGGAACTCTTTATGGCACCACGATTGAGGGTGGGATGTTTGACAACATGGGCCAGGTGTTCAAGGTCAATGCCGATGGCAGCGGCTACACCGTGCTCAAGGATTTCAACGGTCTCGATGGCGCTAATCCGGAAGCCGGTCTGGTGTTATCCGGTTCAATCCTGTATGGAACCACGAGAGAGGGCGGCACGAATTGGTACGGCTTCGTCTTCAGACTTCAAACCGATGGCAGCGGCTTTGAATTGCTCAAAGAGTTTGCTGGCGATGACGGGGCGGAACCTCAGGGAGGCTTGACGCTTTCCGGCACGACTTTGTTCGGGACAACCGCTAGCGGCGGAACCAACGGCTACGGAATTGTTTTCAAGCTTCAAACCGACGGCAGTGGTTTCACCGTTCTCAAGCATTTCAGTGGCGACGATGGAGCATTTCCGCATGCGGATTTGGCGCTCTCCGGCACAGGCTTGTTTGGAACAACCCCGGAGGGCGGCAGCAATAATTGCGGAACGGTATTTAGACTTAACACGAATGGCAGCGAGTACAGAGTGCTCCACAGCTTTACAGAGCCGAATTATAGCAGTGGCGAGGGCACAAACTCCGATGGAGCATGGCCGGGGGCTGGCTTGGCGTTGGCCGGTACAAAGCTATTTGGCACCACCCCGGCGGGAGGTGCCAACGGTCACGGGGTTGTGTTCACGCTGAATACCGACGGGAGTGGTTTTGCTGTGCTCAAGGACTTTACCGGCGTTGACGGCAGGACTTCGTGCGGGAATCTGCTCTTATCCGGCGCGGCCCTGTATGGAACGACGGCTGAGGGCGGCAGTAATTGGAGTGGGAATGTTTTCAAGTTGAACACTGCCGGCAGCGGATTTGAGGTGCTCAAGGAATTGAATGGCGAGGATGGCATCAGCCCGTGTGCGGGTTTGTATCTTTCCAACACCACGCTGTTCGGAACAACATCGGCAGGCGGTCGCCACGGTTTTGGCACGGTGTTCAAACTGGATACCAATGGGAGCGCCTACACTGTGGTCACGCATTTCGCCGGCGGCGATGGAGGAGGTCCGAACGGAAATCTATTACTGTCGGGGACTACCCTCTACGGGACGACCATTGGTGGCGGTAGTTCTGGCATTGGCACGCTTTTCAAAATCAACGCTGATGGTAGCAGCTACACGCAGCTTAAGAAATTCACCAACCAACTGGATGGGGTCAATCCAAACAGCAGACTGGTGTTGTCTGGTACGACTTTGTTCGGGACGACGGATGGCAGCAGCATTGGGAATGGCGTAGTGTTCAAGGTCAACACCGATGGGAGCGGTTTCTCGGTGCTGAGGGATTTCACGAACTCCACCGAGGGGGCGGGGCCGAGGGGCATGGTATTGTCCGACACAACACTCTTTGGGACTACCGGTTGGGGCGGCAGCAACGGTAACGGAACGGTATTCAAGATTGGAACGGATGGCACCGGTTTCACCGTACTCAAGCATTTCACCGGCAGCGATGGTGCTGATCCGTTTGCGGGCTTGCTGCTCTCCGGCACGACGCTGTATGGGACAGCGGCGTGGGGTGGTAGTTCCTCGCGGGGCACGGTATTCAAGATCAATACCGATGGGAGCAATTTTGCTGTGATGAAGAACTTCGCTGGAAGTGATGGAGAAAATCCATATACAGGCTTGGTCTTGCTTGACACAACGCTATATGGGACGGCCTGCGCAGGCGGCAGTTTTGGGAACGGCACGGTATTCAAGATCAACACCGATGGCAGTGGCTTCGCGGTACTTAAGCACTTCACCGGCAGCGATGGAGCCAATCCGCAGTCGGCCCTGTTGCTGTCCGGTACAACTTTGTATGGGGCCACGTCCTGGGGTGGTGGTGTCGGCAATGGCACCGTGTTCCAAGTCAACATCGACGGCAGTAACTTTTCAGTACTGAAGCACTTCACCGGGAGCGATGGAAATTATCCTGTTGGAGGTTTGGTATTGTCGGGCACGACGCTTTACGGCACCACAGGTGGCGGCGGCAATACGCATAGCGGCGTGTTGTTCAGCTTGTCGCCCGGCCTCGCGACTATCGTGCTCCAGCCCGCAAGCCAAACCGTCAAACCAGGTGACACAGTCAACCTCCAAGTGACTGCCGGCGGCTGGCCATCGCCCGATTATCAGTGGTATCTTAACGGTACCAACATCATTAACGGCGCCACCAACCCGGTTCTGGCAATGACCGATGTGACTTTCTTCCATTCGGGGAACTACACGGTGGTCGTCACCAACATGTACGGCAGCCTGACCAGCGCGGTGGCTTCTCTGATCGTGGAGGATCCGTTTATCAACACTCAACCGCGCAGCCAGTTCCTTATTGCGGGGCAAACATGCCGGCTCAGTGTGGGTGCCGGTGGAACATCGCCACTAGGCTACCAATGGTTCAAGGATGGCATGATATTGAACGATGGCGGAAACATTTCTGGGGCGCTAACCCCGATGCTCACATTGAGCAACGTCCTTGGTGGAGGTGCTGGGAGGTATGCTGTTGTCATAAGCAATGGGTACAGCAGTGTGACCAGCTTGGTGGCGGTCCTGGCTGTGCTTACACAACCCGAGCTTGTCGTCAATGGAAGCTTCGAGTCACCGGTTGTCTATTGCTATGCTACTTTCACAACCATTCCCGGATGGACGACCTCTTTCGGTCGCGGCATTGAAATCCAAAACGACTGCGCCGGAACTGCCTTCGACGGTCAGCAGTTGGTCGAGTTGGACAGTGAAATCAACAGCGGCATGGTTCAACAGATTCCGACGATACCCGGGCAGGCGTACCAGCTTGGTTTTGCCTACTCCCCTCGTCCGGGCTATCCACGCGCGTCGAACGGCATTGATGTATTCTTCGACAACACCCTCCTGGCCAGTATCACAGAGGACGGGATGGATTTGTCAGACACACGTTGGTCCATTTTCACCTGGTCAGTCGTGGCTGGTGGAAGCAACTCACGCCTTGAATTTCGGGCGACTGGAGCTAGCGAGGGAGTAGGCGGCTATGTGGATGACGTGCATCTTACGTCAATCGGCCCCGCAACCATCACGGTCCCACCAGCCAGCCAGACGGCGGAACTTGGATCCACAGTTCGGTTGTCGGTTCATGTGACCAGCTCTCCTCCGCTGGCTTATCAATGGTTTTTCAACGGCACTAATGCCATCAGCGACACCACAACGAACTCCGTCCTTGAGCTGACGAACCTCCAACCCGCCAACGGCGGCACTTACACTGTGGTCATCCACAATGCTTTCGCCGCAGTGACCAGTTCACCCGCCATGCTGGCGGTTATTCCCTCGGTCGAGCGGAGGCTGGTGCCGGGAGTGAGCCTGACCAGCGACGGCGGAAGTATTTTGCAACTCGACTACACCGATACGCTTTCCCCTTCGCCGATCTGGCTGCCACTGGCCACAATCTCAATGGAGGAGCCGCCGCAACGCTACTTTGACGTCACAGAACCTCTCCCAACGCAACGCTTCTACCGCGCGTCGCATGTTGGTGAACCCGGTGCAATACTGTCACTCGATCTTCAGATGATTCCGGCGCTCACGTTGTCGGGAATCCCTGGTAACTCAGTGCAGGTGGACGGCATCAACCGAGTTGGTCCGGTGGACGCCTGGTTCACGCTGGACACAGTGACGCTGACGAACACGTCGCAACTCTACTTTGATGTCACCGCTCCGGATCAACCTCAGCGGCTCTATCGGCTTGCTCCGATGCCATAGGTGGAAACTGAGTGGAAGCAATTCCTTCATCCGCCTCATCAACAACCGCCCCAATGATGGTGAAATCGCGCACCACTTGAAGGACTTGATGTCGTGAATTGAGTCGTGATACCGGATCAGTTGAAGGCAGAGCTATGTTTGGCAGTGGAATGATGCCCGCCCTGTAATTTGATTCCTCTGCCATTCATTCCACGGAAAACAAAACAGGCGACCCTTGCGGGTCGCCTGTCGGAATTATTCTAAAGAATCAATTACGCTTTGGCCAGCGTGGCCGCCGGCTTGGACTTGAGCGCGTTCTTGGCGATGTTGACCAGCTCAAGAAATGCCGCGTTGTCCTGGGCAGCAATGTCGGCAATCACCTTGCGATCCAGCGCGCACTTGGCTTCCTTCAAACCTTCGATGAAGCGGCTGTAGGTAATGCCTGCAGCGCGGGCGGCGGCATTGATGCGCACCTGCCAGAGATACCGGAACGTGCGTTTCTTGACACGGCGGTCACGATAGGCGTACTGACGACCGTGATCCACGGCATCGGAAGCGTATCTATAGAGTTTGGATCGTTTGAGACGAAAGCCTTTCGCCGCTTGCAGCATGCGATTGCGGCGTTTGCGGGAGGCGGGTGCATTTGTTACGCGCATAAAATTAAGTGGCTGGGATTTGGCGTCCGGGTCAGGGGTTGATCAGTGGCTGAAAGGCAGGTTCTGCTTGATGCGATACTCGTCCGTCGTGTGGACGAGCTTCGACCCGCGCAGGCTGCGACGGCGCTTGGCACTCTTGCCCTGACACAGGTGACGGCGACCCGCGCTGGAGCGCAGAACCTTGCCGCGCGCCGTGATCTTGAAGCGCTTGGAAACTGATTTCTTTGTCTTGATGCCTTTGGGTCGTCGCATAATGCTTTTGTCGTTAAAAAAGGACGCGCACTATATGTAGGACGCAGGAGGCTTGCAAGCCGGATTTTTGGAAATCTCGGGTCATCGTTTCTGATTGTGCGCCACTGCGCTGTATTTCGCAGAAAACAGGGCTTCGGCAGCGGAACGAAGGGCCGCATCCGGACCGAGATCCTCCCATCCGGCCTGGAATAGATCTCCCGCAACAAGCTGCATGGCCTTCTCCCAGCTGGCGCGTTCGAGGGAAATGGGCGGCGGCTGCACCGAGCCTTGTATCAACAGGCCGAGTTTGTTCCGACGCTGTGCGGCCCCGGCTATCTTTCTCCCCTTCCAGAGCAGATCATGCTTCTCGTAGCCGGTGAAACATTGCCCCGCGCCGCCTCCGTCGTCCGGGATGCTTTTGCAACACGGAGCAAGAGTGGTGGGCACATGCAGCCTGGTGAAAGCCGATTGGATCCATTCATGCATACGCCGGTAGCTCTCCTCCGCCCGCAGCGAATGCCATTCGTGGCCCGCCGGGAACACCGCGCTGTAGGTCCAGTCTGCATCGTGCGGCACAACGCCTCCGCCCGTGGGACGACGTATCAGTGGTCGCAACATCGTGGTGGCAGACACGTCTGTGAATCTTTGAAAGTAGCCAAACGTGGCGGCGGGCTGTGTCCATCCGTAGAAACGGAGCACAGGTTTTTGCAGACGCGGCATGGATTCGAGCAAGGCCTCATCCATCGCCATGTTGAATGCGGGATCGCCCAAACCAGAGTTGAAAAGAATCCACTGATTCATTCCGGTTTAGTCAGTGATGCGGTCAGTTGCCGGGGCTTCATGATCATCGCCCTGGTTTTTTGATTGAAATAGTTTTGACACCATTTTGCGGGCACACCGACAGGAGTTCGCAAACGGCGCAATCAGGTCTCCTCGCGTCGCAACGCCGTCT
>Ga0154020_10011096_pt1 | contig 10278 bp, 14 predicted proteins | sample Klosneuvirus_201_FD_109709 | JGI IMG/M metagenome (GOLD analysis project Ga0154020, IMG submission 109709) | Active sludge microbial communities from wastewater, Klosterneuburg, Austria - Klosneuvirus_20160825_MG | ecosystem: Engineered > WWTP > Aerobic digester > Activated sludge | place... | reverse complement strand
TAAGGACGTTCGGTTCGATAAGCACGTCACCTGAACTCGAGCGGCTGATAACAGTGTCAGCGGTGACAACGTACTGCCGATTATCCAGCGAGCGTGCAAGCGCACCAGCGGGCAGCAGCGTGCCTTCAGTACCGTAGCACATAGCGACAACGGTTGTCGGCGTAGCAGCGAGGCGCTCCAGCCCCACGAACGACACCGCACCGTCTAGCGAAGTACCTTCCGCGGTCGCAGGGTACATGCTGTCATAAGTGTTCTGCAGAGCCTCGTAGGCGTCGTCGAGTGCTGCTGCAAAGATACCAATGATCTGACCGACCACAGCATCTGGGTTCGTATTGACCGGGCCCAGGGCGTCAGTGAAACGCTGGTCGTAATCCGTCTTGATCTCGTTAAGACGGGGGCGCTCGAAACCTTGTTCGGTCAGGCTCATGCAGTTACCTCAACAATTCCATAAGGCGTGTCCGCCGTGAAATCAACCGTCAGCTTCCGCGTCGCATTGCTGAAGCTGTAATTGAACGAAATGATCTGACGCACACCCTCCACTTCCAGAATGCTTTTCCGCAGCGCAGCAAGAGCTCCGGAGAGCGTCAATTGCTTGCCCAGAATCTGTTGCAGGTAGGGCGTCCCGAACTCGGTGTCCAGAAACCATTCACCGCGCCACAGCTTGAGCTTGATGAGTAGCTGCTGGCGCACCTGTGCAGCCTTATCCACCAGCTTCAGATCCAATGTGCTGGTGTCAAGATCGTGGGATGTGGTAAGCGAAATATCAAGCATGTCGAGGATAATACCATTCAAATGCCAAGTCCATCAAGCTACAGGCATCAAGCATTGGGAACCGCAGTATTGCCACCGCCCTGTTGAATGCCTCCGTGCGTATGTGTGCCGTCAATGCGCTTGCCAAGACTGGTAATGGTGCCCGCTGTATGGTCGAAGTCGCCTTGCATCGTTGTTCCATTTCCGCCGCCAATACCCGTCATGCCGTCGTTGTAAGTCAGCAGGCCGTTCGTCGTCAGCGTTCCGGTGTTGAGCGTGTCAGGCGTGTTGATTGTTGTTCCGCCAGGAGCGTTGATGTTCAGTGCCCCGTCAGCGGTGAGTCGGATGTATGCGGGCCCGAAGAACATGGTCATGTCCTCGTTGTTCCCACTATCGCCTGCACCAGCATTGCCAAGGTCGCACATGACCGCATAAGCATCTTGAAGGTCGAACATCCGGCGATCGTCGCTGCCGTCAATAGCCTGTTGCGAGAACACGAGCAAGCACTTGTCGCCGGGCTTCACTGGACCCTTGACCCCTGCTGTGCCTCCTGCAAACGAAGGCCAGCACACACGCACATCCGGGATGATTGGGTAGTCGAGCACGTCACCGTCTGCGAACCGCTTCTTGCCAGTTGGAACCACACGAGCAAGGCCGTTCTCATACGACACGATGATGCCCGGGAGCGCAGTATTCACGTCCAGCAATTGGGACTTGACAAGCCCGAGCAACGCTTCGACAGGGTTGTTTGATGTCTCAGCCATTATTTCACATACCTCAAAGTCAATTCGGTGTGCCACTCGTTGCCGTGTGTGTCGCCTGTGTGCGTGAGCTCCTCTACACGAAAGAACTCACCATCCACGCCCTTTGATTTTACCTGCACATACCCGCCAGGTTCAACAAGGGGTTGCAGCAAGGTCTTCACCTTGTACCCGAGCACGCGAAGCATCTGCTGCACCTCGCCGTCCTTGTCACGTTCAGTAGTCTTGCGGACTCCAGGCTGGTTGGCGGTGATCCCTTCCTTGGCAGCAGCCTTCTCCGTCATGGTCTTGGACTCCTGCATAGGGGAACCGATGAGACCAGTGTCAGCTGACAGCAGATATGCCTTTTGCTTAAAGACGCCGCCCTTCTTAATGATTTGGATTTCGCGGTTCTGAATAGACCATTCCAGGCCACTGTGCTCGCACGCTTTGTCCATAGCGTCACGCACACGCCCAACGAACGCGAAGCCCGAGGGATATTGCTTGCGAGCGATGTCAGCGGGCATGGGGCGCACAGGCAGACCGAACTTCTTGTTGATCGCTGTCACGACCTGCTGTGTGGTTGCACCTTTACCGAACGACAAAGACGCCTTCGCGTCGCGAAACTCCATGAAGCCGTCTTCCATCTCCAACTCGGTGATCCAATCCGGGCCCTCGCGGACGGTGAGCGTTCGCGTCACGTTACCGCTGAAGATTGTGGTCGCACCGATGTCCTCGCTGTAACCAGCCTTCAGGATCATCACGTTCCCAATGACCTCGATCAGTGCGCGAGTTTCAGGAGCTGTGTTCCACACCTTGACGGTGCATTTGTTCGGGGACTTGGTTGCACCCTTTTGAATGGAGAACGCAATGCGAAGGCCTGACAACTCACGCCCCTTGCCGCCTTCCTTACCAATCACCAGTGAGCAGACGCGGTTGAATAGCACTGTCAGCCCCTTACAAGTTGAGCAGTGACCGCAGGATCCGGCTCGTAATAGTAGAGCGAGAAATTGACCGCGAGGTCGCTATATCCAGGCCGAGCGGCGTTCCCCTTTTCCTGCACGAAGTAGAAGTCCCCAAAGGGCAAGCGCACGTCCTTGAAGCGTCCGATCAGCGGGTAATTCTTAACCATCTTGACGTTCTCAAGAATGACCGTTTCATCCGCAGTGAGTACCGTCAGCGCGAAGTAACCGAATCGCTCGTTCCACAGCACGCGCAAGATGTAAGGGTTGCCGTCCAGCTCTACGCTGACAAGCTGATCGGTCGTTTCCGGTTGCAGGGGGATCTTTTGAATGAGTGACATTATTTCAACACCCTCGACAATGTGCTGGACGGCTTCTCGACGGTCTGGGGCTGCTTCTTACCGCCGTCCTTTTGAGGCTCGGTTTTCTTACCTGTAGCAGCGTCCGCCTTCTTGTCCTTCTTCGGATTGATACCGTCCGGGACATCGACCATCTGCGTCGCCACCTTGCGGATGTTAATGAACTCAGCACTGAACTCGATTGCCTCGCCCACACCAGCCGTTCGCGGGATATTGACGTTCGTGAGAATCATGTCGTCGTAGATCCGGTGCTTCGTATAAACCGTCATCGGTTCCTTTAGCTTGATCAGCTCGTACAGCAAGTCGAAGACGTCTTGGCTGCGGCTTATCTGCGGAAGCGATTGACTCGACGTCAAAGGTGTATCAGTCACGAACCCTTTGATCTTCAGCTTGTCGGACTGGTCAATAACGTGGTCAGTGACAGGTGCGCCCACCTCGACGGGGTTGCTAGTCGCTTCAGCAGACCATTCATGGTTCTCGTCCAGAGCTGCATCGAGCTCGATATTGCCGTAGTCATTTCCGAATGCTGTCTGGAACCATTGTCCGCCGAAGTATAGCCCGATCATGTGCTGTCCTTATGGCGCATAGACCGCGAGGTCACGCGCCAGCTTGTCGTCGTTTGCTTTGCTGAACGATTGCTGTGCAGCATTCTGGAGGAACTTGGATTGCTCTGCCGTCGTTCCTGGCGGCACAGTAACATTCACCTGAGTGCTGTTATTAACATTCGGGCGCCCTGCCCCCATAGCCGACGGCGCCATCTGGGCCGGTGTAACGGTACTGGCAGGGGTTGCGCCAGCGGCTGTGCCGCCCGCAGTGCCCGACCCTGCCCCTACAAAATTCTTGGCGCCTTCCCATGCACTGCTCATCATGCCCTTAACCGCATTCCATGCGTCGGTCACAGCATTGACAATGGGCGCAAAGATCGCGTCGTAGATCCAGATCCCCCATTGCCCAACGACCTGCCAAAGCAACGCGCCAATCCCCTTGAGCCCTTCGGCAAACAAGTTCCAGTCCAGCGTGAAGGCGCCAACCAGTGTGGCAGCGACCGCAGCAATGAGCTCACCGAACCAGCGGAACACCGCCATCACCGCTTCTACGGACCCCATGACCACACCTTCCCATTCCTCCCAAGGGCCAATCATCTGCCCGATAAGGGAATCCCCGCCTTGGATCCAGACGTACAAGTCTTCCAGCAGCAGGGTCACGAGGGTAATGATTGCAGCGATCTTGAGGAACGGTAATGCAGCAGTCCAGGCCACGGTGCGGAACGCCATAAGGATGCTGAGTGCTTTGGCACCGAACGCAACACCGATCGCAATTCCAACGAAGCGAAGCATGTTGTTCCATCCGCCGAATGCTTCTACCAGCGTATAGACGCCCGCTTCAATCTTGTCGAAGGCGGTCAGGATGCCGTTCGCAATTGTGGTCACAAAGTTGGAATCCCGATTCATCTTGTCGATCATACGGGCAAAGTGGTTCCCAACGACCGTCATCGCTCGGCCCACAGTCATGGGCATCTCTTTGAACTTGTCGCCGAAGTAACTCGACATCTGACGAGTGGCTTCGATCACAGCTTTTGCGGTGAGCTTACCGTCCGACGCCATCTTCTTGAGCTGCTCGCGAGGGATCTTCATTGTCTCAGCGAGCTTGTCAAGGTACTGCGGAGCAGCTTCCGCCATAGAACGGAATTCGTCGCCTTGCAGAACACCGGACGCCAACGCTTGTGAGAACTGCGTCATCACTGCGGATGCTTCTTGTGCGCTTGCACCGCCTACGACTAGGGCTTGCGAGATGGTGTCGGTGATGCCCAGGAGGTCTTCTTGGGTCTTGATGTAGTCTTTGGCAGCGTTGCCAATCTTGGTATAGAGGGAAGCGTAGGCGTCAATCTTTACACCGGATGCACTTGCACGAGCAGCAACTTCGTCGAACGCATCTCCAGCGTCACCAACTGTTTGCGGAAGCTGACCGATACGAGTGCGGATGTTCTGCATCTCGTCGCCGATGTTGATAATGGCTTTGACTGTTGCGAAGCTGGCCACAGCGGTGGCGATGTTCCGGAATGCAGAGGCAGCACGCTCGGCGCTGTCCTTTACCCGCTCAACACCCTTCTCAGCGTTGTTCAGCTGAGACTGGTTGAGCGAGAAGCCTAGTCTGGTAATCAGTTCGCGGACAATCAATTGGTCACCTCTGTGCTTTTGCTGCTTCGTATTGGGCAGCTTCGATGTCGGACTGCATATCCATGAGCGCGTTTAACGCTTGCAAGTCCTCCGCCGTCGCCACACCATCTTTCACTTCCCTCAGCGTCACCTTTCCCGCAAGGATTGGGCGCCATATCCATAGTTCTGCGGCAAGCTCTTCGTCTAGCTGGCCTGGGACTGTTCCGGGGTCTTTTTCCCGTCGGTCAGAGCGCCAAAGCGTTCGACCAGTGACGCGAAAAAAGGGCCGAATTGATACCTCGCGACTTCAAAGATCAGCTCGTACAAGTCGAACAGGTTTTCGGTCGTAAAGCACTGGTCGATATCGGTGCCGCTCTTGACGAACTTCTTGTTCTCGGCGCTGAATACTTTCGACTCAGCAAACAAGGGAAGCACGATATTGTCCATGATGGATTCGTCCAGGTTCGCTGCGATAACCTGTGCAGCTTCTTTGACGTCAATGTCGCCCAGACCTTTACCAGCCCCCATCAACGAACCCATCACGGGCACCGCAATCTTCTGGAGTCGCATGAGCAGCTTGTTCGCTGCAAACGCATTCATTCGCACGCAAGTGAATTCCCGCGAGCCGACGATAAAGGTTTCTTGTTGCATGATAATCCCTCGAGTGTGGTCAATGAGTCAAGTATAACAAAACGGGGCCTCGTGGGCCCCGTGGGCCCCGTTCTATTCCCTCAACTTAGTTGCCACCGCCGTAGAAGATCTTGAGGTCAGCTGCACTGAAGATCCACACACGCTCGGACACTTCCTTGCCGAAGGTAGCTTCCGGAACGGTTTTGATCCAGCACTGCGTCGCAGCAGCGAGCGAACGACCGGAACCGTCCAAGATACCGATCGGGATAACAATCAGTCCATCGTTGGTGAGGTCATCGACCGACAGCAGTGCAGACAGCAGGTCATTGACCGGGCTGGTCTGCAGGAGTTTGAACTCGAATTCACCCATCTTGTTGGCGTTGCGAGCGCGAGCCACACCGCCATCCGCACCGACGCGGGTGAAGTACATATCTTCCGCACGGCGAGCGATGATAGCGTCACCATCGCTGAAGCCCGAAAGAATGACCCCGCCTACGGTGCAGATCACCTGTGCGGGATCGTAGGAACCTGTCAAAGTAGCACTCATTCATCTTCTCCTTAGAGTTCGTATGCCAGGGCACCAGTGATTTCCACAACGTGGATCGCACCAGCAAGGCGAGCGGTAAAGCCCAGTGAAAGGACGCGGGACGCCTTGATGTTGGGCGCCAGTTCCACGGAACGCGGGTAAGTAATAACGAAACCCGGAACCGTGTTACCGTTCGCATCCAGTTCGTCAGGTGCAATGCCCCCGACATTCACGCCTTCCTGCAACGACTTCCGCAAGTTATTGACGCAGAGCTGAATGCCCGGATCGGTGTAGGGCACCTTATCGCGGTTGATCATCATCTGGGCCATGTTGGTCTGAATGACGTCCTTGAGCCAATCACGGAAGCGGATCACGTCGATCCATTCACCCGCGGACACCTTGCCAGGGTTCGTCAGCGCCACTTGGGCCTGGTAGAACTCGAACGTGTTGCCACCCTTATTGACCACAGTTTGCTTCTGTGTCGCGGTCAGCGGGGACGGGGTGACGCTTGCAAGGCCTTTCAGTGCCCACGTTTCAGCGCCGGGCTGAATGGTGAAGACCCGAGCGGCCCAAGCTGCGTCCGGATACTCGGTTGCTGCCTTGGTGTGGAACAGAGCTGCCGTGCGATAGTAACGGGTGTTCTTCAGCACGCTCAGGAGGTCGGTTGTCACACCGGCGTTGAGGACGTCCGCTTCGTTGGTTGCAGTAATGAACAGGCGGTCGTTTGCCTCGGTCCATTCCGCAGCGGCGAGCTGAGTTTGTTTCACGCGCTCAACCATCACCAAGCCGTACCACGATTGATCTTCATCGGTGATAGCGTCAAGGTCGTCAGCAACTGCGGAACCAGCGGCCAGCGGGGTAATCGTTCCCCATTGCAGGTGAGACAGCAGTGCAATGGAATCGATGTTGTTACCCGTCCAAGCTACTTCCAGCGTGTTGCCCACCACAGTCGCGGTGATGATCTCGTTGGTGTCAGCAAGTACAGCAGCAGCGAGGCCAGCAACAATTTCAGCAGCGGTAGGCGTACCGTCAGCCGTGTAGCTGTAGGTATCCGAACCGACGGTGAATGCGTAGGTAGCCAGCGCGATCACGTCTGCCACTTGGATCACACCCTTCAACACCGAACGCCGACCGACCTTGATCTGGCGGGGACGCGGGATCTGACCGAATGCGTCGGACAGTGCAGTCAGCACGTTCGGGGGCAGGTCATCTTCCGATGCTGCGTTGTAGCTGGTATAGACTCGCACACGTTCCGGGAAGGTCATCAGCGGGGCGACAATCATCGGGGTTCCGAAGTTGCCTCGCGCAACTCCAGTCGTCTGGAGCGCGATTTGTACTGAAACAATATCGTCAAGGGTTGCCATCGAAAACTCCTTATATCAAATCAAGCCCACTATAACACAACCGTGATGACTTCCGCCAGATCCGGATTCGGATCATCAAACCCTTGAGTCCGATTGGTGACGTATCCTGCATCCATTTCCACGGTGTCGATCCAGCCCACACGGTCCAGAAGTTCCGTGCCAAACCGAACAAACAGATCCACACTGGCGCGGGGTTCCAGTTGCGAATTATCTAGCTTGTATGGGACGTTGAGCACATCGCCAACGTCATACAACGCAATCTTTTGAACCTGCCATGTCTCGCTGACAGTTGTGCGGGACAGGTTGTCGCGCAAGTCGGCACAAGCTACGTCCGAGTCGGGCCCGAAGCGTTGCACCTGTACGGTGATCTCACGCACACCGCTGATCAACTGGTCGCCGTTGGCATCTACCCCTTGGCTGTAGGCGTCCTCGCCAACTGCTCGCTGTGCAGCAAGGCGGAGGGTCCAATACGGGAGCGGAGGGCGGGGCGCGTTCTGGTCTGCGAAGACAAGCGTCTCCGCACCAATGAGCGCCTTGACCAGTGTGTAGAGGGTAGCCTTGACGGTCATTACGGCCTCTTCAATACGCCAGACGTCCAGTCGGACGTCGTTGTGAATTTGAACACTTTCGCGCCGATGTACTTGTAGTGATTAATCACCCCTGATTGGTTCGTAAAGATGCTGACCAGTTCATACCCATATCCTTCATGGATAACGATGTCGGGCTGCACACCCTCGCCATCAGCAGTCACCTTGAGTCGGTCGCTGGTGTAGAACTTAACGAAGTCGGACAGGTGGCGACCCTCAGGCAGCGCGTGCAAATCTTGTCCCATGACCACAGCTTGCGCCGACGCCATTGTGGTCAATGCAGTGCGGGGGCCTGCGCTCCAGTTGCCGTTCGTGTAAGCGCCCACCGCTTCGCGGAGGACGTCTTTCTGTTTGCGGAAGCTGCTCATGGGCGGCGCCCCCGAATGCTGATATGCACAGCGTTCGCCATTGCGCCTGTATCCACTAGCGTCTTCGTAGAACCTTTCTTGGCAGCAATGGTGCTCGGTGCCAAGCGGGGAAGGAAGTTCCGCCCCGTGATCGTTGTTTGGATGCGTCCAGCGTGCTTCTGACCGATCACGGTCAGTGCTTCGTTCGCTGTGCGCTTACCTTGCACCATGGCGTCAGCCTGTCGCTTGAAGTCGGAATTGATTTCTGCCACGTTCTCGTCAAACGACGTAGCCATGAACGGACGGGACGGAATGTTGTCGGTCCCGAACTCGTTGTAGGTTGCATATTCAGCAATGCTTTCACCTTCGTTCTGGGAACCCTCAAGAATACCGACCGCAACTTCCATCCCCTTGGCTTTCTCAAGCTCACGGACGATGTTGTTCCAGCCACGGTCGATATCCTTGACGGCCGCCATTACGAACTGCCCCGAGTCATAATCGCGGAACCAAAGCACGCCCGCGTGACGTCAAGATACTGCTGACCGTAGCTTGTCGAGCCTAGAATGGTGTCGCCACCCTTCAGTCCGCCATAACTACGTTGCAGATCCCCTTCTTTCTCGCTGGTAACGGGCCCCAGGGCCGCGGCGCCACCTTGGCCCGAGCGTGTGGTAAGAGACAGCATGTGCGCCGCGTATAGCGCCCGCGCCATCGCTGCCCGCTCGGTATCCAGGCAACCAGTTTCGGTGAGGTTTCCAGCAACTGACAACCATTGATTCACCGTTGCGTCTGGGACGCTGGCAAACTCTGGCGCCAGAAGCCGGAAATACTCGAGCTCGGTCATTACTCAGCAGCCGGAGCAGGTGCAGCAGGAGCCGCCGGAGGAACAGGAGCGCCAGGCTTCGGTGCAACGGGTTTCGCAGCCGGAGCAGGTGCAGCAGCTTTCACTTCGACGAGTTCAGCCTTGTTGATGGAAGCTTCGAAGGCTTTCGGAATGTCCTTTTCCTCGCCCGGAGCGATGGAAACATTGCCCACGTGGTGCAGGCGTGCGGATACGTTCTTGACCTTCATTTCATTCTCCAGAAGTTAATAGGCGGGACTAACTTACACCAGCCCCAGCCTATTTTACTTAGACCCCGTCGGCGAACGCAAAGGCCAGCGGGTATTCAATGATCACACCAGCGAAGCGCGACTCGACCGGCACCTCAAACTCCAGGCCCTTCTGCTGCGGGCTGTACTGCTTGATCATCATCGGAATCTCAAGCTGCCAGTTTTCCATGGAGTTTTCCATTGCGTACATGCGATCCGCACCGCCTGCACCAGCGCCGTCCATTTCGACAACCTGCTTGAACTCGACGCCCGGATGGTTCTTCTGCAAGAATTCCAAGATGGTCGTGTCGCTGGCCGCGCTGTTTTGCGTAGTTGCGATCAGTGCGTACTGCTCGATAGGCAACCACACTTGAGTCACGCGGTGAATGCCCTTGGATTGGGTGATCACCTTGTTGATCAGAGCGTTGATGTCACGAACGATCTTGTCGGCGGTCTTGGTAGCGAAGGTCTTGGACGCGCCAGTACCGTCAGCAGCCAGGGTGACTTCAGGGATGTTGTTGTTCGACAACAAGCCAGGCAGACCATGGTCTGCGTCACCGCTGAAAGCCAGGATGTTGATCTTTTCCTGGTGGGCACGAGTTGCAGCCATTGCCTTCTTGCCGTTCAGATTCACACCGGCAAACATGGCCGAGCGAATTTCCTGGACGTTGTAGCCGTAGGCGTTACCGATCGAACGGATAGGGCCGGTAAATTCCTTACCAGTCACATCGGCGCGGGGCAGGTCGTTGGCGTAGTTGGCAATGACCTTGG
>Ga0154020_10011094_pt1 | contig 10280 bp, 7 predicted proteins | sample Klosneuvirus_201_FD_109709 | JGI IMG/M metagenome (GOLD analysis project Ga0154020, IMG submission 109709) | Active sludge microbial communities from wastewater, Klosterneuburg, Austria - Klosneuvirus_20160825_MG | ecosystem: Engineered > WWTP > Aerobic digester > Activated sludge | place... | reverse complement strand
CGTGGCACCGTTGACCAGCAGGACGGGGCCGGGTCCGCCTTTCCAAATGAAGGCCTCGAAGCCCACGCCATCCCGCTCGAGGCGGCGGCGGTGAAAGCCCGGCGGCAACGTGGCTAGATCGACGATCAACGGACTATTTTTTTTGGCCATGGCGAAATCGATCAAAGGTTCGAAACCTCAGCACAAGCCTCGGAGCTCCTCGGTGCAAACGCGGAATACCGGCAAGCAGAGCAGACCAGTTGCACGCTGGCGTCAGGCTGAGGGACGCCGGCTCCTCGTGCTCGAGAACGCCCTCTGCCGCGTTGAGGTGTGTCCGGAGCAGGGTGGGGCGATCATCTCGTACGTCGATCTGGCCACGAACATCGATATCATGTGGCGCAACCCGTATGGGCAGCCACCGCGTCTCCGGCTGCTGGACCAGCCGATCGGGTCGGGGAGCGATCTTTTTGACGTCATGGACGGCAGTTGGTATGTCTCCATCCCGAACGGCTTCTTTGCCTGCGATTATTTTGGGGCACCGCTCGGCACGCATGGTGAGCTCCGTTGCGTGCCATGGTTCGTCACGGATATCAGGCGCACGGCGAAGGCTCTCACGGTCTCGATGCGCGGACCGTCGGTGCGGACCCCGCTCGTCTATGTCCGCGAGCTGACCCTCCGCGCCGGCAGCGCGCTGATGGAATGGCGTGAGACGGTCCAGAATCGCAGCGCGGAGGCAATGCCGGTGGCTTGGTTGCAGCATCCGACCTTTGGCGGTCCGCTGCTGGACGGTGCGCGGCTGATCACCCCGGCGCGGGCCGTGGCCGTGTTTCAGGTGGACCAGCCGGAGTCGATCCAACTTCAGGCCGGCTATTCCGGCCAGTGGCCGCATGTCCCAGAGCGCGTTGGGGGTGCGATGCGCGACTGCAGCATTGTGCCCCCAGCCGCCAGCGGTCGGGATCACTCGGTGCAGCTCCGCGACTTTGAGGCGGGATGGGGATGCATCTGGAATGATAAGCGCGGACTTGGCTTCTCCCTGCAATGGGACTTGGCGACGTTTCCGCAGGCGTGGTCTTGGTGCCGCGGCGGCGGACCCAATTGTTATCCGCTTTGGGGCGAGGGGCATATCATCACCCTGCAGCCGAGTTCCTCCCCGGTTGGACGCTTCGCCGATTTACTGCAGGCCGGGCAACTCCCGTTTGTGCCGGCGCGGGGCGAACTCTCGACGGTGATGCACACGGGATTCGTCCACGACCCCAAAGGTCCCTGGGCCTGAGCCCACATTTATGAATCATTGGAAGTATTCCGCTTGGTGGGGCGCACCCGAAGGCTCCGTGATCACGCTGGGCGAGGGAGGCACTCCGCTCATTCGCTCGATGAAGATCGGGCCGCAACTCGGGTTGAGCCAGTTGTGGTTCAAATACGAAGGCGCCAATCCCAGCGGCTCCTACAAGGATCGCTTTGCTGCGTCGGCGGTCAGCCACTTGGTGAAGGATGGAAAGAAAGTATGTCTCGGCACGTCCAGTGGCAACACCGGGGCGGCACTGGCAGCGTACTGCGCGCGCGCTGGCCTGACTTGCTTTCTCGCCATCGTGGAGGGAGCGCCCGAGGGCAAGCTGCGTCAGATGCTAGCGCACGGCGCGCACCTTGTTCGGATCCGGAATTTCGGTTCCTCGCCCCAAATCAGCGGCCGTGTGATGGAAGGACTGAAGGACCTCGCTTCGCAAATGGGAGCGGGCCTGGAGATTAGCGCCTACGCCTTTTCCCCGCGCGGCATGGCGGGAGTGATGACGATCAGTTTCGAGATCGCCGAGACGCTCGGGCCGAGAGCCGTTCACGTATTCAGCCCAGCCGGCGGCGGTGGCTTGACCCTCGCCGTCGCCCGTGGGTTCGAACTCCTTGTCGAGCGGCAGGGCTGGCAGGGCAGGGGGCACGTCCATTGTGTCCAGCCGGAGGGTAACGATACCATCGCGACGGCGTTGCGGGCCGGACTAGACCGGGCCACGGCCGTGGAATCCCGGACTGCCGTCAGCGGGCTGCAGGTAGGGGGCGTGCTCGATGGCGATCACGTCATCGAGGCCTGCCGCCGATCTGGCGGACAGGGACACGTTGTCAGCGACGCGGAGGTCTGGGCGTGGCAGGCTCGAATGGCCCGCGACGAGGGCCTGTTTTGTGAGCCAGCGGGGGCGGTGGCAATCGCAGGAGTCGCGACTGCGGTTGCCCGGGGAGAGATGAAGGCTGACGAACCGGTCGTCTGTCTGGTCACGGGCACTGGCTTCAAGGACGAGAAGGCGCTCGCACGTCTCGCGGGTCCGAACGGAGTGCCCTTGGTGGAGGATTTTGCCGCCTTTTCCGAGGCGGTTCGCGCCGTCACCACTGGCTGAGTTTTGCCGGGATGCCTCTCGTGCTGACAGATGCTGCGGGCTTTTCGCAACCGGTCCCGATCAAACCATCGGGAAGTGAATGCTCTCATTTCTTCATCCGATTCTTTTCTTCACTGCATGAAATCGCGCTTTAAAGCCGTCAATATCGACTGCAATTTCGACTATACCTTTGAGGCTGAACGGCTCGCCGCCGCCGGAATCGAACTCGTGCTGGCAAAGTCGGCGACCGAGGATGAAATCATCCAGGCGTGCGCTGCCGCCGATGCTGTGATTCTGGAAGGCGCGAGGACTCCGATGACCGCCCGGGTGATAGCCGCGCTGCCGCGTTGTCGTGTCATCGCGAAGTATGCCGTCGGCGTGGATAACATCGATGTTGGCGCGGCCGCCGCTGCGGGGATCGTTGTTGCCAATGCCGCCGACTACTGCACCGAGGAAGTCTCCGACCACGCCGTGGCCCTGCTCCTCGCCAGCGCCCGTCGCGTGGTGGCGATGGATCGTTTCGTCCGCGCTGGAAACTGGGCAGGCTTCACCCGCGCCCAGCCGCTGCGGCGGATCAGCCAGCTCACCCTGGGCCTGGTCGGGCTCGGTCGCATCGCCCGGGCGACCGCCCGGAAAATGGCGGGCTTCCGACTCCGGATCCTCGCCACCGATCCCTACCTGACCGGCCCGGGAAATGAACCCGGCGTCGAGGTCGTCGACTTCGAAACCCTGCTTCGCGAGTCGGACCTCGTCTCGGTGCATGTGCCGCTCACGCCCGAAACCCGCGGGCTGATCAACGAGTCGGCGTTGCGCGCCATGAAGCCGAACGCCGTGATCGTGAATACCTCCCGCGGCCCGGTCATCGACCAGTCCGCCCTCGAGCGGGCCTTGGAGGAAAAGTGGATCGCCGGCGCCGCGCTCGACGTGGTGGCCGAGGAGCCCCTGCCGGCCGGAAGCGCTCTGCGCAAATTTGACCAGGTCATCCTCACCCCGCACACCGGCGCCGACTCCGTCGATTCCATGAGCCACGTCCGCCGCACCGTAGTCGACAACATCGAGGCCGTCGCCCGGGGCTACTGGCCCCCGTTCCCCGTCAACCCGAAGGTCGTCCCCCGCTTTCACCTCCGGCCGTTTTCGGACTGGGCCCGGCCGTAGACCCAACCTTCGCGTTCGCCCCCCCGGAGGGGGCTCTTTGCTACCTCTCTGCCCCCACCGCCTGTTACATTAATTAACATCTCCTCTGTCCTTCTTTTCCCGGAAGCCGGCGAGCATCCTGCTCTAGATCCTCTATGAACCATCAAGATACCCTGCTCATTGCTCGCTCGTCCCGCCGGCGCACCCGAGGCTGGTTTGGGACTATGTCGGTTGGTATTATCCTCCTCATTACAGGCAGTTCGGCCCAGGCCCAGTCCGAAGCCGCCCGCCTGAAGGAGAAGGACGCACAGATTGCAAACCTGACGGCTGAAATCGAACGCCTGAAGGCGGCGCTCGGTCAGACCAAACCGGCGACCTTGCCGGCGACAGCGACCACGCCGGCCGCGGCGCCTGCGGCCGGGGCCGCCTCCACCACGGCATCGACGGTGGATCCGAATTCCGACAAGGACGACCTCGGGCTGCGCATGTCCGCATTCGAGGTGCGCACCACCCAGGGCATGGGCTACAGCCCCGGCAACTCGGCGTCGGCGCTCAAGACGTCGGAGTCGCTGATGAATCTACCGGCTCAGATCATCGTTGTGACTAGCGACATGATCAAGGACATCGGCTCCAACAACGCCTCCGATGTGCTTTCCTATGCCGGTCTCGTGCCCTTCTACCGCGGACCCGCGATCATGTCGCGTGGCTCCCGGGTCGGCAATCCCTACATGGATGAAGTTCCGCAGGCCGTGGGTATTGGCGTCACCGACAATACCAACGTCGACAGCTACCAGGTCATTAAGGGGCCGCAACAGGCCCTGTACCCGCTCGCCTCCCTCGGTGGTCTGGTGCTCCAGACGAGCAAGAAGCCGCTGGCCGGCCGCTCCCAGACGTCCCTAGACCTAAAGGTTCAGCAGTGGGGCCGGACGACCTTCACCTTCGACACCAACCAGCCGCTGGCCACCGTCGGCGACGCCAAATTTACCTATCGTTTGGTGGGCATCGCCCAAAACGGGAAAGGCCCCCTCTATAACTCGAAGGACGATCGCAACGGGATCTATCCGAGTCTCGCGTTCGACTGGAAGGACACCAACGTGACGCTGCAGTACGGCATCCTCACTTACAAGTACCTCCCGGGCGGCACGGGCATCCTGACTCCTGACGGTGGAATTTACACCGGCCTAGGTCACCGGAATCAGAACAGCCCTCCCAACAACCTCGACCGCAACCAGATGGGCGATATTCGCCTGAGTTGGACGCAGCGCCTTTCGTCCACGTGGCAGATGAAGTCGCAGGTCTACTACATGAAAGTGCGTCGCCATGGTTCGACGGCATTCCCGACCGGCGTCAACTGGAACAACAACACGATGACCTACACGGTTCGTCGTAACAGCGGCGACCAGTACGCCTTCGACGTGCAGACCGACGTTTCCGGCAAGTATACGATTGCCGGCCTGCCCATGACGAGCGCGTTTGGCTTCAATCTGCACGACCAGACCGGTGAAAGTAAGTTCCTGATCGCCTCGGCAGCCAGCATTCCCGGCTTCACCCCTGTGACGATCCCGATTGGGAATGCGGCTGCCATCAACAGCATCGTGCTCCCCAATTACAGCTCGTACATCGACGGACCCAATCCTGGCACCCGGACCCGCCAGCTCGTCGACAACGGCTACTTCATGCAGACGGTGGATATCATCAAGGACCGCCTGACGGTGGCCGCCGGAGCGACCTACTCCTACATCGAGACGACGACCAACACCAATCTGGCGCTCCGCAATCCCTTCGTGTCGACGAATTCGGCTGAGACCGAATTGCTTCATCGCTACGCCATCGTGGGAAAGATCACCAAGGACCTCTCGGTCTATGTCTCGGAGTCCACGACCTTCAACCCGGCCGTCGGCACCGATATCAATAATTCCCCGCTGCCTCCCATTCTGGGCAAGAGCCAGGAAGTGGGCATCAAGACCAGCTTCCATGACGGCAAGTATTCGTTCTCGGTGGCCGCGTACAAGATGGACCTGACCAACCAGACGGTGCTGGCGGCGTTCCCGGCGGTCAACGTCGCCGGCTTGAACTACTACATTCCGATCGGCGATACGGAATCCAAAGGTTGGGATGCGTCGTTCGCCATCTCCCCGGTGCAAGGCCTGCAGATTGTCGGCACCGCCTACAAAGGCACGGTGCATGATTTCAACGGCAATCCGATCGCGGCGACGGTGGAAAACTCCTGGAGTCTCTTCAGTCGCTACGACTTTGAGCGCACTGGTGCGCTCAAGGGACTGGCCATCGGCGGCGGCGCGCAGAAGGCGGGCGGCAAGTGGTTCACGACGGGCGGCATGACCCTCCCCGGTGGGGGCTTGTTCCCGGCGAACAGCAGCGGCAACCGGATCTTCAAGCTGAAGCAGGAGGTTCTCCTGAATCTGTTCACCGAATATGAACTGAACAAGAACTGGACCGTCCGCGTCGATTGCGTGAACGTCCTCGACAAGGCCTACGCCATCGGGGCGCAAGGTGTCGGTCTCGCGGACATCGTTGACCCTCGCACGTTCAGTTTCCGCGCGACTTACGAGTTCTAAGCTAGGTTGGTCTATTGTTTCGACACTGGCAGGGCTCTTCTTGCTTCGTTCGGAGGTTTGGCAAGGCCCTGCCAGTTTCAGAGAGGCGTCCCGTTCAAGTTGCAAGGCCGCGCTTCAGATGCGTGCGAACGCCTGTATCATACGTGTCCAAATCTTCCGTACTCCCGCCTCGGTCCCCGATCTATTCGACGTTGCCCCTGACGGCGTGGACGGCGGTAGCCTTGTTGTGGTTCGCCGGCGGGTCGAATTATCTCACCCGCACGACGCTCACGACGATGCGCGGTTCGATCATCGAGGACATTCCGATGACCGATGCCCAGTTTGGCATGCTCACGACTGCCTTCCTGTGGTTTTACGCGGCGGCCAGTCCGTTTGGGGGTTTCCTGGCTGATCGTTTCAGTCGTCGCCTTGTGCTGATTTGCAGCGTGGTGCTTTGGTCGTCGATCACCATTGTAACGGCCCATGTCGAGTCGTTTGAGCCGTTCCTGATCCTGCGTGCGCTCCTGGGGTTGAGCCAGGCATTCTACATCCCGGCGGCCGTCGCCCTGATCGTAGACTTTCATCGAGGACCTACCCGCGCACTCGCCGGTGGTATCCACCTCACCGGTTTGGTTTTCGGTTCCATGATTGGTGGGCTGGGGGGCTGGCTCGCCGAGCAGCACGGCTGGAGCAACGCCTATCTCTATATCGGTCTGCCGAATTTGGCCATTGCGATCGTGCTCTTCTTCTTTCTGCGCGATCCGCCGCGGGAGCATCGCGAGATGGTTGCTGCGGTTGGTTCGGCCGAAAGAATTCGGCTCGTGGAGGCTCTGCGGAGTCTGGCGCGGCCGGGACCGTATTCCTACTTTCTGGCCTGCCAGGCGGTGCAAGGAGGGGTGAGCTGGATTATCATCGGCTGGATCCCCACGTTGATGAGGGAACAGTTTGCGATGGCCCAGAGCACCGCGGGGTTCTCTTCGCTGGGACTGCTCTACGGTTTTCAGATTACAGGGCTTTTGATCGGCGGCTTTTGGTCGGATCGGTGGAGCAGCGTCAACCCGCGTGCCCGGATCATTGTCCCCGCCCTTGCGGTGATGCTTTCCACGCCCGTATTCCTCGCCACAGTCTGGTTTCCTTCCATCGGACTTACCCTGCTGGGCTTGGGAATGTGGGGGCTCGCCATGGGATTTCTTGGGGCGAATAACATGCCAATTGTCTGCCTCGTGGTGGATGCCCGTTATCGTGCAACTGCGGTAGGCGTGATGAATTGCTTCACTGCCATCTCTGGCGGTTTTGCCGTTTACGGTATCGGTGCGATGCGCGACGCGAAGGTCAGCGTCAGTTCGATTCTCCTCCTAACGGCGGTTGGGGTGTTCGTCTGTGGGTTTCTCCTTTGGCTGGTCAATGTCTCGGTCAAGAAACGCGATGCGGCCTTACGCCCCTTAGCCTCGGCCTGATGGGACTGACTTTCTCAAACGTGCAAATGTCGCCTCCGGAAATTACCATCTCGTTCGACGCGGAGTCGCTGCGCCTCTACTGCCAGCAACTCCTGACGGCGCTCGGAACTCCCGAAACCCACGCCCGGATCGTTGGTGACTCGTTGGTTGCCGCCAACCTTCGTGGGGTGGACTCACACGGTATCCAGATGATTTCGGTCTATATCCAGCAGTTGCGGGCGGGAGGGATCAATGTGCCGGCAACGGGGCGGGTGGTCAGCGAGGACGGTGTGTTCCTGCGCTACCATGGTGAGAATGGACTCGGCCAAGTCGTGGCGGAACGCTGCACGGATCACGCCATCCGGATCGCCCGGACCCATGGCATCTCGTTCGTGGTGACCAGCCATTCGAATCACTTTGGAGCGGGGGCCTGGTGGGGGGAGAAACTCGCCCGGGCGGGATTTATCGCGCTGGTGACCAGCAACGCCTGTCCGGCCGTGGCGCCTTGGCAGGGAAAGACTCCGATTCTCGGGACCAACCCTTTGTGTGTCGCCGTGCCGGGACTCGGTGGTGCCGGCCGGTGGCTGCTCGACATGGCCACGACCACTGTCGCCCTCGGCAAACTGAGCCATGCTGAACATCTCAACCAGACGACCATCCCTCGGGAGTGGGGCTTCCTGGACGCGGCCGGCCATCCGACAACGGAAACTGCGGCAGCCAAGCGTGGCGCTCCGACGCCGATCGGCGGCTACAAAGGCACCGGCTTGGCCATGCTGGCGGAGATTCTCTCCGCCGGACTGAGCGGTGGCGCGATGGCGACCGAGTTACCAGTATACCGAACGGGCGGGGATCCTCTTGGTATCAGCCATTGCTTTATCGCGATCGATCCGAAGCGATTCCTGCCTCCGGGCGAATTCGAGACACGGGTGGGACGATTCATCGACTTGGTGAAGGCCTCCGAACCGCTGCCGGGTTTCGATGAAGTTCTCGTCGCTGGTGAACCCGAGTGGCGTGCGGAACGGGTGCGACTGAAGGAAGGGATCCCGGTGCCGGTGAAGCTTTGGTCAAAACTGACCGCCATCGCCGCCGAGCTCGGAGTCACGCCGCCGAGCAGACTGCCGCGTGGCGAATAGGACACTTTTATGAATAAATTCCGTTTCGGAGTCCTGGGATCCGGTTTCATGGGGCGGACGCACGCCGAGGCGGTCCGCCGCCTGCCCAACGCCGAGCTCATCGCGGTCGCTGGCGGCAGCCGCGCTCCCGGCCTCGCCGAAAGATACGGCGTGGATTGCGAGCCGGACTACCAGGCGCTGGTGCGCCGTCGCGACATCGACGCGGTCGTGGTTACCACACCGCATCACGTCCATGTGGAGGAGACACTTGCGGCCATCAAGGAAGGCAAGCATGTGCTGGTCGAGAAACCCATGGCGACGACCGTGGCTGATAGCGATCAGATGATTGCCGCGGCCAAGGAGGCCGGGCTGACGCTGGCGGTCGGTTACCAGCAACGATTCCGCCTCAACAACGTGAGGGCTCGGACCCTGATCCAAGAGGGCGCCATCGGCCGGATACAAGTAGCCCTGCTTTCAATGCCGATGTACGCGGGAACGATCAAGGCGGGCGGTTTCGGTGGAAACTGGGCCTGGTGGAACGATCCGTCGAGTGTCGGCCATTTGATCAACAGTGCGCCGCATGCCTTGGATATGCTGCGCTGGTTCACTGGCGGCGACATTGTCACGATCTCGGCCTTCTCGCGGACACTGCTACCCGACCTCCCGGTGGAGGACACGACGTTGGCGCTCTTCGAACTTACGACCGGAGCCATTTGTTCGCTTTTCTCGAGCCGCGCTCTGCCGGCACCCTCATTCCCCGGAGAAGACTTTCGTATCCGGATCGTCGGAAACAAGGGGCTGCTCGACCTCGATCCTTATGGCGACCTCAAGATCTCGGATGAGCAGGGCTGGCGACTCGTGTCGCAGCAGCCACCCGTCAAGCACGAGGGGGCCGACACGGCGTTCGCCGATGTGCGCATGCAGGCCTACTGCGACCAGATGCAGGCCTTCATATCTGCGATTGGAGGCCGGCCCAGCCAAGTAGGCACCGGCGAGGATGGGCGCGCGGCGGTTGCGGCTGTCCTCGCCATGCTCAAGTCTTCCGCCGACCGCTGCTGGATTTCCCCAGGCAAGGGGAAGTGAACGCTCCGCTTTGGCCGAGGGTGAACCTTCGCCGGTAAAGTTGATCGGACTCATGCAAGCGCTGATTTTTTGGGAGCCAACGGGTTTCTCGCTCGATCGGAATAATCCGTACGCCAGCCTCCTGGCCCGCGCCATGGAGGCGCACGGGGTGCGGTCGGTAGCCGGCTTTCGGGAGAATTTGACACCCGACTGGCTGCGCGCGCATCGCGCCACATTCGATGTCCTGCACCTTCATTGGCCCTGGGGCCTCTACCATGACGCTGATCTCGGGGAATCCCTCCGTCGGTGCGCCGCCTTGATCGACGCGCTCTTTCTGGCGCGATCCCTTGGCTACAAGGTGGTGTGGACGATGCACAATCTCTATCCGCATGACAGCCCGACCCGCGATCTCGACCACCTCGCCCGGCTGGCCATCACCGCGTGTGCCAGTGCTGTCATCGTCCACTGCCGCCACGCCCGTGATCTCCTGGCGCGGCATTTTCATCGCCGGGAGGCCGTGTTTACCGCCCCGCACGGACACTTCTGCGACGCTTATCCGAACACGGTGGGCCGGTCGGTGGCGCGGGCGAAGTTCGGCTTCGACGAGTCCCACTTCGTCTACCTGTTTTTTGGCAATGTCCG
>Ga0154020_10011093_pt1 | contig 10281 bp, 10 predicted proteins | sample Klosneuvirus_201_FD_109709 | JGI IMG/M metagenome (GOLD analysis project Ga0154020, IMG submission 109709) | Active sludge microbial communities from wastewater, Klosterneuburg, Austria - Klosneuvirus_20160825_MG | ecosystem: Engineered > WWTP > Aerobic digester > Activated sludge | place... | reverse complement strand
ACGAGAAGAAGCACCACGACGATAAGAAGGACAAGAAGAAATAGGCCCGAGGTCGTCTTGAGCGTTTGGTTCTGCCAACTGTGATGCCGCCGTGTAAATTAGATGATGTAGATGTCAAAATCAAGTGTGTAAATTTGACTGTCGCATTTTGATGCCAGTCGCCCCACCCATTGTCCGGGGACCGGTAACGGCGGTTGAGGATGCAGTGTGCAGCTAATGATCATTCTCTCCAGACGACACATGAAGCAATTCTTCTCATGGGGTAAGAAAGAGGAAGGTGGAAAGGACAAAGGGAAAGGTAAGCAGAAGGCAGGCGAGGTCCGCGAGGAGGAGGCGCTGTCGGGGCCGCTGTGGAAGAAGACGTCGAAGCGCCTGCAGCTCAACCAGTCGCAGCATCGGTCCCCCCTTTCTCTGACCTCTGTATCATTTTAAGAGGAGTCACTAATATATAGATAATATTTTTGAGTTATTCTGAAGTGATTCTGCTGCGATGTCGCTCCCCGAGCCGTTGAGCCTAACGCAGAATTCGTCCATTGGACAACCGACGCCGCTCGATCCCTCTCGATGCCCATATTATCGATCCGATCGTTTTATTTATTGACGTTATATATCCATATAGACAGCTGTTGGCCCAAGTGGACCCTGGCCTTCCGCTTCCCGGCGAGCTCGTGATCAAGATCTTCTCCGAGCTCGACCTCAAGTCGATCAAACGCTGTTGCCTCGTCTCCCCTGTGCGCCTACGACTTTCGATATTGCGCTTTTAAAAATTTTAGCGATAGGAAATCTTTAATATTAATCATCTCTATGAAAACATCAATTCCAAATGATGCCTTTTGCTTCCGCTACTGACCTTCGATCTCGTTGGTGCAGTCGTGGTACAAATATGCGACAGATGACAAAATCTGGCGTAAGTTCTGTCAAGATTCAAGTTCGAAGCTCGGTACGCACAATTGGCGATCGGTGGTACTCGAGATGCATCGCTACGAGAAGCAGGAAGAGGAGCGCGTCAGAGGTCTCCCTTTCTCTCCCTTCCACTTTTTTTGGCCGCTCGCCTTGATGCGCCTGTGGACGTAGCATATACGCGCGGTAAGGAGCTCTATGAACAGAACAATCGCAGACCGCCGCCTCCTCCATGCATCTGCAGACCCCCACCTCGCTTTCCTGTCAACGCTCCGCATCCGCTCTTTATGCCTGGCCTCGGTGCTTCCCTTCTTTCCTCGAGGTGGTCGATCTTCCTTCTGACCATTCTCTTAGATTTCTCGGGTCCAGCAGGTGGCTTCCGTAAGAACCCTGGTATCTCCCAAGCGACGATCAGCCGCACTCTGGATGAGGTCTACTCTGTCAACCTTGCCCGTGCCGGCAGCATGCTGCACACCTTCTTGATCGACCACCAAAATCTCGCCAACGATCTTCTCAAAGCCGGACTGACCCGAGACGAGTTCATCAAGGTGTCTTACAACAGGTAACCTTTTCTTAATCTGGCATACGTTATCGTTATCCTGTCTCATCAAGATTGGCTTCGCAACAGGTACCTAAAGTTTATCCGCCTCAAGGCCAAGTATCCTGAGCGCTTCCTCGTCCCCACCATGGACATCGGTACTCCTCTCCATTACTTCATGCCCTAACATTTTATATTTTACGATGTTCTTGGTGGCAGAGTTTGTATGGCAATCCCATTTAATCCGACCCACCAAGTATCGTCGCGATTGCAAGGAAGTGCGCTTCCTTCTGCTTTCTTGATTTCAGTTTCGGAGTTTCCTCCTAAAATTAAATATTCTGTTATTCAGAGCGTTTTTTTATTGTTTGTAGGTGCTCCGAGCGCCGCAGCTCATTGACCACTCGTTGGATCTCACTCGTTACCAATCTCTCTTCCGCAACGACGCGATCGTCGATACTGCACGGTATATATTTCTCCGCCTTTTTCTGCTATTGCGCATTGTCCTTCTCCTTCTCCTCCTCCTCTACCTTCTTCTTTCCCCACCAATCACCACCAATCAATGTGGTGGCGGTTTTGTGTAGCTTGTGGCAAAAAGAGTACGGTGAGGATTACGGTGTGGACGTCACTTCCCTTCCTCAGCGCACGACGGGTGTCGAGTATGTCCCCTATCGCATCGTTGATGCCGAACCGTCGGAGAGTACCGCGGTTTCTTGTACCTGAATTCTTTCTGTCTATGATGCTGATTTCACTCTGCAGTCGTTGGGTTTTCTACCGGTATTTGGGCCGGTCCTTGTGGGTGGGCAGGATCGGTACACATCTGCTTCTGTAGACTGCTTGCTATTGCGAGTCTCACTCAAATCCATTCAAGGAGCCCCAAGCAATGACCATTAACCTCGAATTTGATAAGTTTGGTCGGATTTCTGGCAAGGGGACTCAGGTCTGCTTAGATGCTTCTGTCTGGCGACTTTGCCTCTCATTGGATTGTTTGCATGTAGGATGATTATGATGTTTTGGTGAAGGGCACCTACAACACCACCACCATGGCGGTCAACTTCACTAAGCAAAGCATGCGCAAAGGGAAGCCCAGTGAGGTTTATACGTCCATCTACAATGTGCGTTGCGCCTTCCCCGCTGATCTTGATGAGGATTCGTCACTCTGCTGTGCGCAAAGGGTCGCTTTGAGAAGAACGGCCATGTTATCAAGGGCGAGATTAAGCGCGACCTCCTCACTGGCACCTTTGAAATTGAGCGTCAGTTCAGTTCGTCGCTCTTACCTTCTTGTTATCTCTGTGCGGAGATATTCTCACCTCTTATATCATAGTGCCGAGTGGTCGTTGGGTCGGGAACTCGCACTGGACCGTCCAGGAGGCTGGAAACTACTCATTCGACCCCACGATTTCTTACCCCATCGAGGCCGTCCTCGTGTTTGACAACAAGGTGTGTCGCGTTGGTTGCCTTTAGTCCTGGTGTATCATTATCTCACCAAGTTCTGAATTAGGGAATGATCCATGGAGATGGAGTTCAGAACAACTCCTCGGCCGCGGTCAACTACAAAGTACACTGAGTCCCATGGAGCCTGCTATTTCTTGGAGTATAAACCTTTTTTATTATATCGCTTCCTAGGTATTATTCGAGGGAACATACAATCCTAGCGATGCTACTGTCGAACTTATCAAGACTACTCGCAACCTCACGACCGGGAACATCGATGTATTTGAATATCTGCTTCCTATCTTGACCCGACCTCACGCTCGCTCTAGGGCGTGAATGTGTATCGCGGTGTGTTCGATGGCCGCTCTATCAAGGGCGCCCTCTTTATGCAGTCGCTCCCGGAGGCCAAGGGAGAGTTCGACATCTCTTTCGTATCTTTCGGTACGGCATGGTGTTGGCGATGTTTCCTTAACTTTCCCAGACTTACTCTTTCTCGTCTTAGACCGAAAGTTGCGCTCCGCCGAAGAGAGTCGATTGGCGGAAGAGCACGCCAAAGATGAATCATACTATGCCTCTCTTCGTACTCGACTTCTTCGCCCTCTTCGATGGGAACCTGTTCTCTTATAATTCGTCTTTATAAGCTCCGAAACCTGCGGAACCTCTTCTTAACTTCGACTACCGAAGCACTTGTGTGACGCGCCTCACGCCATTGAATGCCTACTACGAGATTCTCTCCCGCGGCACGTCGATTGTGTTTTGACTGCGTTCTGAATTGAAATCGCCGTTAAGGTATTGTCATTCTAGATTTGTTGAAGAAGAAGGCGGAGAAGTTGGAGCCATTGTCCGACTTTATCTCCCTGAAGGCTAGTGACGTAGCTCGCGACTTAGACTGGCTCGATGGATTGTTACACTCGCTTGGGTAACGCAGTTTGTCTTTGGATCGTTTCGAATATCAAATCCAACGACTATGTTAGGGCTCGACGATTCGCGAGGATTCAGGACTATCTCAAGAGCTATGAGAAGTTCCTCTACATGCTCGCCAGGTTTGTTTATCCATCCTTATGTGATCCCTTTCAGCATCTCCGAGACCCATTGATCATCTTTATCACCTTGTAGGTACCCCGACAAAAGTGCCACTGTGCATCCGACGTATCCGATCGATCTCTTCTGGCATGCGCACATGATCCACCCTTTCGCTTACAAGAAGGTCTTCTTAGCAGTCGCTCGGTTTGACTTCCTTTTCTCATTGATTTTGAGATAGGATTGTATGCGCTTGCTGCACTACGAGCTCGACCACGAGCCGTGGCCCGATTGCCCCGCCGATCAGCAAACCAAGGAGGTGCAGAGCTCGCGCGAGCTCTACGTCAAGCTCTTTGGAGCGGAGATGGAGGATGATTTCAATTAGATTTCGATGTTAAAAATAATGGCAATTTACAACGTTTGGAAGTAATATTGGTCGGCCAAGAAGGGAATCGTTCTCATGTCGGAATGGTGAGAATGTTCGTGGTGCGATTCGTGCAGTTGTATAGGCTAAAGTCGATGCCAGCACGACAGGTGCAAGGGTCCACGGGGGACTCGCAGAAGCCAAAGAAGGGCAGCGACTTGTTCACATCTACGGAGGAGAAATAAGGGTCAGGGATTTGATGGATGACATATCGAAGCTGTTGTTAGCATACAAAGAACTAAGAGAATGACTTGGATAAAGGAGATGAGGGCCCAGCCAAAGATACGATAAGGCTCCTCGCGCAGAAGCTTCATCATGGGCATGTTTTGCGCTCTCTCGATCATGAGACATATGTAATCAACAAGAATGTTGAGAGCGAGCTGCACGGCAGCAATTGACATGACGCGGATAAAGTTGGACGGATTGACCACATTGTAGCCGAGGTTCCACACCTAGAAGTTCAACTCAGCTAAAGAGCGGAAGCGGAAGAGGCGCGGAGAGTGGAAACCTGACGATGTGGCCAGTAGAGCTGGATCATGACAGCGACGACAATGATGGCGCAGTTGTCGACTGTCATTGAGAATTGGCGGCGGCTATCAATACCAAAACGAGTCAGCTATGTCAGAGTATCGAATGGCTACTAGCGGAAAATTCGCACGCGGCGTGAAGCTCCACTTCAAGCTCATAATCGAATGGATCGAGGCAGCGCTGACAGCAGATTTTGCGCAGCACAAACTCGACGATTCGAATCCTCCGTGTCGCAAGAGCACTAAGATATACAAAGGGATCAGAATTTCATCGAATGACCTTCAAGCAACATCTTGTGAACCGATTGGCAATCTCGGCGAGACCAATGAGAGTCGTGGTATAGTAAGTGACGAAGAGGCTGTCCAGCGTGCCGAGCATGAAGCGGCCATACAAAGCACTCTCAGCATACGCGGAAAAGACAAGACCTGTAAATAGAAAGTGTAGGAGATGAAGGACATTGCGAAGCACAATAAGGAGGTATTTAAGTTTACCAGTGGCCAAATAAGGCGTCGTCTTTTCAAACTCCTTGGACCACAAAGAGGAGAGGAGCGTATTCACGAACATGAGGGGTGGGTGGACGAACATTGTCATCAGAGATTTGACAATTGGCGACTGCACTCTGTAAGAGAAATCCAGATGACAAGAGACAATTCGAGATCGTGGTAAGAATAATGGTACCGATAGAAGGGTATGACAATGTAGGCGTACAAAACGACCAAGCTGATCTTCACCTAAAATATCCAAAATAATTATCAGGGAAAAAATTGAAAAGAAAAGATTTCTTCAGGGCGCACAAACATTGGGAGCCCGACAGTTTTGATGAAGCGGGAGGTGGTTGGCTTAATGACGCGGTCCATCATGAAACAGCAAATGACGACAACGCCAAAGAAAACCAAGAACATAAACATGTCCTATTCAACGAGATTAGCATAAGAAAGGCATCAGTCAGCGGAAATAGATGCGCACAACGCCAGACCACCACGGGAGCGAGTCAAAGGCTGGCAAGGTGAAAAAGAATATGCTGGCAAAAATGGCAGCGGGACCAAGGACAAGCAAGAGTCCTCTTGTGCGCCGAAGGCCATAGAGGAGAACCCAGTAGAGGTAGAAGAAAAGCAAGGTAAATGACTACAAGACAAGGAGTCAGCGGTAAGCCAGCAACAGATGGCTTGTGAACACTGAGACCACGCACCGTGAAGAGAGCATAGTGACCGGTGACCGCCCAAACGTTGACGTAATTACCCGGAGTAGGTCGAGCGTAAGGAATGTACGAGAGGCCCAACACGACGCAGAGCGACAGCGCAGCGAGCACCTGAGGAAAGGAAAGTTGATCAGGGAGCAACGACAACGGGCTCAATACAGGTGTGCGTACCAAAGTCTTGGCCCACAGCAGTGCATAGTATTTGCTCACATCGTGCTGCCATTTGGAACACTACAAAAAAAATCTTATGTATCCCATCGGCAATTTTCAAAGAAATCTTCCAGCCACGTTTACCCGTCGGGAAACGTCTCGTGGCCATCGCGGTCGGATGAGCTTCCACAGATTGCCGAATGTTTCGGGGAAGTCGTCGACCAATTCGCCGCCGCCTCCTCCTCCTTCCTCTCCTTCACCCTCTCTTTCTTCGCCTTTCCTCTCCTCCTCGCCTTCTTCCTCGTCGGTAAGGAAGCCCGTCGACTTGATGCTGGCCAAGTGCAAGTCACCGTCGCCTTCGGGCTCGGTCATATCATTTTTGCCAGGTCTTATCTTTGAACTTATCTTCACTGAGTTGTGTAGTGACGAGTGGGTGAGGGAACTCTGCGTCTGAACGCCTCGAAGGGAGTTCAAAGTGTTGATCCGCAACGTCGAGCTCGACTTCAACTGCAACTTCCGATTCGCCTTGTCAGCGTCAATATGCGCTTCAACCTCCATGGTAGGATCGGATACACTTATTTGTGAAATATTTGATGAGGAGTAAGCCATCTGTTTTGTAAAGGCGTCGTTCGGACTCTCGAGGGCGCGAGGAGGTTGCCGCGAAGAAGAGAACGCCGTCGAGCTCCACGGATGGACGATGGGGGGCAAGTCGAGCTCACTCGCCTCCTCGTCACTATTCTCGCCTTCATCATCAGTTAATGAAGAGCTTGACATTTCGCTTATATTATTTGAGCGCGGGCCGGATGGATGATTCGTTGGGGATGAAGAGTGGTGTCGAGCAGAGGAAGGTAGAGGCGCCGAGCGAGCCGCTTTCTCCATGGCTCAACCCGCCCGGCAAGATCTCCGGGGGGAAAATTGCTCGAAGAACTATTTAAAATATTTATCTCGAAGGCGGGCCAGGCGATATCGAGCGACCGGGCCGCGAGAAGAGTGATCATGACGAGTTGCGCCTCTTCGAACCCCCGACGACCTCGCCCTCCTCCTCCACCGGAGTCGGCCTCATTCGTCTGACAGTCTCATTGAATAATGACGCTGCGGATCACATAGAGACATCAGGGTCTGTGCCCCAACAACTGGGCAGGAGGATTTCAAAGTGTCGCACAGAGCAGTCCTGTGACTCATTTGCTTTCAAGTTTGCCTTGACAAGAAGGCTTCAACCTTGTCTCGGAGCTCCGTGGACTTCAGTCCAGGGATCCGGAGGAAAACCCTCAAGAGATCTTCACTATGTTCTTGTTCCACCTCCGTGTAAAGTGCGTTGCGATCGGAAATAAAGAGGAGAATAAAAGCGCCAAGAATTTCTGGGGGGATCAGAGCCGACGAACGAACTTGTTTCAGAACGGCCACGAATCCATGGATTTTGCTTTTTTCAGAATAGCATTCTCTAATGGAAGGGAGGTGAGAGATGAGCTCGAGGAATCTTCGACTTCGGAAGAGTAATAGCTCCCTCCAAATCCCGAATTGACTAAACTGTCGAAACAAAAAATCGAGGCGAGGAGCTATTAATAGTTCGCTTTCCGCGTCTCCCGATTTGCGATAGTCAAAGCACTTTCCAATCATCGCAAGGAAGATATTTCTCGTCTTCTCTGGGGACTCAATTGCGTAGTTCTTCATGAAGGGTAACTCGAAGAAGCCCACCAAGAGGCTGAGAGGTCGATCCAAAGTCTTCAGAGCGACTTCAACCAGCGAGGCTTCATAGCGGTCGAGGAAAGCGCCGAGAATCTCATCCCTCTCATTCTTATCGATTACCGCTTTCTCTTTTGCCTTTTGCAAATGCTGCCACAATCGGAAATATATCAAGGACACCCTAAAGTGCACCAGAGTTTGAAACACGTGGTGCCAGGAAGAAGAAGGTGGTCGGAAGTGCTCATATGACTTCGAATCTGATTCGATGCAATAGTCGAGCAATCCGAAGAAAGATTGGAATCTTACAAGGTCGCCCCTCCTTTGAAAGTCCTCCATATCGTCTTGAACATTTGCCAGATTGGTGACCTTCAAGAAGATACTCAAGTCCACTCGGGAGGAGGCTTGTACAACGAGGTCATTCGGCAACAGTAATTTCGCAAAATCGAGGAAAGCATATAAAGGATTGCCGCGATCATTGAAATAAAAGTTTCCATAAATCGAAGCGTGGCTCTCCTGTTTGGGGAACATATTCTCGCTCACATATGAATATCGCTCACAATTCGTGGGAAATACTTGGCTAATGCTCAACAAGGCTCGGGATGCCTTCTCCAAGAAGGGCTTCGACAGAGGTTGCGGAAGAATTTTGATGTTTTCTCGGAACATCGAGGGGTTCTTCCGTTTACTTGTAAGAATGTTGAAGAGCGGACGGTCCTTAGGGAAAATCTCGGGGACAATGCCTTTTATGTCCTCATTTGACAACAAGTACTGTTGCATTTCGACAGTGGAGTTGTAGGCAGCGTGGACCAAAATCGAAGGATCTTGCTCACTTATATTGATCAGCAAGGGGATAAGGTCAAGGTGGTCATAGTGGAGGAAGAACGTGAGCGCTTGGACTGAACCATTCACCAACGCGGCTTTGATCAGCTGCTCACTGTGAAGTGCAAATGGTAACTGTTTCCGACATTCATCGAAAAAATATTTCAAGAGGTCGATGTTGTTCGAGGCGATTGCAGCCAGGGTTGGGCCAATGATGGGCTCGGGGAAAAGATATGGGAAGAAACTTGCGGTGATGAAAGATTGGTGATTCCGCTCAAAGATGCCGCTGTGGAGGCTCACTGTAATGTTGTAATGTTTCTGACTGGGTCCCATCGTACGATCATCATATAAAGAGTAAAAAGCGGAGATCGCTGCTTGACTCCCCGACCGACCCGCAGACCTTGCCGCCAGTTCAGAGAAGTGATTTCCTTCCGCACGGAAAAGGTCCTTTATAATCGGGTGATGGGACAGAGCATTAATGACGCTCATATTTCCGAACTCCAATGCCGATATAAAACAAATCGCCGTCGATAGCGGAAAATGGAGCTCATTGCGAAGGGTCTCGATCAGCTCATAGGAGTAGCCGCAGCGAACTGCAGTCGACGCAAATTCCTCGCCACAAAAATACTGACGCTCCTCCTTCCGCATTAGAGCGACATCATTTTCTTCTTCGATTCTGGGGATGTGGTACACGCGATATCCTCTTTCATTAGAATTTGGATCGACGGGGAAGGAGAATGAGTAGCGGGAAAAGATGGCAGCGTTCTCGCGAGAGGTGAGGCGGAGGACGAAGAGGTCGATAGGAGACAGTGCAAAGTGCACAAAGAGCTCCGGTGGAAGGTCTCGGAAAGAATTCTGTTCCATTTGATGGTGAGATTCCTAAAACCATTGAAATTCGTCAAGTAAGAGGAGGCGCATCGAGAAACAGTAGCCAGACCACAAGAGAATAAATATTTAAGGTTTCTCTTCTTGTTAGAAGGATAATTGTTATAATATTCCAAGAATTTTGCAATTCAAATCTTGATTTCAGCTTATACGGTAATCAGAGCAAGTCGGCCTCCAGGTTTCTCGCAGCCGCGAAAAGATGTCAGAGGTCGAGCTCGAGACTCCACGACAAGCGACACGATACCGGAAGCACGCAGCCAGCCTCACAAGAATCATTAAAGGATTTGTAAAAAAAATCAATATAAATTCTAAAAAAATTAATATTCCGGTTGGGTCGAAAAAGGAACGGGCCGCAAAGAGTCGGATCTCGGAACCGAACGAGTCACGGAGGCGGGGACGACACCACTTCCTCCCGTGGCGCATTTAATACCGACGTAAAATGATGATATAAATGCATTACAGTGAACGAAACGACATCGTAAAATCGCTTCATCGTCAACAGCAGCGGAAAGTGACCGACTTTAATTCCACCGTCGTCTGCTCAATTAAAATACCGACACTCAGGCAACCCGGCGAGCTCGCTGCCGATGCTGCCGCCTACGCCACGCACTCTTTTAGTCAATCTGGCGAGTCGCTGGGATCATCTATTCATCTTGTGTTTTTATCATTCCTTCTGTGTTCTATAAACTCTTATTATAATACGAGGTT
>Ga0154020_10011092_pt1 | contig 10282 bp, 7 predicted proteins | sample Klosneuvirus_201_FD_109709 | JGI IMG/M metagenome (GOLD analysis project Ga0154020, IMG submission 109709) | Active sludge microbial communities from wastewater, Klosterneuburg, Austria - Klosneuvirus_20160825_MG | ecosystem: Engineered > WWTP > Aerobic digester > Activated sludge | place... | reverse complement strand
TGAGCGAGGCGCCGTCCAGCGACTCGATCTGGATGGACGGGTTTTCGACGATGTTGGGATAATCGTCGAAGAAGAAGCCGCCGCCCAGCCCCGGCGCCATCGCCAGCGCAGCCAGCCCGGCAAGAAGAAGGTACAGCGCGAAACGGCGGATCAATGGAATCGGTTCGGAAGTTGCGCCAATAAAAAACCCCCGGCGGACTTCACCGGGGGTCGCTGTCGAATCAGCTCAGCTTAGAACTGGGTCTTGCAGGAGCCGGGCAGGTACTTGGCCGGCATGGGGTTGGCACGGCCGGGGCCGCAATCCCAGGCCACCTGGCCGGTGGTCGCCGTACCCGTGCCACGCAGCTCGATGGTCTTGCTTTGGGCATCGGTCGGCAGGTTGGTGGTGCCGGTGGTCACGGTGATGTAGCCGACCGTGTCGCTGACGTAGTTCCAGACGATGCCGGTAACATAGGCAGAGCCCTGGTCCTGGACGCCCATCGAGGCCTGGTTGGTCTTCATCACGCCGCCGAAATTCGAGAAAGCCTCGGCGACCGCGGTGCGGCCCGAAGAAGCCGCCAGGATCGCCTCGGACACCTTGGCGCGGACCATGTAGTCCTGATAGGCCGGCAGTGCCACGGCGGCCAGGATGCCGATGATCGCGACCACGATCATCAGTTCGATCAGGGTGAAACCTTTTTGAATCGCTTTCATGAAGTTCTCCTTCTGCAGTTGGAAAGTATGGCTGGGTAGTTTGGAGGCTCCCGACACACGCCGTCAATTATGCAATAGGCGTGCCAGCCTGGCCAGAAGCCTAAGCTCTTGTTTTAGGTGGAATCGGGCGGCAGCGCTAGGGTACGGCTCGTTTCGATGGTCATGATGTGACGATTCGCGTCACCTCTGCTGCGTTGCAGCAATGCGATAGCCCGGAATCGACTTTTCATCCACCTCGTCGATCTGCTCCGGGTCGAGGAATTTCTCGGCGTACTTGAGATACACCTTCTGGCCGACGAAAACGTCGAAGAGGTCCGGGTCGATGTGGCCGTTGAGCTTGAACTTGCCGAGGATCTCCAGCGACTCCGACAGCGTCTTGCCGCGCTTGTAGGGTCGGTCGCGGGCGGTGAGGGCCTCGAAGATGTCGGCGATGCCCATCACCCGCGCCTGGACGCTCATCTCTTCGCGGACGAGGCCCTTCGGGTAGCCCTTGCCGTCCATCCGCTCGTGGTGGCCGCCGGCGTACTCCGGCACGTTCTTCAGGTGCTTGGGCCAGGGCAGCTGCTCCAGCATCTTGATGGTGGCGACGATGTGGTAGTTGATGGTCTCGCGCTCCTTCTGGGTCAGGGTGCCGGCGCGGATGTTGAGGTTTTCCAGCTCCTCGTCGCTCAGGAAGTTGGCGGGCCGGCCGTCGACGTCGATCCAGCGGTAGCCGGTGCCGATCCGCCGGACCCGCTCCTGGTCCTCGGCGGTCATGGCCTCCGAGCCGATGTTGGCGCGGCGCAGGAACTCGCGGTCGGAATCGAGTTGGGCCAGATGGCGGGCGAGATCCTCTTCGAGCGCCTTCCCGGCAAGCTCGTCCTGGCCGTTGCGAAGTGCCGACCTGGCCTTCAGCATGGCGATCTGGGCGTCGCGCTTGAGCACCTCGAAGCGGGTGTCGACGAGGTGAATGCGGTCGAACAGGGTCTGCAGCTTGGTGGCCTTGTCGACCACGTGCACCGGGGTGGTGACCTTGCCGCAGTCGTGCAGCAGGCCGGCGATCTTCAGCTCGTAGCGGTCCTTGTCGCTCATGCTGAAGTCGGCCAGCGCGCCGGCGCGGGTGGCGTTCACCGCCTCGGCCAGCATCATGGTCAGCACCGGCACCCGCTCGCAGTGGCCGCCGGTGTAGGGCGACTTCTCGTCGATCGCCACGTTGATCAGCTGGATGAAGGATTCGAACAGCCGCTCCAGCTGGTCGATGAGCTGACGGTTGGTGAGCGCGATGGCGGCCTGCGAGGCCAGCGATTCGGCCAGGCGCTGGTCGGCGGCCGAGAAGGGCACCACCTTTTGGGTGTCCGGGTCGATGGCGTTGATCAGCTGCAGCACGCCGATCACCGCGTTCTCGTGGTTCTTCATCGGCACGGTAAGGAAGGATTGCGAGCGGTAGCCGGTGCGCTCGTCGAACTTGCGGGTGCCGGTGAAATCGAAGCCCTCGGCCACGTAGGCGTCGGCGATATTCACCGTCTTCTGGTGGATCGCGGCGTAGGCGGCCACCATCGAGTTGTTCGCCTCGCCCCCCTCGGTCTTGAGGGGCAGCGGCGGGAAGGGGATCGGCTTGCCCGAGGCGCCGCCCATGGCGATCTTCAGGCTGTCGTTCCTGACGATCTCGAAGCGCAGGCTGGCTTCGTCTTCGGTCATCCGGTACAGCGTGCCGCCGTCGGCATGGGTGATGGTCTTGGCGGCGAGCAGGATGTTCTCGAGCAGCCGGTCGATGTCGCGCTCGTGCGAGAGCGCCGCGCCGATGGCGTTGAGCTGCTCGAAGCGGCGGAAGAGATCCTCGACGGTATCCACGGGGCCGTTATTCCTACTTGATGCAGACGGAGCGGATCTGCTTGATGTCGGTGATGCCCTGCAGGACTTTCTGGATGCCGTCCATCTTCAGGGTCAGCATGCCTTCGTTCAGCCCCGTGGCCAGCAGCTCCGCCACCCGGGCGTGCTCCTGGATCTGCTTCTTGATCATGTCGGAGCCGACCAGCAGCTCGTGCAGGCCGACCCGGCCCTTGTAGCCGGTGTTGTTGCACTTGTCGCAGCCCTTGGCGCGGTAGAGGGTGAACTGGCCCTTGTCGTTGGCGTAGGCCTGGGTCCATTCCTTGTACACCGCCTCGTAGGCGGCCTTGGCGTCCTTCTTGAAGGTGTCGGTGTTGAGCAGCTCCTCGCAGTACTCGGTGAGCAGGCTCTTCATTTCTTCCGGCGTCGGCGCGTAGGCCTGCTTGCATTCGCCGCACAGCCGTTTGCCCAGGCGCTGCGCCAGGATGCCGAGCAGGGCGTCGGCGAAGTTGAAAGGGTCCATGCCCATGTCGAGCAGGCGGGTGATCGACTCGGGGGCGCTGTTGGTGTGCAGGGTGGCGAACACCAGGTGGCCGGTGAGCGAGGCCTCGATGCCGATCGAGACGGTCTCCTTGTCGCGCATCTCGCCGACCATGATGATGTCCGGGTCGGCGCGCAGGAAGGCCCGCATGATGGTGGCGAAATCCAGGCCGGCCTTGCGGTTGATCTGCACCTGGCGCAGGCCCCTCTGGGTGATCTCGACCGGATCCTCGGCGGTCCAGATCTTGGTGTCGGGGGTGTTGAGGTGCTTCAGCACCGAGTGCAGGGTGGTGGTCTTGCCGGAGCCGGTCGGGCCGCAGACGAAGAACAGGCCGTAGGGCTTCTCCACCACCGACTTCAGGCGCTCCAGGTTGCCCGGCAGGATGCCCAGCTTCTCCAGCGGGATCGGCTCGCCGGCGGCAAGGATCCGCATCACCACGTCCTCGACGCCGCCGGCGGAGGGGATGGTCGCCACCCGCAGCTCGATGTCGAGGGGACCGAACTTCTTGAACTTGATCTTGCCGTCCTGCGGCTTCCTGCGCTCCGAGATGTCCAGGTCGCACATGATCTTCAGGCGCGCCACCAGGGCGTTGCGGTAGCTGGCCGGCACCTCGATGTAGGGCGCCAGCGAGCCGTCCCGGCGGAAGCGGATCATGGTCTTGTCCTTGCCCGGCCGCGGCTCGATGTGGATGTCCGAGGCGCCCTGGTTGTAGGCGTCGATGATGATCTTGTTGACCAGCTTGACCAGCTCGTTGTCGGCCGCCGCCGAGAGATCGTCGCTGGTCAGGTCGGTGGCGCCCTCCTCGCCCTCGTCGAGCCCGGAGAGCAGATCGCCGACCGTTCCGTAATCGGCGGCCGCGCCGTAGAACTGGTCGATCGACTGCTTGAACTCGCCGATCGTGGTGACGCGAAAGACCAGCTTGCTCTTGGGAAAGACGTTATTGACGATCCGCGAGCTCTTCACCTGCTCGGGGTCCATCGTCAGGATCACCACGCCCTCCTTGGTCTCCTCGATCGGCAGCCACTGGTTAGCCTCGACATAGTCGCGCTTGAGGTTCTTCAGCAGGTCCATCGGCTTGATGCGGTCGCCCTTGTAGGGTTCGTAAGGCACGCCGAAGAACTTGGAGAGGGCCGCGCCGATGGCCGCCAGCTTGACCTGGAACTCGCTCTGCAGAACGTCCTCGATGTCGAGCCCCTTGCGCCGCGCCGAGCGGGTGGCGAGGTCGAACTCGGCGGCGGAGAGCACGGCGTCGGCGACCAGGTGGTCGTACTTGGATTTGACGACGTGGGCCGGCTGCTTCTGGCGCTGGGCGAAGGCGATGGCCAGCGTCTCGCAGAGGCCCTTGACGCCCTCCTCGGCCACCTGGCTGAAGGGCGCGCCGACCTTGTTGTTGATCAGCTGGACGACGCCGAGCAGCTCGCCGCTGTGGGCGTCGGTGATCGGCGCCACCAGCATCTGCTTGGTGCGGTAGCCGGTGCGCTTGTCCACCTCTTGCAGGAAACGCAGGCTGGGGGTGTGCGATTTCAGCTCGGCTTCATCGTAGACGTCGCGGATGTTGGCCAGCTTCTTGGACAGGGCGACGAAGCCGGCGATGCTCTGGTCGGCGATGGGCAGGCGCAGGTCCTTGAAGGAATTCAGGCCGGTCTTGACCTTGGAGACGATCGAAGACTTGTCCTCGCTCACCGAATAGATGGTCAGGCGATCGGCGCTGAACAGGGTGCAGATGTCCTGCGACAGCTCGAGCATGATCTCGTCGATGTTGGCCGTCGCATGGATCTTGTTGGTGACCGTCTGCAGGCTCTTGAAGAACGTCAGGCGGCTGGCGACGTCGCCCGCCGCCCCTGAATCCTGTGTCGTGCCGAGTACCGCACTCATAACCGATCATCCCCCGAGCCAGTGGGAACCGCGTCTAAGCCGCGTCGCCGCGCAAACCGCCTTCCAGCAGGTAGGCCTTGTAGCCGCGTTGGGACAGCAGGAAGGCCGCCGCCGAGCTGCGGCGGCCGGTTTGGCAATAAGCAATATACTCTTTCCGCTTGTCGAGGGTCCCGAACATATTGCGGATTTCGTTGAGCGGAATGCTGATCGCCCCCGGCAGCTTGTCGGCAAGGTATTCGGCCGGGAAGCGCACATCCAGCCACAGCGCGCCGGCGGCGACCAGCCGCTCGGCCTCGCTGCGCGACAGGCGGTGCATCAGCGGCTCCTTGAGCAGCTCGATGAAGTCGGCCTTGGCCAGCCGCAACAGCACCCCGTCGGTCTTCATGCCGACGCTGGCGTTGCGGCGGGCATTGGCCACCAGGGCCTCCTCGCCGAAGGCGTCGCCGGCCTTCAGCTCGGCCAGCTCGACGCTGGCCCCGCCCACCTGGCGCCTGACCTGGCAGCGGCCGCTTTCGATGACGTAGTAGAAGTCCCCTTCTTCGCCCTCGCGGATGATCTCCTGTCCGCTGGCAGTCTTGACGCGCTGGAAGCGCCGCAGCAGTTCTTCGATATGGGCCGGCGGCAGGGAGGAAAAAATTCCGCTGGTCAGGTTCTCCGCGGCAAACATGCCGGATAGCGTGCGCCAGTCCGTCATGTCGGTGGTGTCCATCGACTTGCTCGCCACCTGGGCGGTCGGCGCGGCCAGCTGGTCCCAGGTCAGCATGATGTCGAGCACTTCCTCGTCGATCCGGATCAGCTCGACGTCGGTGATCGCCTTGGTGGCGATGAATTGCGGCTTGCGCTTGTCGAGCGAGCGGCAGGAGGCTTCGGTCCCGCCGACCAGGATTTCTGAACTCGAGTCGGGCAGATCCAGCTTCAGCTCTCCCTTGACGAGATAGACGGCCTGGCCCGCCAGACCCTTGAGGCGGAAGGGGTCGAGATTGCGGCTGACCTTCTCGACATAGCACATGCGGGAGATCTCCCGCAGGCTGTCGGCGGACAGCGCCCCCAGCGGCTCCAGCCGCTTCAGCAGATCGACCGATACGCCATTCCCGCTCACAGCTCGAACACCTGGTTGTTCTGCAGCATGCGCGGCTTGTACTCGCCGATGAACTCCTCGATCTCCTGCATGGTCAGTTCGATCTGCCCGGGCTTGAGATGGGTGATGTAGATCTCCGCCTCCCGCTGCAGCTTGTGCAGTTCCTCCTTGAGCATGTCCGGACAGAGGTGCTTGGAGGCGACGGCCAGCTGCCGTTCGCGGTTGGAGAAGGCGGTCTCAATGATCAGATAGCGCAGGTTGCGGATCTTGTTGACCGCCTTCCACAGGTCGTCGCACACCGTCGTGTCGCCGCTGAACACCAGGCTGCCTTCGCCGCTGTCGAGCCGATAGCCGACGGCGGGAACGGTGTGGCTGGCCGGCAGGGGGGTGATTTCACGGCCATCGACCTTGACGGTCTTGCCAAGCCGGGTCTCGGCATAGCGCATGAAGGGCCGGTCGCGGCTCGGGATCTCGGAGAAGTCCGGCCAGATGGCCCAGTTGAACAGGTGCGCCTGGATGATCTCCAGGGTGGCCTGGGTGGCATGCACGGTGAGCGGCTTGCTGCGCATGTCGCCGACGGTGTCGACCATGAACGGCAGGCAGGCCAGGTGGTCGAGGTGGGAATGGGTGATGAAGACGTGGTCGATGAGCGCCAGTTCGGCCAGCGACAGGTCGCCGACCCCGGTGCCGGCGTCGATCAGGATGTCGTGGTCGACCAGCAGCGAGGTGGTCCGCAGGTGCCGCCCGCCGATGCCGCCACTGCAACCGAGAACGCGTACCTTCATGCCGCCTCCAAAAGTCGGTCTGCGCAGGACGGCGACGCCGGGCGATGGGCGATGGCCGTCATTTGGTGTCGAATTTCCACACGCCCTTCCAGCCCGCTTCGGGCGGGTTCTTGCGCAACTGGGCGACGCGTTCCATGTATTTGCCGTACAGCCCCCGAGCGGGCGCCATGCGAGTCAGGTTGAGCAGCGCCACCTCGGCCTGGTCCCATTCCTGGGCGCGGTAATGCCGCAGCGTCTGGTTCCACAGCTTGAGCTCCTCCTGCACGGCCTTGCCGACCTCGCCTTCCAGGCCGAGCGGCTCGTAGATGGCGACCGGTTCCTCCTTGCCCTTGACCTGGACCCGATCGACCTCGCGGAAGACGATGTCCTTGATGGCCTTGCGGGTCGACTCGCCCACCAGGATGTCGACCCCGTATTGCTTGGTGATCCCTTCCAGCCGCGACCCCAGGTTCACCGCGTCGCCCATCACAGTATACGCCTGGCGGACGGACGACCCCATGTCGCCGACCGTCATCTCGCCGGTATTGACCCCGACGCCAATGTGCAATTCCGGCCAGCCGTGCTGGGCCAGGCTGCGGTTCACCGCCGGCAGCGCCGCCTGCATCTCCATGGCCGTGATCACCGCATGGCGGGCATGCTCGGCATCGGCCACCGGCGCACCCCAGAAGGCCATCACCGCGTCGCCGATGTATTTGTCGACGGTGCCGCGGTTCTTGCGCAGCAGCTCGGTCATCGCCGTCAGGTAGATGTTCATCAGCCGCACCAGATTTTCCGGGCTGAGGCCCTCGGAGATGGTCGTGAAGCCGCGCACGTCCGAGAACAGCACCGTCAGCTCGGCCTTGCGGCCTGCCATGCTGTAGGACTCGGGATTGCGGCTCATCTCCTCCACCAGCTCGGGCGGGACATACTGGCCGAACAGCTCGGTGAACTGCCGCTTGGCGCGCGACTCGACGAAGTAGCCGTAGGACATGTTGAGGGCGAACAGCGCCAGCACCATCAGCAGGCTCGATCCGAGCGGGATCACCAGGTTGCCGTAATGCCAGAAAACCAGGTTGGCGGTGACGACCAGCAGCAGCACCAGCAGCGCCGCCAGGGTGGCGCGCAGGGGGGAGAGCAGGGGCAGCAGCAGCACCATGACCGAGCCCGCCAGCAGCAGCAGGACCACCTCGGCGCCGAGCACGTAGGGCGGCTTCAACTTGATCGCGCCGTCGAGCATCCCGGTGATCAGGTTGGCGTGGATCTCGACCCCGGGGTAGGCCTCGCCCACCGGTGTGGCGCGCAGGTCGAGCAGGCCGGGCGCGGTGGTGCCGACCAGGACGATCCTGCCCTTCAGTTCGCCGGGCTTGATGCGGTCGGCGAGGATGTCGGCGGCCGAATAGTAGCGAAAGCTGTTCTGGTAGCCGCGATAGGGGATCAGCGCGGATACCTCGTCGTCCACCGGGATGCGCATCGTCCCCTGGGCGGTGGGCAGGTCGATGGCCTCCATGCCCTGGTAGCCCTTGCTGGAAAACCAGCGGTCGTCGGGAAACCAGGGGACCACCTTGGGCTGGCCAAGCAGCGCCCGGACCATGGCCAGCGACAGGGCCTCGTAGTACTGGCCCTTGTACTCCGCCAGCAAGGGCACCCGGCGCGAGATGCCGTCGAAATCGACGATCGGATTGAAATGCCCGCCGGAACCGGCCGCCTGCTGGAACTCGGGCAGGTTGCCGCCATAGTGCTGCCAGACGGTGAATGGGATGCTGCGCCCGGTGAAGCTGCCCTCCGGCAGCACCGGCGCCGGCACGGCGCCGCTGGAGACGCCGTCGCTGCGGGTGGAGAAGTAATAGCCGAGCACCACCGGGCGCCCCTTGAGGGTCTCGGCGAACAGCCGGTCATGGTCGAGCTGCGGGCGCAACTCCTTGAGGGCCGCCTGGAAGGATGGGCTGTCCTTCAGCTCGCCCCGGGCCAGCCCCTCCAGGACCTTCAGTCCGGAGCTGTCGTCTGGCTCGGCGAAGACCACGTCGAACCCCAGCAGGGCGATGCCGTGCTGGTCGAAGAGCTTCTTGATCAGTTGGGAAACCCGATCCCGGCCCCACGGCCAGCGGCCGAACTCCCCCAGCGACTTCTCGTCGATGTCGACAATGACCACCCGGCTGTCCACGCTTTGCGGCATGGTCAGGCGGACCTTGGTGTCATAAATGATCGCGTCGAGCCGGTTGATGAAACCGACCTGGTAGAAGCGCGCCGCATGCCCGAGGAGGAGGAGCAGCACGACCAGCCCGAGCGCGTATCTGACGATGTGCTGCTTCAAAACCGCTCCCTTTCTGGCCATCCCTGGAAGGGGAATTCTAGGGAGTTTCGCCTGGCGGCGGCAGGAATTAAATCACGCTGCAGCGCCGCCGCGTTTGTCGACGACCCGCTCAGCCCTTGACGAAGAACTCCATCTTCACGCCGGCCAGTTCGATCACGTCATGGTCCTTCAGCTCCCGCGGATGGGCATCCAGGGTGGCGCCGTTGACCACCGGGAAGTTGGCGCCCTCGACGTGGGTGATGAAATAGCCGTGCGGCCGGCGGGTGATGACGGCGACCTGGACACCCGGTTTGCCGAGCGTGGTGAGGTTCTTGGTCAATTCCAGCTCCTTGCCGGCATTGGCGCCGGTGAGGATCTGGATCGCCCCGCTGACCTGCGCCGCGGCAGGGGCCGCCGCCGGTGCGGCGGCCTGCGGCGGCGGGGCCACGTTGGTATGGGTGTCGATGGCCTTCATGCCGACCTGGGTGTCGGTCGGCGAGACGGCCTTGGCCGCGGTCTGCTCCGCCGTCTTCTTCATCAGGTCGGGCCGCAGCACCATGGTCTTCTCGAAATCGGCGGCGGTGGTCTGCGAAGGCGTCTCGTTGAGGTACTTGAGCTTGTACTTGCCCAGCTCGATGACATCGCTGTTCTGCAGGAAATGCTTCTTGATCGGCTGGCCGTTGACGTAGGTGCCGTTGGTGCTGTTCAGGTCCTCGAGGAAGGAATCGTTGAGGATCGTCACGATCACCGAATGCTCGCCGCTGATGGCCAGGTTGTCGATCTGAATGTCGTTGTGCGGCTTGCGCCCGATGGTCGTCCGCTCCTTGGTCAGCGGAATTTCCTTGAGCACCAGCCCGTCCATGCTTAGGATCAGCTTAGCAGCCATGTTGCGTCCTTCCCGTCAAGTCATCTGAACCATTGCAGCAGGCGCGCCCACCAGCTGCGCGCCGCCGGATATTCGCGCGAAATGCGCACCAGCACCACCGACACGTTGTCCCGGCCGCCGCTGTCGTTGGCGGTCTGCACCAGCTGCGTCGCCGCCAGTTCAAGGTTGGCCGAGAGCGCCTGCAGGGTCAGGGCGATCTCCTCGTCCTCGACCATGTCGTTGAGGCCGTCGGAGCACAGCAGGTAGACGTCCCCCGGCATCGTATCGTAATCGCGGATCTCGGGCTCGACCACCGGATCCACCCCCAGGGCCCGCGTCACCAGGTTCTTGTTCTGCGAGTGGCGCGCCT
>Ga0154020_10011091_pt1 | contig 10282 bp, 7 predicted proteins | sample Klosneuvirus_201_FD_109709 | JGI IMG/M metagenome (GOLD analysis project Ga0154020, IMG submission 109709) | Active sludge microbial communities from wastewater, Klosterneuburg, Austria - Klosneuvirus_20160825_MG | ecosystem: Engineered > WWTP > Aerobic digester > Activated sludge | place... | reverse complement strand
GCCGACGAGGCCGCGCCGGTCTCGGCGCCCGGGTCGGTCTCGGTAGGGGCCGTCTCTGGCCGGACCAACGGCGAGGCCGACACCCATCCGGTGGACCTCGCGCCGATCGATGTCCGTCCGGTCGAGCGGGCCGAGCCCGTACGTCGCGTCGAGCGACGGGAGGAGCCCGCGCAACCATCGCGCGAGCCCGCGCATCGTGAGGCCGTCCAGCGTGAGGCCGTCCAGCCTCGCCGTGAGACACCACATCGCGAGCCCAAGGCCGAGAAGAAGGCGGTCGAGAAGGTCGAGGCGCGCGAGCACCCCGAACCCGTCGCCGCTGTCGAGACGCCCGTCGCCGAGCGCCCTGCTGCGGTCGAGCGGGTCGCCGAGCCCGAGCCCCGTCACGAAGAGCCGGCCCCCACGCCGGTCGTCGTCGAGGTCCAGCGCGAGGAGCCCGCCGCTCCCGCGGCCGAGCCCGTGCGCGAGGAGCCTGCCCACGCGGCGCCCGCCCACGAACCCGAGGTGGTGGAGTATGTCCCCGAGGCGCCGGTCGAGACCGCCGCCGCGGAGCCGACGTCGACGGGGTCGGGCCAGTCGGTCCGCCCGCCGCCCAAGACCGGCATCGAGACCTGGGCCGGCCGGCCTGGTGTCCCCATGCCCCAGCCCGTGCAGAGCCGCTCGACCACCATGCGTGGTCCGCTCGGTGGCGCCTCGGGCAACACGATGCAGCGCCGCGGCGTCCAGTACGATCCGCGCCGTGATGCCAGCCCGCCCGGTCGCCCGATGGGCGGCGGCATCCGCCCGGGCATGCCCGGTCAGCGGCCCGGCATGGGCGGTCGCCCCGGCATCGGCGGCGCCAGCGGCATGAAGGGGCGCGGCGCAGGCCCCGCCACCCTCCGTCGTCCGGGGCCGGCCCCCGGCACCGCCGAGATGGCCGCGCACAAGAAGGTCATCAAGATCGACGAGAAGGTCACCCTGGCCTCGCTCGCGGCCCGCATGAGCCTCAAGGCCACCGACGTCCTCATGAAGCTCATGCAGATGGGCATGAGCGGCGTGAACATCAACAGCTCGCTCGACTCCGACACGGCGAAGATCCTCGCCGGTGAGTTCGGTTGGTCGGTCGAGGACGTGGCGTTCAGCGAGGCCGACCAGCTCAAGGAGGTTCGCGGCGAAGAGACCGTGATCGTCGAGGACGTCGACCTCGAGCTCCGCCCGCCGGTCGTCACCGTCATGGGTCACGTCGACCACGGCAAGACCTCCCTCCTCGACCGCATCCGCAAGACCACGGTCGCGGCCGGCGAGGCGGGTGGCATCACCCAGCACATCGGCGCCTACCGCGTGAAGACGAGCCGCGGCGACATCGCCTTCCTCGACACGCCGGGCCACGAGGCGTTCACCCAGATGCGCGCCCGCGGCGCCCAGGTCACCGACATCGTCGTCCTGGTCGTCGCCGCCGACGACGGCGTCATGCCCCAGACCCGCGAGGCGGTCGCCCATGCGCGCGCCGCCAAGGTGCCGATCGTCGTCGCCGTCAACAAGGTCGACAAGCCCGAGGCCGATCCGCAGCGCCCGCGCCGCGAGCTCATGGAGCTCGAGCTCGTGCCCGAGGAGCTCGGCGGCGACACCATGTTCGTCGACGTCTCGGCCAAGACCGGCCAGGGCATCGAGATGCTGCTCGAGTCGCTGGCCCTCCAGGCCGAGGTGCTCGAGCTGCGCGCCAACGAGAAGAAGCCCGGCACCGGCACGGTCATCGAGGCCATGCTCGACCGCGGCAAGGGCCCCGTGGCCCGCATCCTCGTCCGCGACGGCACGCTGCGCGTGGGCGACTTCGTCCTCGCCGGCCCCGCGTTCGGCAAGGTCCGCGCGATGACCGACGAGCACGGACGCGCGGTCCCCAAGGCCGGCCCGTCCACGCCGGTCGAGGTCCTCGGCCTCTCCGACGTCCCCAACGCCGGCGACTCCGTCGACGTCGTCAAGGACCCGCGCAAGGCCCAGGAGCTCGCCGACCAGCGCAAGGCCAAGGTGCAGCGCTCGATCATGCCGCAGTCGGCGCGCGTGTCCCTCGAGGACCTCGCCACCCGCGCGGCCCAGTCGGGTCAGCTGGAGCTCCGGCTCGTCATCAAGGCCGACGTGCAGGGCTCGGTCGAGGCCGTCGCCGACTCGCTCCAGAAGCTGACGGGCGAGAAGGTCAAGGTCACGGTCGTGCACAGCGCGGTCGGCGCCATCACCGAGGGCGACGTCAACCTCGCCACCGCGTCCAAGGCCATCGTCATCGGCTTCAACGTGCGCCCGGCCGGCAAGGCCCAGCAGCTCGCGGACACCGAGGGCGTGCAGATTCGCCTCTACAACATCATCTACAACGCGGTCGACGACGTGAAGAAGGCCATGGAAGGCCTGCTCGCGCCGACGATCGTCGAGAAGTTCCTCGGCCGCGCCGAGGTCCGCCAGGCCTTCAACATCAGCAAGGTCGGCATGGTCGCTGGCTGCATGGTGGTCGACGGCACGATGAAGCGCGCCGCTTCCAAGGTCCGCCTCATCCGCGACTCCGCCGTGGTGTGGGAGGGCAAGATCGGTGGCCTCCGTCACATCAAGGAGGACAAGCGCGAGATCGAGAAGGGCTTCGAGTGCGGCATCAGCCTCGACAACTACAGCGACATCAAGCCCGGTGACTTCATCGAGTGCTACGACGTCGAAGAGGTCGCGGCGACGCTCTGATGTTCGTAGGAGTCTCACGTCTGTCGTTCCACATCCCGGGGGCTCGCTCGCTGAAGGACAAGCGCCAGGTGGTGCGGTCGTTCCGCGATCGGGTCCGCGCCCGGCTCGACGTGAGCATCGCCGAGGTCGCCCACCAGGATCTCCACCAGCGCGCCACGTTCGGCGTGGCGGTGGTCTCGGGGGACTCGGCGGTCTGCGACGAGATGCTCGCGCGGGTCGGCTCGCTCGCGACCGACGTGCGTGACGCCGTCCTCCTCGACCGCTCGACCGAGATCCTGAACGTCGGAGACGCGGCGTTCCCCACGGAGTCGGAGGCCCAGTGAGCGAGGTCAAGCGCACCGATCGAGTCGCCTCGGCCGCCCAGCAGGTCCTGGCCGAGCTGCTCCTCCGTGAGGTCCGCGACCCGCGGCTCGTGTTCGTCTCCGTCACCGAGGTGCGGCCCACGGCCGATCTCTCGCTCTTGCGGGTGATGGTGCGGCGCTCGATCGACGACGGCGCCGTCACGCCGAAGACCATCCTCGAGGCGCTCGAGCGCTGCAGCGGGTTCCTGCGTCGCGAGGTGGGCCAGCGGCTCAAGCTGCGGCACGCGCCGGCGCTCGCCTTCCACTACGACGAGGCTCCCGAGAAGCGCGGTCGGATCGACGCGCTGCTGGCCGAAATAGCCAACGACCCCAAGGCTCAGGATGAAGGAGAGGGGGAGGGCAAGCCGTGACCGCGGACGAGGTGAAGCAGGCTCGCAAGACCCTCAAGTGCTCGACCAAGGAGCTGGCGCTCGCCCTCGAGGTCGAGCCCGCCCTGGTCGCCGCCTGGGAGCTGGGGGAGAAGTTCCCGACCAAGCAGAACGTGGAGCGCATCCAGGCGCTCGTCGAGGGCGGCCCCGACCTGATCCCGCGCAAGGCCAAGGGGGCCGATCCCCTGGAAGCGCTGCGCGACCCGGACACCTGGGCGTTGATCCGGAAGATCCTCGCCCACCCGAAGCTCCGGGCCGAGGTCGCAAAGATCGCCGACAAATACTCAGACCTCTGATAGGCTCGCTCCCGCATGCAGCCGCCCGAGAGGCAGGATGCGAAGGCCGCGGAGAACGCCGTCGTCGAACGCATCAAAGCGTGGGCCAAGCGCCCCACCGTGGCCGACACCGAGGTCCTCCTCGAAGAGCTGCGCGAGAACCCAGCGACGAAGGGCAACCACGTCGATGCGGTGTCGCGCGCCATCGCCCAGCGTCACGCCAAGGAGGGGCGCGTCATGCTCCTCCTCGGTCGTCTACAGCTGACCACGGGCAAGCTCGCCGACGCCCAGCAGACCCTGGTCGCCGCGGGGCGCATCGATCAGAAGGCCAGGGGGCCCTACCGCTACCTCGGCGAGGTGCTCCTGCGGCGCGGCGACGCCGGCCGTGCCGAGCGCATGCTCGAACGCTCGCAGCAGCTCGAGGCTCTCGGCGACGACCTGCTCGAGGGTGGCTTCGATCCGAGCGACGAGTGGCTCGCCCTCGCGAAGAAGCTCAAGCCCTTGCAAGAGGCGCAGGGCGAGGCCGCGGTGGTCGCCGAGCTGACCAAGCTGCTCGCGGAGCGGGCGGGGGGTGGACTCCAGAGCCGCCGGCCCACCGGGTCCCGCAGCCTGCCGCCGCCGAAACCGGTCGAGGATCCCGCGGAGGATCAGCCGACCCAGATCTCGACGATCCCGGACGAGCTCAAGGAGAAGATGCGGCCGGTCACGCAGTACGGCGCTGCCGGCGCCGCCGCGCCGCCGGTGCCCGCGGCGGCCGTTGCACCTCCGCCGCCCGCCATGCCCGAGTCGGCCCGCCCGAAGACGGTGCCGCCCCCGATTCCGCGTTCGGTGCCCGCGCCGCCCGCCTTCCCCGAGCCGAGCTTCACCGAGCCCGTCATCGACCGCGCGCTGCCGTCGCTCGACGAGGTGTCCGACGCGACCACGCTGCCGCGGGGCATCGCCGCGCCGATGGTCGTCTCCGATCACCCCACGCTCGGCTCCGACGAGGCCCTCGATCGCCCGCTCGTCCGGCGCCCGCCCGGCCCGCCCGGCCCACCGCCTCCCGCCGCACCGCGCATCGAACCGAAATCGCTCGTCGACGACGACGGTCCGACCGTCGCCCGTCCGCCGCAGGCCGCACAGGATCCCTCACCACTCCCCCAGCGGTTGCCGACCAACCCCGCGCGCGCGCTCCGCGCCGAGGCGGTCACCCTCGGCGATTCGGACGCCGCGCTGGTCGAGGCGCGGCACCTCTCGTCCCCGTTCGAGTCCAAGAAGCCCAACCCCTTCGAGCACGGCCCGCTGCTCGCGGCGCCGAGCCGCAAGGAAGACCCAGGTCGGGGGCACAAGGATTGGCAGAGCGACGAGGTCCTCGACGCCCTCGCGCGCGCGGGCATCTACGAGCCCGACGCCGCCGCCAAGGCGCCCGTCGCCTGGCTGTCGCGCAGCGAGGTCTCCCGCACCAAGCGCCGGGGTGCCTGGCTCTACGTGCTGCTGGGCGTCCTCGTCGTCGGCGGCATCGCGGGCTCGCTCTATGGAGGCGAGGTCTACAAGCAGCGCCGCCAGAAGGAGGCCGAGCAGGCCACCCAGCGCGCGGAGCTCGACGTCCGCAAGACCGGCATCGCGGCCCTCGAGCGCGCCGAGAAAGACCTCGGCAAGGCCTTCGAGCTCGACTCGCGCACGCTGCCCGGCGCGCGCGCGTGGCTGCAGGACCGCGTGCTGCGCTCGTACCTCTGGCCGAGCGAGAACCGCAAGGAGGGCGGCCTCGCCTCGGCGATCGAGCGCGCCAAGACCGTCGGCATCACCGAGCCCGAGCTCGCCTTCGCCCGCATGACGCTCGCGCTCACCAGCGACGACACGCCGTCGGCCGTGCAGCTCGCCAAGACCCTCACGCCCAAGGACGCCAGGTCCAAGGAAGACGCCTGGCGCGAGCTCGCCGTCGGCTGGGTGCTCGAGCGCGCCGGCGACTCCCGCTCCGTCGATCGCTACGCGCACGCCCTCGAGCTCGACCCCGACCTCGTCGCGGCGCAGCTCGCGCTCGCCAAGCTCGCCGCCCTCGCGGCCGACCCCGACCGGGTGACCAGGCTGCTCGCCAACGTGGAGGCCGACCTGGTCCCTGCGCGCGAGGACCTGCTCGCGCTCGCCAACCTGGCCAAGACCGGCACGGCCACCAAGCTCGGCGACCCGGCCGTGCGTCGCCCCGCGAACATCGCGTGGATCGCGCCCGCGCTCGCCGCGGCCGACCCGAAGGCCGATCCCGAGCAGAAGAAGAAGGACCTCTCGCGCGCGATGGGCCTGTCGCGCGAGCCCGGCGATCTGACCAAGGTCGGTCGGCTCGCGCTGCTCGCGGGCGACGAGGCCACGGCTTCGCGGGCCGCGCTCCGCGCCCTCGAGGTGAGCCCCATCTTCCTCCCGGCGCGCGCGCTCGCGGCCCGCCTGGCGCTGCAGCTCGGTCGCCCCGACGACGCCGGTCGCGCGCTCGACGGTGTCACGGCCGAGGGCGACGCCGAGGTCACCGCCCTCCGCGCGTGGCTCGCCTACGAGCGCGGCGACTACGCGGGGCTCGCCGCGACCCTCGACGACCCGAAGGCGGGTTCGCTCGATCGAGCAGACCTGGCGGGCATCGTGAAGCCGCTGCGCTGGGTCGTCGCGCACCACGCGAGCATGACGGCCAAGGACGTCGCGGAGCTCAAGACCCTCGGCGAGCTCGGGGAGCTCGGCCCGCTGGTCGCCTTCGACATGGCGATGGAGGCCGGCGAGGTCGCCACCGCCGAGACGTTCGGCAAGGGCTGGGGCGACGTGAGCCTGAAGCCCGCGCGGGCCCTGCGCCTCGCCCGGCTCGCGCGCCTCACCGGCAAGGGTGAGGAGGCCGACCGCCTCTCGAAGATCGCCGTGGAGCAGGGCACCGTGGTGCCGAGCGCCCTCGTCGAGCGCGTGCTCGTCCTGTGCGGCCTCGGCAAGGCGGCCGACGCGCTCGCCCTCCTCGGTCGCTACTCGCTCCTGGCGCCCGACGAGCAGCCCTGGCTGCGCGCCTACGTGACCGCGCAGTCCGGCAAGGTCGCCGACGCCAAGAAGCAAGTCGAAGCCCTCAAGGAGCCGGACAAGAAGGCGCCGTGGCCGGTGCGGCGCGACGCGCTCCTCGCGATGGCGGCCGTCGCCGACAAGCGGGCCAAGCCCTGGCTCAAGGAGCTGCTCAAGGAGCGCCCGAACGACCCCGACGTCCTCGGCGTGGCCAAGGTCCTGAAGTGATTCTCTGATGGCGAGCGCATCCGAGCCGTCATGACCGAGCCGAAGCCTGTTCGGACGGCGAGCGTCGCGCTCGTCCTCCTGGTCATCTTCCTCGACACCCTCGGCATCGGGGTGATCATCCCGGTGCTGCCGCGCCTCGTCGCGAGCTTCGTGGGGGGAGACCTGGCCGCCGGGTCGCGCTGGTACGGCGTGCTCTCGGCCACCTACTCGTCGATGCAGTTCATGTTCGCGCCGGCCATCGGCGCGCTGAGCGATCGGTTCGGCCGCCGTACGGTCATCCTCGGTTCGCTCGCGGGGGCGGCCACCAACTACGTGCTCACCATCTTCGCGCCCTCGCTCGCCTGGCTGTTCGTCGGGCGGGTGATCGCGGGCGTGAGCGGCGCGAGCTTCTCGGCGGCCACCGCGTACATCGCCGACGTCACCCCCCCCGAGAAGCGCGCCCAGAACTTCGGGCTCGTCGGCGCCATGTTCGGGCTCGGGTTCATCGTGGGCCCGGCCGTCGGCGGGCTCCTCGGGCGCATCGATCTGCGCGCCCCGTTCGCGCTCGCCGCGCTGCTCAACGCCGCGAATTTCGCCTACGGCGTGTTCGTGCTGCCAGAGTCGCTGCCGAAGGAGCGCCGGCGCGCGTTCTCGTTCAAGCGGGCCAACCCCGTGGGCGCGCTGCTCGGCCTGCGGCGCAACCCCGTGCTCCTCGGGCTCTCGGGCACCATCGTCCTCAGCTACCTGTCGCAGTCGATCCTGCAGTCGGTCTGGGCGCTCCACACCCAGAACCGCTTCGGGTGGTCGACCCTCGACGTGGGCCTCTCGCTCACCGCGGTCGGCGTCGCGGCGGCCACCGTGCAGGGCGGCATGGTGCGGCCCACGGTGCGCAGGTTCGGCGAACGTCGCACGATGATCTTCGCGCTCACCTGCAGCGGCCTCGGGTTCGTCGGCTTCGGCGTCGCGTGGCAGGCCTGGGCGCTCTACGCGATCATCCTGCCCTTCGCGCTCGGCGGGCTCGCGGGGCCGGCCACGCAGGCGATCCTCACCCGCGCGGTCGATCCGAGCGAGCAGGGCGAGCTGCAGGGCACGCTCGCGAGCCTGCAGAGCGCCACCTACGTGCTCGGGCCGCTCATCTCCACGCGCCTGTTCGCGCGGTTCTCCACCGCGGGCTCGCACCCCTACATCCCGGGCGCCGCGTTCTTCGCGGCGGCGGTCCTCACGTTCACCGGCCTCTTGCTCGCGCTGCGCCTGTTCGCGCGTCAGCGCTCGATCGACCCCACCCTCACGGCGTGACGGTCACTTCGACTCGTCGAAGTCGTCGTCTGCGATCACGAGGCGCTCGACGCGCTCACCCTTGCGCAGGGCCTCGACGATCTCGGGGACGTCGGCGAGGGTGACCTTGCCGTAGAAATAGCCTTCCGGCGACACGCCGACGACGACCCCCTGGTGGCAGACGTCGAGGCAGCTCGAGGTGCAGGCGCGCGCGTGCTCGCGGGCGAGGCCCTGCTTGCCGAGCTCCGCCTTGAGGGCCGCGTGGACCTCCTCGCTGCCGCGCGCGGCGCAGGAGCCCTTGGGGTGGCCGTCGGCGCGCCGGTTGTTGCAGACGAAGAGGTAGCGTTCGCGCTTGGGCATCAGTGGTGTCCGGCGTTGCGTTCGTGGAGCAGGCGGAGGCCGACGAGGGTGAGGTCGTCGTCCACCTCCTCGATCGCGCTCGACTCGCCCGCGATGAGGTTCGCGAGGCCGCCGGTGGCGAGGCAGCGGAGCGGGTACTGCGCCTCGGCGCGCAGCCGCGCGACCATGCCGTCGACCAGCGCGACGTAGCCGAAGAACAGCCCCGACTGCATGGCGTGCAGCGTGTTCTTCCCGATGGCGCGGGGAGGGCGGGCGACCTCCACGCGCGGCAGCTTGGCGGCGCGGGCGAACAGCGCGTCGGCGCTGATGAGGATGCCGGGGCAGATCACGCCGCCGACGTATTCGCCCTTGCGCGAGACGACGTCGAAGGTGGTGGCCGTGCCGAAGTCGACGACGACGACCCCGGACTCGCCGTCGCCCGATCGAATCACCCGGTCGTGGGCCGCGACCGCGTTGACGATCCGGTCGGCGCCGACCTCGCGCGGGTTGTCGATGAGGATGGAGACGCCGGTGCGAGTGCCGGGACCGACCACCATCGGCGCGAGGCCGAACGCGCGCTGGCAGAGCTGGCCGATGGTGTCGGTGAGCGTGGGCACCACGCTCGCCACGATGGCGCCCGTGATCTTCGAGCGGTCGACGCCCTCGAGCTCGAGGAGCTGGCGGACGAGCACGGCGTACTCGTCGCTGGTGCGGTTGCGGGCACTCTCGAACCGGAAGCGGTGGCGCAACACGGCGCCGTCGAAGAGCCCCAACGTGACGTTGGTGTTCCCGATGTCGATCGCGACGAGCACGCCCCTGGTTAGCACGCAAGCGTCCGTGATAGGAACGCCGCATGCGCGTCCACCTCATCGGGGTCTCGGGGGCGGGAATGGCGCCGCTGGCCGGCCTCCTCCACGACGCGGGCCACGAGGTCGAGGGCTCGGATGCCTCGTTCGATCCGCCCATGGGGCCGCTGCTGCCGACCTGGGGGGTGAAGACCCGGGAGGGCCTGGGAGACCCGGAGCTGGTGGTGGTGGGCAACGTCTGCCGCAAGGACCACCCGCTCGTGCTCGAGGCCGAATCGCGGGGGATCCGCCGCATCTCCATGCCGACGGCGCTGCGTGAGCTGGTCACCAGGGAGCGCCCGGTGGTCGCGGTGTGCGGCACCCACGGCAAGACCACCACGACCGCGCTGCTCGCGCACCTGCTCGACGGGGCGGGCCTCGAGCCGGGCTGGTTGATCGGCGGCGTGCCGCTCGTGCCCTCGGGCGCCCGCCCGTTCGCGCTCGGCCGCGCCCAGCGCTCTCTCTCCGCGCCCACCCCGCTCGCGCCGTTCGTGGTGGAGGGCGACGAATACGACTCGGCGTTCTTCGAGAAGGTCCCCAAGGTGTGGGGCTACGCGCCGCGCGTCGCCATCCTCACCTCGATCGAACACGACCACGTCGACATCTACCCCGACGAAGAGAGCTATTTCGCCGCGTTCCGGGGCATGATCGAGCGGCTGCCCGACGGAGGGCTCCTGGTGGCCAACGCGGCCGACCCGCTGGTGGTGCGCGTGGTGGGCGAGGCGCGCACCGCGGCCCGCGTGGTCTGGTACGCGGCGTCCGACGTCGCCGGGCGCCCGTTCCCCTCGGGCCAGGCGCACCTCGACGAGCCCGTCGTCTGGACCGCCAACGAGGTCGGGCTCCGTGGCGACGGCGACGTGCTGCAGCCCTTCGATCTGTTCGTCGGACCGAGCTCGGCGGGGCGCTTCGGGGTCGGC
>Ga0154020_10011090_pt1 | contig 10282 bp, 13 predicted proteins | sample Klosneuvirus_201_FD_109709 | JGI IMG/M metagenome (GOLD analysis project Ga0154020, IMG submission 109709) | Active sludge microbial communities from wastewater, Klosterneuburg, Austria - Klosneuvirus_20160825_MG | ecosystem: Engineered > WWTP > Aerobic digester > Activated sludge | place... | reverse complement strand
GGTTATTCCAAATGTTGAGAGTGAAGAACTGTGGAAACGTCATAGAACAGCGTTCGTTGATGATTTAAACCCTGTTGGTGCATTGGAAGAGATGCTGGTCGAAAGAATTGCGCTGTTAATCTGAAGACTCAGTAGAGTAGCTCGCTACGAACGAGAGATGATTCATAGTGAAAACTCCAAAGAAACAAATTCCTATGAAAGCAAAGTCCTAGAATATCATAATGACCTTCAATTAATTAAAGGTTTTCATTTATTACCTTTAGACAGCTGCTTATCTTCAGATGATGCATTATCCATTCTCTACTTTATCGATCATCAAGAATCCTGGACTGCATTAGCCGCAAATAAAGCCACGTCGTGGACAGCTGGTCTTGTATGGGAGGGAATACAAAATAAAGCCGCACAAAAAAACACCACAAAAGAGAAATTGCTTGCCGTGGCAGTAGCAGAAGTAGAGAAGCAAATCGCATATTATGAGAATCTCTCCAAAGAAAGAGAAGATAAAATAGCCGAAGCTTGTAATAAGAATCTCCTCGCTGGGTTCAGCACCGCCATGGATAAAATCATTCGCTATGAATCTCACATCGAGAAAGCTCTCTATAAGGCAATCAATCAACTTGAACGGATACAATCTTTAAGGGCTGGTAAGCCGATTCCAGCCCCATTAGTGGTCGATGTCAACATCGGCAATGACAACAACTAGCCGGGTTCGTTTTGTAAAAATATGATTTCTAGTGAGACTATCAGCTACGACAAGGAAGAAGTTAAACGGGCTCTCGTTGACGTAAAGCAGGTCTGCCAATCTTTAGGGTTAATGGAAGGACATAAGCCACGGGGACCAAATAAAGTAATGATTAAGTGCCCCTGGCCCGGCGGTCATCACGACAACACCCCTTCATGCTCCGTAAGTTTAGACGGCATCATTCTGGCGAACTGCTTTGGCTGCGGAAGAAATGGAGATGTTCTATCTCTTATCGCTGCAGCAAATAATTTGAATTTAAACGATAGAAGAGATTTTCAGAAAATACTTTCCATTGGCGCTGAAATTGCTGGGTTGCAGCCTCAACCTTTTCTGCATCAAAAAAAACTCTACACCTCTCCTATTGCTATCAATAACACTAAAGAAGCGCCTATCTACCCACCAGAGCAAGAAGTTCTGAATTTCTGGGCTGGGTGTCTACCTGTCAACGAAGACAAGGACTGCTGGCGAATAATTACTTCTAGATTCACTGAAAAAAACACCAATAACAGCGTAAAGACTTACGCTGACAGAGTTGTGGATAGAAACCTTATCAGAAGCATACCGAGCACATTAGTTTGTCCAGGATGGGCACAGATTGCTAGAAAAAGCTGGTTCGAATCTGGCCATAGAATGGTCTTGCAGGCTTTCAACCATTTTGGTCAGATGAAAAGTATCCGCGGCTGGCGCATTGATAATGAAAAGCCCAAAAGGGTTGGCCCATCAGCATATAACCTTAAAGGTCTAGTTTTGGCCGACGCACTAGCAAGGCAAATATTAAAAACTGGGAAAAAACCAGACTGGTGGCCACTGACTGAACAACTCACCATCATCATCAGCGAAGGGGAACCTGATTTCGTCACACAATCAGTCATTCGCGGCGATAACGATGAAACAGCGCCAGCTTGTTTTGGAGTTTTCGTTCACGGCGGATGGTCAAAAGAAATCTCAGAACGTATTCCTAATTTCACAAAAGTAATAATTAGGACACATAATGATAAATCAGGAAATGATTACTTTGATGAAATTTCCGACCAATTAAAGCACAAATGTACCATCAAGAGGATAACCATCAATGACGGCTTATAAAGACGATAATGAACGGCTCCAACATGGCGTTCTTTCAACTAATCCGGAAGCAGACGCTCAAACCACATCAATACCGCCAACGGAATATTCCCTTATTACCTTACAAGACGCGTTTGCAGAGGCATTTGAAACAATCAAAAAACGAGCCAGTGGCGAAGAAAAGCCGATTAAAACGCCATGGAAAGCGTTAAACGAACATTTGCGGGGCGGGCTTTGGCCAGGTCTTCATGTTCTTGTTGGCTCATCAGGAACTGGTAAAACCCAATTTGCAATGCAAATCGCCATACTTGCAGCAGAAAGTGAGTTAAAACATGAAAAAAGACCGGTCATTTATATTGCGCTTGAACTAGGTAATGTCGACCTTATTTCTCGCTTAATCGGCCTATTATCACATGAGCCAAGATGGAAAGAGAAAAATGGAAGGTCAATTAAATGGTCAGAGATTGCTTATCCGGCCAATGATGAAAAAAGCGAATCGTTAGAAAACGCAATCAAATTATCAATGGAATTTGAAGCTACTATCAAGCAACTTCCGTTAAAAATAGAAATAGGACCGCCTAGAGGATGGAACTATTCTAGACTGGTTGAAATTGCCGAAAAAGAGAAACCTCGTCTTATCGTTCTTGATTATGCGCAAATCGTCAGAGGCAATGATCGTGAGGATATCCGCCAAGTCATCTCTGGATTGGCTTATGAGGCTAGAGCCATCGCAAGGAAATATGGAACAACCGTGCTAATGGTTTCATCAGTTGCTCGTGATAAATACGCAGAAATGTCAGGTAAAGACAAAGCGGGAAAAGAAACCAATAAGGATGCGTTAGGTGCAGGTGATCCATCCAGATTTATTGGCATGGGTAAAGAAAGTGGGGAATTAGAATATGCGGCCGACTGTGTCTATGCCCTATGCCAGGAGCCCTGGTCTCAAGGACAAAATTCACGCACAACATGGCTGGCAATCGCTAAGGGTAGAGGATTTGGCCCTGGTTGGGTTGAGTTGAAGTTTGACGGGGCAAGATTCAGCGATAGAACGGAACACAGAACCCTTGCAAATAGAAAATAAGTTGCTAGAAAAATGAATCAATACATTCAAAATTCAAATAAGTTAAAGGAAGCAATAAAGAAAAGGCTTATCATTGCCAAAAATGAAATTGACGATGCCGAAATCGAATCCGAAAAAAATATTCTTGATGAATTCATAAATTTATCCGTTGATAATATTTATCAAACTATTAACCTCATCATTAATTCATCTGTTGATCGAATATTTCATCAAGCAGTCATAGATCGGATAATAGAAAACAGAGACATAGGATTAAACCAGTATTCAATCAGCATTCTCAGGTTACTTTCGGAAATAAGCTGCAATAAATATCCTCCAAATATCGAAGATAACGACTATTGGTATTGGTTAGAACACACAGAAGTAAAAAAATTTCTCAGTGACGAAAAACACTATTGTGAAGTCTCTCTAGAATATAGCCATGCCACACTGAAACCTGGAAAATTTAACTCCAGGATTTGGCCAAGAGAAGCATCCATTAAAGAAGTGATTTTATGGCTTACTAAAAGTAAAGACAAAGCAACAAGAGATTGGGCAAACCAGTTAAATAACAACCCTGATTGGCCGCCGCCTTTTATAGTTGTTAAAGAACAAATATCTCAAAACGAGATAATTGAATCATCATATTATGAGAACATCCTAGAGACACTGAAAGATTATAATAATAAAGAATACGAAAGGCTGAAATCACAAATCTACGAAGATGAAAACGTACAGAAATTAATCGCGTTTTGTCTAATTTATTTAGCCGAGAAAGATGTAATAGAAAAACGAGATTCTCCCATATTCAGGTTAGATACTACCAACGCCAGCTTTAAAACATTCAACGGACTATCGAAAATAATTGATGAGAACATATATGGAAAATTGACGCCGGAAAACCTCGTCATTAGCGAAGAAGACGAAATACTTTTGCTTATTCCAGAATATAATAAACCAAGTCAAATTCAGCTTACTCTGCCGCTCAAAGGAATTAGCAACGAAGAAATCATCCAAATCATCTCTGAAAGATTTAATTATTTTACACTGAGAAATTACTTAGCCATTCTTACTTTAATGAGCACAAAAGGCGGTGCCATAGGTAAAGTTTTATGGACTCTAGATGACCATTTGTTTTCACTTAATGAGCCAAGCTGGCGAAGAAAACCAGAACAAAGAAATAAGGTGAGAGAGAGTATAAGATTACTGACCAAATTAAAATTGGCCATAAGGGTCAAATTACCCAATAAAAGTGGGTGGGTGACACAACAGATTATCAGCATAGAAAACAACAGGGAATTTGTTAATGATAATTGGGATTTGGAAGCAGCTGTATTTATTTTGCACCCTGAACTTAACAAAGGTGTTAGAGCTGAAAATGGCAATATAGGAACAAATTTTTTTCCACTTAATACTAGTTTGCCAACCTTAAAAGAAAAGGAATTTGGACAAGCTCTTAAATTAGCACCACACATTGCCTGTCGTATGCGGTGGCAATTTATGGATGACAAAGACTCAGGAAAAGAACCCAGGCCTTACATCACATACTCGGGGCATTCTCTTTATAAAGCTGCATCTATACCATTAAGCAGCAAACGCCATAAACGTTCCGTTAATAGACTTCGAAAAAATTTGGACGAGTTAATTAAAAAAGACATCATTGGTCACTACGAATGGGTAGATGGCCCTGCATGGGGTCTAAATAGTAACTGCCGTATTAATTGGCCGCAACGAGCTAAGGACATTCTTCTGCACGAAGTCTTACCTTCAGAACTCTATCCAATTAATCTTCCAACAAATGGTTTTGAATTAAAAGAATGGAGAAACAGTCTCAGACTATCGCAATCTGAATTAGCCAACACTATCGGTGTAAGTTTGAGAACCATTAAAAGATCAGAGACTGAAAAGGCCACTTTACCTCTCGGACCATCATTAAGAAAAGCTTTGCCGAAAGTACAAAAGGTGCCAAAAAAGGCCTAACCCTGGCACAAAAGGTGCCAAAAAAGGCCTAACCCTGGCACAAAACACTGATTTTTTCTTTTAATATCATGCAGTTATTTTCTCTTTAGAGGTATCTTATAGGCGCTCACCCTTCGTTGACACTACGGGTGGCGCAAAAATTCCAATAAAGGGAGCACCACCTACTTTATTGGAATGGGTTGAGGTTACGAAAAGGCGCATTATCATAACCAGGATTATTCATTGCGGTATATATTCATTGTATGCTATAATTAGATATGGTTGAGGTGATTGTCACGGACGAGTTCAAGGATTGGTACGCATCTTTGGGTGACCAAGATGCCGAGGCTGTTGAGTTCGTGATTGGGTTGTTGGAACGCCAAGGGGTGACACTTGGTTATCCATACTCAAGTCAGCTTTTGGGAGCCAAAAGCGCACTACGTGAACTTAGGGCGCAATCAGGTGGTCGACCAATTCGCGTGTCGTACGCATTTGACCCCAAACGCCAAGCCGTTTTGCTACTTGGCGGCGATAAGACGGGAGACAATGATTTTTATCGCTGGTTTGTTTCCGAGTCTGAGAAGATTTGGTCGCAATACATCAAGGAGCTTAGCGGCAAAAAGTAAAAGGAGATATAAGCATGGCAACCTATAAATGGTCGGATATTCGCAAAGAGAGATTTTCTCCTGAGCACATCGCGTCAGTTGATGCGAAAATAGATAACGAGATTATTGCGTTAAATCTGAAAAATTTGCGTGAGACTTTGGGGAAGACTCAGGAAGAAGTAGCTGAAGTGGCAAACATGACGCAATCCCAACTTTCCAAAATGGAAAAGAGCAAGGAACATCTTGTTTCAACATTGCGACGTTGTGTGGAAGCAATGGGCGGCGAGCTTGAGATTGTTGCGAAGTTTAATGATCGTAGTGTGAAACTCACAGGAATTTGATTAAAAAACTATGGCAATATTTCCCATTGAGTTTCTGAAACCGTCGATGGTCCACTTATGTTCTTAATTTGGAATTGCAGAGTAATTGTAGACCCAACTGCTGTAGGGAGTTGAACAGGCATAAATTTGCCAATTGAACCTTCCCCAGTTGAAGGCCCTTTCGAAAATTTTTTTCTGGTTATTGGTAACCAGTTTTCAGACTCTATATCGCCAAACCCAACTTTATATCGATAGTGTGTGGGTGCATATTTGTGTGTATTGTTGGGGTCTATATTGTAATTGCACGGACCATTGATGAATCCTTGAATTTCACAATTTGTATCAACAAAGAACGAAGCATCACCTTTATTTATTGAATACTGGCCAGGAGAAGCGCTGTAGAGATAGTTATAGAGCTTGTTGTACGGCCATACAAACACCGCTTTGATTGTTGGAGCAGGCACTACGTCTATCGTTTTATTTATTTGAGCTGTCAGGCCATTGATATTGGTGAACCCAACAAATAAGGATTTCGGGCCGTAAGATGAAAATGTAAAATTTGTCTCTTTGGCAACAGGCGACCATGAAACGTTTGTAAACGTAGGGTCTTCAGATATTCTATAGTATTTTGTATATTCAGAATATTTTAGTTCTACCTTGGCTGTAAACTGCGAAATGTACTCGGCCCCGCTGGCAATGACCGCTGTCCCTTGAACGTCAAGAATTGACTCAAGAACTATTGGCTCTAAAAATGCTATCGCTCCGTTGGCAACGGTTATATTTTCAACTTTTTTGGTTTTGAAACCCTCAACCTCAATTTGAATATTCCAATTTCCATTTGGGATGCCATTTAAGAGTATCTTACCAGTGTCATCAGTTTCCCCTGTAATTGATGTTCCCGGAATAGAGACTTTGATACCGCTGTGATTTGACCCGGCAGGCAATCTGATATTGGCAGAGATAGCGCCACATCGCTGTAGCTCAATTACGCCTAAATCTGATCCAATATCCTTGTTTGAAACCTCACGTGAGGTACAAATTTTCAAGTTCCCATGGTCTGAGGTGGAAATTAACACATATTTTTCAGTTTTATCTTCAATAGGCATTTCAATTTTGAATTCGCCTAGGGAATCTGTTCTGGAGCCATTAGATTGGAAATTGACGAAATATAGCAAGGCGTTCTTAACGGGCTCTTCATAAAATACCAATTTTCCAGAGATGCTTAGACTGTTGTTTTGTGGAATATGCCTTTCATTTTTTTCATCAGCGCCTGATTTACAACTTGATGAGAGGCATAAAATAGTGACGAAAAAAATAATGGTCGGCCGCGTCTGACGGTACTTCATAATAAACCTTCTCGGCCATTTTATTTTAAGAGCTGAACGGGGTCAACGTTATAAGCAAATGCAAACCGAGTAATAGTGTCCATTGGAACATTAACAATTTTTCTCTCAATCCTCTGAAGGTATTGCAACGAAAAACCAACCAGCTCAGCCGCGCGTTCTTGGGACAAGCCAAGCCGATGCCTCTCAGCCTTAATATTAGCTGAAAAGCGCTGGCGAACTTCCTTGCGCAGCTGTTCATATGAGCGTTTCCCCATTGATAATAAATGGGTTGCATAAAAACCCATTAGGTTGTAGAACCTATTAGGTTTCAATCATCCGTAAGGAGGATTTATGCGAAAAATTACACTTCTAATTTTAATGCTGGTTGTGTGTCCTTTGGGATGCAAAACAGTAGAGCTACAACCAGAGAATCCCAGTTACGGAGGTCGCGGTTGTTGTTCTCACCATGGTGGAGTATGTGGCTGTAATGCCAGGGGTGAGGTGGTTTGCTGTGACAACACGGTGTCAAAATCCTGTGAGTGTTAATCGAAGGATAACTTTATGAAAGTTTTGATGACAATATCTTTATTGGCTATCTCAATGCCTGCGTTGGCTACCCAAAACGTCAGAGGCTATACAACTAAAGACGGCAAGTATGTTGAACCTCATTATCGTTCTGATCCAAACGGAAACAGGTACGACAATTGGAGCTCTAAAGGAAACACGAACCCATATACGGGGAAAAAAGGCAGTAAGTAACCTAATCTTCTTGTCCAATCATTTTCGAACCATCAAAATATCCTCTGTTAAATAAATGGAATAATTGACAACAATTAATACTTAAATTAAGTATTAATAATGGAAAACTTTGAAATAATTGTAGTTAATCCAGAAATTAAAAAAAATGAATGTTATTCAAGCCTTATAAGCATATTTTTGAATAGCAAGAAGCCTAAAACCGTACGTTCTTATGCCGGTGACATCGGCGATTTCTGCGAATTTTTGCAATGCGATTCAAATACCCATGCCGCAAGAGTATTGCTGACAAAATCTTCAGGAGAAGCGAATGCAACTGTGCTTTCCTATCGTTCTCGGCTTTCCGAGAAAGGATTGTCGCCATCGACGATTAATAGGCGTTTGTCAGCGATACGTTCATTGTCGAAACTCGCCAGGTTGTTGGGGATTATTTCATGGACAATCGAAGTTGATGGCTTAAAAAGCGAAAAATACAGGAACACTCGAGGGCCGCAGGATGATGTTGTTGCCAAGATGATTTTTGCTGCCAAAAAAAGGGAAGATTCTAAGGGGTTGAGAGATGAAGCCATTATAAGGCTTCTTTATGACCTTGCCTTGCGCCGCGGTGAGGTATGTTCATTGGATATCGAGCACGTCAATCTGCAATTAGGCACCGTTTCTGTACTTGGTAAAGGCAGAAATGAGCGCATTCAGTTAACCCTGCCATCCAAAACCAAAGAAGTACTCATGAAATGGATTGAAGCTCGCGGCAGCCAGTCAGGGCCATTATTCACCGCTTTGGATAACTCTAGCAAGGGCCATCGTTTAACTGGTGAGGCGATATGGAAAATTGTCACTCAAGCCGGTGAGTCTTTGGGACACTATGTCAGACCACATGGTTTAAGGCATTCAGCCATTACCAAAGCCCTCGATCTAACGTCGGGAGATGTTAGAAAGGTTCAACGGTTTTCACGGCACCGCGATATCCGTGTTTTGACAGTATATGACGATTCTCGGCGGGATATGGCGGGTGAAGTGGCTTCACTCATCTCGGACACAGTTTAATTCATCATCAGCTATTGACTTTGTGCCACTTCCGTTAAAGAAATAAAAGGGAGTATTAATTATTTTAACATAAAGGTAGCTAATGTGAGAACAATCGCAATCGCAATGCAAAAAGGTGGAAGCGGAAAAACCACCACTACCGTAAATTTGGCTGCAGCATTGGCCGAAAAAGACAAAAAAGTTCTCATCGTTGATATGGACCCGCAAGCGAATGCGACAAGTTGGTTTGGCATTAAAGACACCGGTAAGGGCATATTTTCGGGATTATGCGAAGGCTCAGAGTTGAAACCGCTTGTCCGTAAAACCGACACAGTCAACGTCGATATTATTCCATCCTCAACATGGCTGGTCGGTGCTGAAAAAGGGCTTGCTAGTGAAGTTGCCGCTGAAACCATTTTGCGCCGAAAATTGTCGAAGATTAAAAACGATTGGGATTTCGTTTTAGTTGATACTCCGCCAACGCTCGGCGTTCTTACGATTAATGCTCTGGTTGCGGCAGATGAGGTGTTGGTGCCAGTTGAAGCGCATGTGATGGCATTAAACGGTCTCGCCCAGCTTTTGCAAACCTTGGCCGTGGTCAGAGAAAGATTAAACGAAAATCTTGCTATATGCGGTTTTGTCGCTTGTCGAGTGGATGGACGTAACAGGCATTCTCTGGAAGTTCTAGAAGACCTCAAAAAGCGTTTTTCCAAGGAAACCTTCAAAACCGTTATCAGAGAGAATGTACGCTTAGCGGAGGCACCTTCATTCGGTCAGCCAATTACCGCTTACGAGCCAAGTAGCACTGGCGCTGAAGATTATCGTTCTTTGGCAAAAGAAATCCTCAAACACAAAGGGAAGTAAGAATGGCTAAGAGAAAAACAATATCTGAAAATCCGCTCGACATGGTTGTTTCTGCAAAATCAAAATCAGAGAAGGATGAAAATGAGGATGCGGAACGCTCGGAAAAGGAAAGAGTGACATTTCACATCACGAAACAGCTCATCGAGAAAGCAAGAGACGCGGTATATTGGACGCCAGGATTAACTATGGCTGGTCTTGCCGAGCTAGCTCTGCGTGATGCTTTGGACAAATTAGAGAAAAAACGCGGTGAATCCTTTCCAAATAGAGAAGGCCAATTGAAGTACGGTAGACCAATAAAGATGGGGTAGCCCAATGGGTGCGTCTGAACACGCTGAAATAAGCAGAATCAATGAAAATAAAAGCCAAGGCCCTAAGACCATTGAAGGCAAACTGATATCCTCTAAAAACGCCGTTAAACACGGTATATTTTCTGCTTTGACGGTTATTCCAAATGTTGAGAGTGAAGAACTGTGGAAACGTCATAGAACAGCGTTCGTTGATGATTTAAACCCTGTTGGTGCATTGGAAGAGATGCTGGTCGAAAGAATTGCGCTGTTAATCTG
>Ga0154020_10011089_pt1 | contig 10282 bp, 7 predicted proteins | sample Klosneuvirus_201_FD_109709 | JGI IMG/M metagenome (GOLD analysis project Ga0154020, IMG submission 109709) | Active sludge microbial communities from wastewater, Klosterneuburg, Austria - Klosneuvirus_20160825_MG | ecosystem: Engineered > WWTP > Aerobic digester > Activated sludge | place... | reverse complement strand
TTTTGTTTTTGGGTAATAGTATTCACGTGCCTTAAAGCCATTGAACTTTAAGAGTTATAGGTTATCCGAGAAAAAGAGATTAGTATCGTGACTGAAGTTGTCATCATAGGCAAAGTCAGGGGGTCCTCTGGCTGATGCAATTTCTGGTGGGACAGACGGCATGCCGATATGGTCCAGGATTTTCTTTATCACCTCTACTTCTTTGATGGCTGCAATGATTTTGATTTTTCCCCCGCAGACTCCGCACGTTTCAACGTCGACGTCAAAAACCCGCTTGAGGAGTCTAGCCCAAGTAACCCGGTTTTTATTATCCAAATCATTTTTATCGTTCTCATTTGAGGGGAGGGAGTCTCCTTTTTTTGGCGGGACAATTAGCTCTCGGTATTTATAATGCGGGGCAAGTACTCCGTGGAACCTGGTTAAGTGAACTCGAGGCCTTGGGATAATTGCTGTTATTTTCTCCATTAGCTCCAGGGGCGACATTACGATGTGGGAGGTTCCGTCGCTATAAGGCTTTTTTAATTGATAGATGACTTGCCCTAAGTCACTCAGACGAAGTCTCTCTTGAGCAATGGGAGGCCTGGCGATGTACCTGGCAAGTTTTTCTAGTTTTTTTCTTTCACCTCCACCAACTGCAACTCCAGCATGGAGACTAAAGCCAGAGTGCGCTGCAACTAATCCGGTCCCAGAGGCGTGATCCGTATTGGGAATAGTTTTTAGAACCAGGGCTTTTTTCCCCCTGTTAGGCCCAGTGGCAAAGCGGTAAATGGCAGAACTGGCTTGGATTTGAGAAAACGTGTCTTCACTCTCTATGGTAAGACTTAGTGGTTCTTCATTGTCTTTGACTAAAAAGCCTCTCCTCTCTAAAAGGGTAATTGTTTTTTTGATTATTTTATCCAAAACTGTTTGAATGAATGAGACTGCCACTCACCTTGTGGACGCGGTTCTCCCATATCAGCGTATCAGGCAGTGGGTGATGAGTTTTCCGATTCCAATTCGTCTCATCCTGATACTGTGGGATTTATTCGTAAGCTACCACCTCAATTAATTGAAGCCTTTAAAGCCACACTTGAAGAAAGTGCTGAGGCCGACATATTATTATATGTAGTCGATATTTCTTCGTCCTCAATGATCCGTCACATGGAAGTGGTAGATGAATTGATAAAAGAATTCTCTTGGGATCAAAAACCTGTCATATATGTTTTTAATAAAATTGATACAGCTTCAGTGGATGCTCGCTTTAAAGTAAAACATTTCCCGCGTGTTTTTGTCAGCGCCCTCACCGGAGAAGGATTAGATACGCTTAAAGATCTTATGGTACAAAAAATTTGTGAATTACAAATGGATGTACAACTTTATTTTCCGCGTTTAGAAGAGCATCGCATTTTTGATCTCTCTCGCGAAACCAGAATCATTCGCAAAGAACCTGCTACAGAAGGCACGGTTTGCTATGCCCAACCCACCCCCAGCCTAATGAATCGCTGGAAGGACTATTTAGTAAAGTAAAATCACAGTTCAGTCATCTTAATCGTGTTGCCTGAATAATTCCTGTTACCGAAATGTGTTTCATTATAATACACTCCATTTTAAATTGGAGAGTTTAGGGATATCGGCGGCAGAAGATTTATACTATTTTCTTCATCCCATTCTAAGTATTTTAAATATCAGTTGACGAGAGATAATTTTTTAGTTTTGTTATTTTTTTTCGCATATCAATTCTATGAACTAAGTCACCTGTTTTTAAAAGTGTGAGGAAATGTTTTTCTTGTGAGACATATTTGAGTCTCTTTGCCTCAAGGTAGAATAAAGTAATTACATATGAGTTCTGGACAACTTTGACTGGAGCAGGTCTCCCCAATGGATTGCTGGTGATTATGTCTCAGTTTTAACTCAATTAGTGATTAAAAGTAAAAGTAAAACCCTAACATGGCATTGTATAGTCTAATTTTTCCCGTACCAACAGTGGTGAAAGCCGTATTACTTTCAAAGCGGACTCCCCATATCGAGACCAAGGGATAGTCAACGCCTACTTTTAAATTTAAATAAATAGAAACAGTATTTATTGTTGTAGCCATAACACTGGCTTGTGCAAAACCTAAAGAAGCTCCAATATAGGGTGATACAGCCTGGACCTGTAGTGCCGGACGATTATCAAATGAAAAGGTATTCAGCATTGCTTGAGGTTGTTGATACAAGAAATAATATTTAGTGCTCAGTCCCGTCAGTCCTACAGCAGTACCATTAGCTCCCAGGGTGCGGCTGTGTTCAGCACCAAGATTAATTTGCGAACTCATCGAATAATCCATTGACGTTGAAAATGCAAAGGGGCTCTCGATACTATCTGCGTTACCCTCAGTTGAAATAGCGGCACTACCAAGGCCACCAAGACCAACAAATCGAAGACGAAAAATGTCGGCGTAAGCACTAAGAGGTAAAATCAAAAAACAACAGAAGACGCAATGTCTGATCAGCTTCATTAAGGACGCTCCCCTTTTTTCACTTTGATCTGATCAATCATTTTAACGGCTTCATCAAAACCATTATCTAACGCTAATGCCTTTTCGTACCACACTCGACTATCATCCCATTTTTCTTGAGTAAAAAAAATGGCACCTTTCATTGAAAGGGCGCGAATAAATTTCGGATTTTTTTCAATTGCAAGATCCACTTCTTGCATAGCTCGATCAAAGCTCCCATTGCTAGCAAATTTCTGTGCATTATGCAGATATTGAAGTAAAGAATCGGCCTGTTTAGCTTCATCCAATCCAGGTTTTAACTTCGTAAACAATGTAACATTTGAAAGTCCTATTTTCGCTGAAGGTATCCAAAATATTTGGGACTCATGATCAGCTCTTTCTAGTTGTAGTTCAATCATTTCTCCTGTTGAAGCAGAAAGCGGAATCTCTTTTTCAAGTTCAGAAAGAGGAATTTGTAGTGGCGACTTGCCAATTGATTTTCTTTCACCGTTAGACTTATTTAAAAAAATTTCAACCTCTGAAGGCTCAGTGACGACAATAAGTTTAGAAGAGCAACCATTGAGTATGGGTAAAAACCAAAAACAAGACAGTAACAAGATATCAAATCGCATGAGTACCTCTTAATTCATGAGTGGCCTTTTTTTCATTACGAAATCGAATAAAAAAATATGAGAGATCATCCTTAAGATCTAAGAGCCCATTTGAAAAGAGTTGCAGTTTAGATTGAAACTCATTTTGTGAGAATGAGAGCGATGAACTGTCTTCTAGAGTTAGTTTTTTAAGAGTTTGAATTAAATGTTTATCATTAAATGATCGCCCTTTTTGATTAGAAATTTCAAGAAGACCATCGGTATAAACGAAAAGGACTTGACCTGGTTTAAGTGTAAGATGGGATTTCTTGTAGACCTCTTTTGATATTGTTCCAAGTCTTTTACCATGAGATATATCAAGTAATTTGATATCCTGATTAGATGGTGAGTAAATTATCGCAGGATCGTGACTAGCATTAGTATATTCCATTTCTCCAGTTTTCAAATCTATTTTAAGGATGAGTGCTGACATATTTAGTTCGCCATTGGCCGCAGCATAAAATCCATGATTTAGTATTTCCATAGCTTTGGACGTACCCGGAAAATCATTTTCAAGATAAGAAAACATCGATCGACTCGCAGACGTCATCAGTGCTGACTTAACTCCATGACCTGTTACATCGCCCATAAAGGCAATAAAATAATCTTCCGAGTGAAAATAATACCACCAATCGCCGCTACACTTCTGAGAAGCTTGATAATACCCTGCGAATTCAATTTCGTCTTTTTCAAATATGCGAGTTGGAAAAAAACTCTCTTGCAGCTTTCCTGCCATATCCATTTCATATTCAAGTTTTATTTTTTCTTTCTGTTCTTCCATAAGGTTTGCAATTTGCAAAACCATTTTGTTAAAATAGCGACCAAGCTTGCTAATCTCATCTTTTCCTTCAAAGTCGACTTGTGTGCTGAGGTGACCTTTTCCAAACGCACTCATTGATGATTCCAGAAGCGTTAAATTTTTCGTCATATTTTTTGATAGAATAACACTGGCAAAAATAGAGCTGAGTATGAGACCTATAATGGTTAATATTCCTTTTAAAATAAAGATAGAAGAGGCTCTAAAGGCAGAAGATTTGGGAGTTTGAATCAATAAGACGCAGTTAATTTCGCTCAAACGAACAAAGCTTATCATCGAATCTGACTGTTTAGATGAGTTTTCTTCAAAGCTGCCCTCATTGATGGTAAGATTAGAAATCTTACTCAGACTTTCTGTTGATAAAAAATCAGTTAGCTTACTTTTCAGGTTAAACTGCTCTGTTGAAGCTAATATTTGACCATAATTATTAAATAGATAAATCTTTGAGTAAGAACTGTTTCTAAAGAAATCCAGTGTTGTAAGGTTTGCTAAAGTCATATTTTCTTTTTTTAAGCTAGACAAAATCTGACCTGCCATGGCATGTGCATTTTGCAATTGAGATTCATAGATAAACAATTTTTTATCGCTTATAAAAACCTGTATGGTTACAACTAATAATATTATTACAGCTACACTTGGGATACCCACAAGAATTATTAAAAATTTATCTCTGAGTTTCATCCTATATCCCTTTATTGTCTTACTTTAATTAGAGCATTCAATTAGTGAACATAACCCTGTTTAGTCTAACATTTGACACTTGAAAGTGTATTTATTTGAGAAGGAATTCACGCCTTTGGTCGGAGATATTTACTTTTTTAATTTTAGATAATCTACTTGTTATAATTAAAAGCACTTTTTGAAATGCTTTCTCGTTATAATACATTTATTTAAGTAATTGGAATAAAGTTTATCATTTACCTTTCCTACAGATGACTACAATCGAGACAATCATAAAGTTTTTAGTCAGAATTGCCGAAAAGTGAGTTAGACTACACCAAAGGCTAGAAATTATCTTGTGAACTAGGGAATTTTTTTGGAGGTTTTTTAAGGTGCAAAGATCTTGGTTTCAAACAACATTGGGGGTTATTTTTTTAATCCTAATTGAAGGTTGCTTAAAATCACCCAAAGGAGCTGAATTAAACTCTTCTAGTCAAATACCTGGATCGAATAAATTTGTGGGAGCTATCAGTGCTGAGAATATTAGTGATACACAAATTAAAATAAAATGGAATAGCTTAGAACAAGAAAACTTTCTGACTTATCAAATTTATCAACTGGGTACTGATGGAAGTTTAGTGAGTCTTGCATCGGTTTCTAAAACTGTAACCCAATACGTAGCTTCAGGTTTAACTCCGGGGACATTTTACAGTTTTGTAGTGCGTGCGACTGATAATAATAACCAGACTGATACGAATAATAACTTTGTTTCTGCTTTAACTTATGCGGGTGTCACAAGTTCTACGGTTTTAGGTGGTACTTCAGCTAATATTGTTTATCCCTCTGCCCCATCGGCCCAGAATATCAATATCTATTGCGCTGTTGGAGCTAGTGTGAATTTTTCTTTCATGGCAACGACTTCTAGCAACTCGACTAATTATACATTGAATGGACTGACCAAGGACACTTTGTACACTTGCAAAGTTTTGGCAGTGGCACCTAATGGAGTAGAAGACTCAAATGTGGTTACAACAAGTTTTACTCCTAAAACTGGCTTAATTTTTGATGGCGCATTGTCTGCGACAAATATAAGTGATTCACAAATTAAAATACAATGGAACAGCTTAACTCATCCAGAACTTGTTAACTTTCGCATTTTTAGGTTAAATGCAGATGCTTCGCTTACGAGCCTTGCTACGGTGGCAAAGACTCAGACTCAATACGTTGTTTCGGGCTTGAGCCCTGGGACATTCCACAGCTATATTGTTAAAGCTTTGGATTCTAAAGGAGATCTAGATTCAAACACCAAGTTTGTTTCCGCCATTACTTATGGTGGTGTTATAAGCTCAGCCTATCAAAGTGCAACAACAGCGACTATTGTTTTTCCGTCAGCTCCTGATGCCTCAGGAATCAATATTTATTGTTATACCGGATCAAGTGAGAATTATACCCTATTTGCAACCGTTAGTAGTTTGCTCTCAAGCCAATTGCTTACTGGATTGACTACAAATGTAACGTACACCTGTAAGGTTTTAGCTACTGCACCAAATGGGATTGAAGATTCCAATACCGTGACGACTAGCTTTACTCCGGTTGCTGGCTCACCACCCCCTGATCTCACCTTTGGAGGTTTGTCGTATATATACTCTAATCCCACAGGTACACAACTTGTGCTCAATTGGACCCTAGGTACGGGCGTTGACATTCAAAATTATGAGATTGTTAGAGTTAATGACGATAACTCATTAACGGTTGTTGAAACAGTTCCCAAAACACAATACAGTTATACTTTGACGGGTTTGGCTCCTCTTAGCGTATATAAGTATGTGGTTCATGCTCTTTCAAGTAGTGGAATCGCAGATACCAATAATATTCAACGAAAAGGGTTTACTTATCCAGGAACCTCTTCTTCTGTTATTACCGATAATACCATTAACTTTCCAGCGACTGGTGATAAAGTAACAGGAGTTGATATTTATTGTAAACTCAAAACAGATTCAAACTATGTATACATGCTCAGAATTAGTAGCACCACAGCAACTTCGGCACTGATCACTGGCCTTACAAATAATAGAGCGTATGATTGCCGTGCTAATCCTTTTTTAGATTCTTATACTTTCACATCTACTTCTACGGCGACGGTTTATTCCAAATATACCGGAATTAGCGGAACAACGGATTCTATTAGTCAAACTTCAGCCACAGTGTACTTTTCAGGTGTGAGTGGGATTACTGGTGCAAATGGAGTCAAGATCTATTGTAAACCCAGCTCGAGTTCTTCTTACTCGGGAAGCCCTAATGCCACAATTGTTTCTACAACAGCGATATCTGCCACACTTACCGGTTTACCATCTGGAAGAACCTTAACATGTAAAGCCGTGGCTTACGTTGGAGCAACATTAATTGATAACTCGACCACAACTACGACATTTCAAACTTTAAGTAATAGTTATTATCCACTGGCGAGTCCAAAATATAACGGCGTTATTCTCGTTCAAGCCTTCGGGGATGCTTCTACGGTCTATGTTCTCGGTATGCAGAAAACAAAAAAGGTACTCATCAATTGGAAGTACTTTGGTTCTACAAGTACAACCTCACAAACTTACGTTTTGGTTCGTACGAGCGCAGGTGCTCCAATAGACATGACTACGAGTATTTCCTGCACGCCAACAACAACAACTTCATGTAGAGTTTGTGTTGTGACTGGCGCTGATTCTCAATATTGCGCAGATACTAATGTTGGTGGGCCACCCAATAAATATGATTATGTCGTTGCTCTTCAATCTAGTGATGGCGTATCGGAAGAGCTGCCATCGGGGCAGTCAGACGCGCCTTATCGTATCACCGTACCAATTCCGCCAAATAATATGTCTTTAGTGCATAGAGATTCTGTGAATTATAAAATGTGTTCTCTATTAGGTAAAGTAAGTGATCCGCTTAACCACCAAAGGTGTGCTTACTCAGGTTTGGGAGCCGTCCCATACAATTCTAATCCAGGTAGTGCAGCCTTAAATTTGCCAACAAATTTTTATGATTTCGGATATAATTTATTCGTAGATCGTTGGGAGGCTGCTTGCAATTGGACGCTTACGTCACCTACGACTCCTACAGGTAGCGAAGGTGCTGATGGGGATGTATTATTTCAATTAGATAATACCCAATGTAGGATCAAGATCGGCGGCGTGTGGAGAGCCTTGAATTCTACAGGGGTGACAATCACAGATGCCCATAGATCGGCAGTGTATACCAACGCTCCAAGCTCCAGCTATCATAAACCACCGTTAACTCAGTTGAATCAGGTTGATTCATACAAGGCCTGTCAAGCCATTTCAGACCCTTACTACGGTAAAAAGCGATTATTAAGAAAAAGAGAATTTATAGCCGCTTCCGCTTGGGCAACAATTTCGGGAGAGTATGGTGCTATTACTGATACTTCAGCAACGGGGGTTGAAAGCGGATCTGATCATAGCATTACCGCTGGGACCTTCCGGTGTGCAGGTGATTATGCCTCTGGAATCACTGTCACTAGTTTCAATACCTCCGGATATGAACTTGTCAGAGATATTACTAACCCATCCAACTCATATGCCTTCACAATAGGGAGTCAGGGTACAAAAAATTGTGTATCACGTTTTGGTCTTCAAGACATGATTGGTAATGTTGCTGAATATGTATCTGATCAATTGGGATCTTGTGATAGTACAACTCATACTTGTTCTGGGATTTCATCTACTCTCGATGAAGGCAATAGGGATTTAAACGGTTTTTCGTTTGATGGTTCGCAAGCACCGGGAGGAGGGAGTTCTGCTATTACAAATTGGACTTATGAGTTGTTTTCTTTAGCGCCTATCGGCAGCAATAACTATACTTCAATGTATTTTTCAACTCCTTTAGGATTGCCAATCCTAACCAGTGATGGAGGAAATGCATTGAGTATTGGACCAGAAATTGATACAAATAAACTCCACGTTGATAGAATCGATTTAAATACAGATTCTGCAAATGATGCGTCAGTTGCTCGTGCAGTAAGAGTGGGTGGTGGATACGGACTAGGTAACGGTGGTGGACGTTGGTACAGTGATTATACACCGAGGCCCATCACTTCTACTTCCCAGAGTACTGGGTTCCGTTGTGCGCTTCCTGCAGAGTAAAAATTCCTTGTTTGTCGGCAGATTTAATTTATACCTTGATCCTAATATTTAGGATGTCATATCAGTATTGTGATAACGTATTTGTTCATAAGTCGATGACACCAAGTAGCGCTTAGTCATAAATTACATTTTCAAGTAAATTTTGTTTAGGAGTTCATCGATCATTTTGTGACATTCTTGAGGCCTAATATTTAAAATGTTGAAGGAACCCCAATGAGATATCGAGTTTCCCCCTGTATCGCGCCCACAACTGCGAAAACGAAAAATCCCTACGGTTTGTACCAATACCCATGGGTCTCTTTAGTGCGATATAAATTGTGCGTCTTACAGAGGATTTGCAGAGATTCCACGTCGTGAGTACCGCCTTGACTCCAGGGGGTTTTATGATCGATTTCCAGTTGAAAGCGGCTCTGACAGAGCTTACCATCCGAACTCCTGTACTCACAACAATCACCCGCACGAGTAAATACATTTCGTTTAATATCGAGGGGGATATAGCGACTCCTGACGCAACTCTTCTTTTTGTCGGTGTCGCATTGAGCTGTAGGAGAAGAAAAACTTATTTCTTGGTCTTCTCGGGTTTTAAACGAAGGCATTCTTGTGCCTCGAATTGCATCTCCTCTTTTGTTCCCTTGTGGTTCCGATCGAGCTTTGCGCTTTTTAAGCGTCTGCGTCGTGAGAGCGAGCATGTACTTCAAAACCTCAGCGAGATTGCCATCGGGGATGGTGTGACTTAATAACTCTTTTACTTCTTGTAGCCTTGCCAGCGTTTCTTGATCGACAGTTATTTGAAGCTGGGAGTGAGTGGACGTCATGACTTTTTCTCGCGACGGCGGTAAAGATGCATTGGGGTTTTCCTTTGCCAGTGTTAACCTTGCCTCCCTATGAGTTTTCCCTTTCACCGATGCGATGAGTTCTTTTTTATCCTCAAGATTAAGAGAAACTTCTTTTTCTTGGTTTTGGATAAAGCTCTGCACTAAGGCGGCATTGGATAAACTCAATGTTCCAGCAAATAAATCACCTTGTACTTCTGGAACGGCTTCAATGAGTTTTAGGGCTTGCAAACGTTGATAAGAGGCCGATTCACTGAGACCAAAGTGTTTTACTAAAAACTCAAAAAGACTTGAGTATCCCATGGCCGCAAAAAGTCTTCGGGATTTGATTTCTTTCAAGCCCAATATGATGGCATCACCGATGCGTTTTTCCCTCTGAAAAAGACTTTGCACTTGAGTCACTAAATCAGCATCATTGAGTGATTGCAGGCGAGTCTCAAACGCTGTCATTTGAACGTCACGGTTTTCCATAAATGATCTCCTTAATAAATAAAATAATTTTTACGTGTAAGCGCTTGTCGCAAGCACTCGACGGAACTGTTCGCTTGTATTCGTGATAGTTATAACACAGGTTTTTTGGGTCTTGGAAAACTGCTACGAGCATAATCCAGATGGTCCAGAAATGTTAATCTGTTAGTATACCATACCAATTGATTGAGAATTGAACATTTGAATTTATTGATTTGAAGTTGAACAAAATAATTGAAGATTGAAT
>Ga0154020_10011088_pt1 | contig 10282 bp, 7 predicted proteins | sample Klosneuvirus_201_FD_109709 | JGI IMG/M metagenome (GOLD analysis project Ga0154020, IMG submission 109709) | Active sludge microbial communities from wastewater, Klosterneuburg, Austria - Klosneuvirus_20160825_MG | ecosystem: Engineered > WWTP > Aerobic digester > Activated sludge | place... | reverse complement strand
TGGTGCCATCAGCGGGTCGTCGGCTACGACTTCTTCCCGACCTTCTGCCGTTGGGCCGGGGTGAAGGCACCGCCGCCAAAACAACTCGATGGCGTCGACATCACGCATCTGCTCAGCGGTTCTTCCGAACCCGTGAAACGCCCCCGCGAGCCGCTCGTGTTTCATTTCCCGCATTATCAAGGCGACTTACCACACTCGGCGATCCTCAGCGGAAACATGAAGCTCATTCACTTCTACGAGACAGGTGAAAACCATCTCTTCGACCTCCAAGCCGACATCGGCGAGACCAAGAACCTCGCCGCCGCCAAGCCCGAACTCGCCTCAGCACTCGCCAAACAGCTCGTGGACTATTTGAAGGAAGTCGAAGCCCAAATGCCAAAGCCCAATCCAAACTACGATCCTAACAAGGAGCTTGCGAAAAAGGGCGGAGGCAAAGGTGGGAAGAAAGGAGGCAAAAAGCCGTGAAACCGCTCATCATGTCATGTGGGTTTGCTGCGCTCGGCCTGCTGCTGATCGCCGCCGCACCCGAAGAGAAGCCGAAAGGCGGCGCAGGCCAGGGTGGCCAAGTCGAGCCTGCGGTGGTGCCGCCGTATTTGTTCAACGTGTGGCTTTGCCGGCCTGGAGCGGAGTCGGTGACCGTCAGCGTGCTCGCCTGGGACGAAATGGAGGCCTTCATCGAGTATGGAGAGAGTAACCGGGGCATTCCTGCCCCGTCAGACGGGCCAGGAATGGCCCGACTACGCTCGGAGCCGTTGAAGCTGAAGGCCGGTGAACCGCAAAACATCGTGCTCGGAGGTTTGAAGCCCGACACCAGCTACAACTACCGCCTCACCTATCGGCGCGCCGGGGACGAGGCCGTGCAGGATGTCATGCGCAGCTTTCACACGCAGCGGAAGGCGGGGCAGAGCTTTTCGTTCGTCATGCAGGCGGATTCGCATCTCGACAACAACACGGATGTGCGCGTTTACCAGCAAACGCTGGCCAACATGCTGACCGACAAGCCCGATTTCATGATCGACCTCGGCGACACGACGATGGTGGACAAGTTTGGCCGCTTTTTCACACGCTCGGAGTCGCAATACAAAGCGCAGCGCTACTACATGGGCCGCATCGCGCACAGCGTGCCGATCTTCATGGTCCTGGGCAATCACGATGGCGAACGCGGCAGCGATCCGGAGATGTCGGATTGGTCCATCAAACAGCGACACACCTACTTTCCGAACCCCACCGATGGAAACGACAAGCACAGCTACTTTGCCTTCGAATGGGGAAACGCGCTTTTTGTCGGCCTCGATCCGTTTTGGGCCACCACGAGGCGCGGAGCCTCCGGTTGGGACATGACGCTCGGTGAAACGCAGTATCGCTGGCTCACGAAGACACTCACGAGCAGCAAAGCCGCGATGCGCTTCGTCTTCATCCATCATCTCGTCGGCGGCCTGGGCCGCGATGTGCGCGGCGGAGCCAAACCAGCCGCCTACATGGAATGGGGCGGCAAAAACGCCGACGGCAGCGAAGGCTTCAAAGAAAACCGCCCCGGCTGGGAAATGCCACTGCACCAGCTTTTCGTCAAAAACGGCGTCAACATCGTCTTCCACGGCCACGACCACCTTTTCGTCAAAGAAGAGCTCGATGGCATCATCTACCAGGAAGTGCCGCAGCCCGGTCATCCGAGCGGCGGCACGCGCAGCGCCGAAGAATACGGCTACGGCGGCGTCATCCTCGGCAGTGCCGGGCATGTGCGTGTCACCGTCAGTGAAAACGAAGCCGAAGTGGACTACGTGCGCAGCATCGTGCCCGGCGTGACGCGATCCGATCTCGAAAACGGCGCGGTGGAGCACAGCTACACGGTAAAGTCGCGGCGCTAAGGCTGGCTTTTGCAAAGGTCAGCGGGCTTTGCGACGTAGATGGACCATGCCCACCCACCGATTCAATCGTCGAGCCTTCCTGCGCGGAGCAGGCGTCACCATGGCGCTGCCTTGGATGGAGTCCGTCAATGTTTGGGGCGATGAGCCGAAGAAGAACAAACCAGCGAGCGAGGCTCCGGTGCGTTTGTGCGTGACCTTCTCCGGCAACGGCTTCCAATCGAAGGAATGGTGGGCGAAGGGTGAGGGCAAGGCGATGGAGCTCGGGCGCGTGCTGGAGCCGTTGAAAGACTTCCGCGAGAGACTGCTCTTCGTGCGCGGTTTGTATCACGAGGAGGCTCGCAAAGGGAACATCCACTCCTCGCAGACCGGCAACATGCTCTCCGGCGCTCCCATCGCCAGCGGTGGCGAGATCCGCAGCGGCACGAGTTTCGATCAAATGCTCGCACAAACTTATGGACGCTCCACCAAGGTGCCGAGCCTCGTTTTGGCCTGTGAGAAATCGAATCCGTCGGTGCACAAGAACTACTCGATGCTCTACAGCTCGCACATTTCGTGGAGTTCGCCGACAACACCCACGCCGCTGGAGTTGTATCCCGCGCTGGCCTTTGATCGTCTCTTCAAAGACGATGCCTCGCCAGCCGACAAAAGCGTGCTGGATGCTGTTTTGGCCGATGCGCAGGATTTGCGCCGCGACATCAGCGCCAGCGACCAGCGGAAGCTCGACGAGTATCTCGACAGCGTGCGCGAGGTGGAGAAGCGCATCGAAAACGCCGGCAAACGTGGCGAACTGCAAGGCTGGCGGCCCACGCTCGACAAACCGAACATGCAGCGCCCCGCCGACGGCATCCCTCAGGACATCGCCGAGCACATGAAGCTCATGTGCGACATCCTTGTGCTCGGTTTCCAGACCGACACCACGCGCATCACCACGCTGAAGCTCAACAACGACCATAGCGCCCTGCGTTTCCCGAATCTGCCCAGCGTGCAGCAGCCCGGCCACGGCATCGACTACATGATCCACCACCTGCTCAGCCACAGCGACGGCGAGGATTACCTGCGGGTGAACCAGCTTTTCATGGAGCAACTCGCCTACCTCGCGCGGAAGCTCGACGCCGTCCGCGAGGGCGAGCGCACCCTGCTCGACAACACCATGCTCATGCACTGCTCCAGCATGATGGTCGGCGCGAAGCACAACAATGATGAGCTGCCTGTCATCGTCCTCGGTGGCGCCGGCGGTCGCCTCAAGGGCGGTCGAGTGCTCGACTACAAGGACAAGCCCGAGCGCCAGCTATGCCGTCTTTTCATGTCGATGATGGACAAGATGGACGTGCGGCCGAAGACCTTTGGTGATGCCAAATCGGCCCTGCAGGAGGTCTGAGGCTGAAAATGTCCTCACAGCATCAGGAAGCTCCCATTGACGTTCCATCGGCCGCTTCTCACACTGCGGCATGGCAATCATGAATCGACGCACTTTTCTCGGAACAAGCATCGGAGCCGCTGTAGCGGCATCTCACGCGGCAAAAGGGCCAGCATCATGCGGTCTTGGCATCAGCACCTACGGCTTGCAGTCGATGGAGCTGGCGGCGGCGATTCGAGTGATCGCGGAGACGGGCTTTGATTGTGTCGAGATCACGGTCATGGAAGGCTTCACGGGCGATCCGCTGAAAGTGGCGAAGGCTCAGCGGCCGGCTTTGCGGCAGGTGTTGAAGGATCAGAAGCTGCGCGTGTGCTCGCTGATGGCTGATTTGCATCCCTCGTCAGACAATGCGGTGCATGCGAAGCAAACCGAGGCGCTGCGGCAGATGGCGGAGCTGGGGCATGATTTGTCGCCGGAGGGTCCGCCGCTGATTCAGACCGTTTTCGCGGGGAAGGACTGGGAGGCCTCGAAGATGCTGTTTCGCGACCGGCTGGCCGATTGGGTGAAGGTGGCGGACGAGATGAAGTTCACGTTTTGCATCAAACCGCATCGCATGCAGGCGATGAGCCGCCCGGAGGACGCGATCTGGCTTTTCAAGCAGCTCGGTGAGCCTCCGCGTCTGCGCATGGTTTACGACTACAGCCATTTTCATCGTCGCGAGCCGGAGATGACGCTGGCAGACACGGTGAAGACTTCGCTCCCGTGGACGGCCTACGTGGCGTCGAAGGATGCGATCGTGAAAGACGGCAAGGTTGTTTTCGCGCTCACCGGTGAGGGCGGCGAGTTTGATCAAGCGGACATCGTGAAGGCGCTCGTCGCCGGTGGCTACTCGGGTGATTTTTCCTGCGAGGTGAGCAGCCAGATCTGGAAGGCGAAAGGCTACGATGCCATCGCCGCGACCAAGCTTTGCTACAAGAATCTCGCCGATGCTTTCAAGCGTGCTGGCGTGGTGCAGCGTCGATAAACTTATCATGCCCGTCATCACCGCCGATCAACTGGAGAAGCAATACGATGTCGTCATCGTCGGCTCCGGCGCGGGCGGCGGGCAGACGGCTTACACGCTGACGATGGAGGGCGTGAAGGTGCTCGTGATGGAGGCGGGGCGTTCGTTTGATGTGCAGACGGAGGTGGCGATGCTACAATGGCCGAGCCAGGCGCCGCTGCGCGGCGAAAAGACGCCGGACAAGCAATACGGCTTCCACGATTGCTCCATTAACAGCGGCTGGGAGATTCCGGGCGAGCCTTACACGAACGCGCACGCAGAGACGGTGAGCCAGTTCAAGTGGTGGCGTCAGCGCATGATGGGTGGCCGCACGAATCACTGGGGCCGCATCTCGCTGCGAAATGGGCCGCTCGACTTCAAACCGCGCACGCGTTGGGGCGTCGGCTTTGACTGGCCGGTGAGCTACGACGATCTCGCGCCCTATTACGACAAGGTGGAGATGCTCGTCGGCGTCTTCGGCACGAATGAAGGCCTCGAAAACTCGCCCGACTCCTCGCCCGGTGTGCTGCTGCCCGCGCCGAAGCTGCGCGTGGGCGAGTTGTATGCGCAAAAGCACGGCAGGAAGGTGGATGCGCACATTGTGTCGATCCATCGCGCCGTGCTCACGAAGCCGCAGGATGCCGAAACGATCCCCGCGAAGCTGCATCCGGGCAATGAGAAGGCGCAGCGCATCCTCGCCGAGTCGATGCGCACGCGTGCGCCGTGCTTCTGGGCCACCGATTGCCATCGCGGCTGCGCCATTCGAGCGAATTACGACTCACAGACCGTGCATCTGCGCCCCGCTTTGGCGACCGGCAATCTCGACATCCTGCCCAACGCGATGGCACGCGAGGTGACGATCAACAAAGACGGCAAAGCCACCGGCATCACCTTCATCGACAAGACCACCGGCCGCGAAGGCCATGCGAAAGGCCGTGTCGTGGTGCTGGCGGCGAGTTCGATGGAATCGGTGCGCCTGCTGCTGAACTCGAAGTCGAATCTGTTTCCGCAGGGCATCGCGAATTCGAGTGGCAAGGTGGGCAAATACATCACCGACTCCGTTTCGAGCAGTGTCAGTGCGCACATTCCCGCTTTTGAAGGCATGCCGGTGCATAATGAGGACGGCGCAGGCGGTCCGCATGCGTATGTGCCGTGGACGTTGCTCGCGCAGAATCGCCAAGGTGAGCTCGGCTTCCCCGGCGGCTATCATTTGGAGTTCACCAGCGGCCGTCAGATGCCGGCGGTGAATGTCGTGAGCAGCATCGACAGTCGTGCCGGCAGTGCGAGCGTGCTTTATGGCCAAAAGCTCAAGGAAGAGGCGCGTCGCTTTCACGGCTGCCAGCTTGGCTTCGGTGCGCAGGGCACCATGGTGCCGAATGACGACTGCAACGCCGAGCTCGATCCCGATTTGAAGGACCAGTGGGGCATTCCGGTGCTGCGCTTTCATTGGAAGTGGTCGGAATTCGAGCTGAATCAGGTGAAGCATCAGCAAACACGCATCCGCGGGCTGCTGGAGGCGCTCGGCGGCAAAATATCGAAGGCGGAGACCGATCCTGCGAAAGCCATCAAGCAAGGCGGCACCGTGATCCACGAGGTCGGCGGCGCGATCATGGGTGCTGATCCAAAGACCTCGGTGACGAACCAGTGGAGCCAGACTTGGGATGTGAAGAACCTCTTCCTCGCCGATGGCGCACCCTTCGCGAGCACGGCGGACAAAAACCCGACGCTGACCATCATGGCCTTCGCTTGGCGCATGGCGGATCACCTGCTTGATGAACTCAAACGGCAGAACCTCTGATGCACATGCCCGATCCCCATCCTCGCATCAGCCGCCGCGTGTCCATCCAGTGGATGCTCGGCGCGACCGCAGCGCTCGCCACGCGTGATCCATCGCTGCTTGCCGCCGATTTCCCCATCACCGCAAAGGGCTACGGCCCGGACCCGAGCATGGTGAAAATCTACGCGCCTGGCGATGTGTGGCCGCTAACGCTCACCGAGCCGCAGCGCCGCACCACGCGTGCCTTGTGCGATCTCATTATCCCGGCGGATGACACCTCGCCCAGCGCCTCCGCCGTCGGCGTGCCGGACTTCATCGACGAGTGGATCAGCTCGCCTTATCCCGCACAGGCTGGAGACCGCGCCACGATCCTCGATGGTCTCAAATGGATCGATGAAGAGTCGCAGCGCCGCTTTCAGAAGCTATTTGCCGATCTCGTCCTCGATCAACAAACCGCTCTCTGCGACGACATCGCGGGCCTGAAGCCGAAACCCGCGCTCAAGAAGGCCGCGAGCTTCTTCAAGCGCTTCCGTGATCTCGCCGCCGGCGGCTACTACACGACGCCGGAAGGCGCGAAAGCCATCGGCTACATCGGCAACATGCCCAGCGCGACCTTTGAAGGCCCGCCCATCGAGGCGCTCAAGCATGTGGGGCTGGCGTAGCATAGGCTGCGGGACATCATCATTACCAAATCGACCGCTCTTCAACGTAGTGAATCTAATGCCCATCCTCCCGCGCCTTCTTGTCGGCTTCTGCCTCGCATCACTGACCGTCCATGCTGCCGTCGTGCGCGTGGAGATCACGGATCGTTCCGATGTCGCGAAGTCGGACTATGAGATCCTCACCGGCAAACTGCACTTCGAGATCGACCCGAAGCTGCCGCAGAACGCGATCATCGCGGATGTCGATCTCGCGCCGGTGAATGCGGTGGGGAAGGTGGCTTTTGTGGCCGATTTGCGGCTGTGGAAGCCGAAGGATGTCTCGCGCAGCAATGGTGCGGCGTGGGTGGAGATTCCGAATCGCGGTGGGAAGGCCAGCTTGAGCGAGTGGGTGATGAAAGCGGGCTTCACGCTCGTGAATGTCGGCTGGGAGTTCGATGTGGCGGCGGATAAACTGCGCCTGGAAGTGCCACGGGCACAAAACAAGGACGGCAGCCCGATTCGCGGCGTGGTGAGCGCTGTCTTCACGCCGGACAAAAAGCTCGATGAGCAACCGATCACCGATTTGACCGATTACCCGCCCGTGGACATCACGGGAGCTGAAAGCCGTCTCATTGTGCGAAATCGCGCTGCCTACCCGGAAGGTCAGGAAGTGCCGCGAAAGCAGTGGAACCTCGAAAACGGCCGTCTTCGACTCGAAGGCGGTTTTGAGCCCGGGAAGACCTACGAGGTGTTTTATCTCGCGGAAGCGCCGCCAATCGCCGGACTCGGCTACGCGGCGATTCGCGATGCGGTGGCGTGGGTGAAGCACGATCCGGCCTCGTCCGCGAAGGTGAAGCATGCCTACGCCTTCGGCTCTTCGCAGTGCGGCCGCTTTTTGCGAGATTTTGTCTATCTCGGCTTCAATACCGACGAACAAGACCGCATCGCACTCGATGGCATCATGTCGCACGTCGCGGGCGCGGGCCGACTCGTGCTGAATCAGCGCTGGTCCACACCGCGAGCCATTTCCGGTTACTACACGGCCTCCTATCCCTTTGCCGACACGGCTCAAAAAGACCCGGTGAGCGGTCAAAGCGAAGGCATCCTCGCCAATCCACGCGTGAAGCATGCGCCGAAGATCTTCTACACCAACATGGCCGCCGAATACTGGGGCGCGGGGCGTGTCGGAGCGCTCACGCACACCACGCCGGATGGCCAACAAGACATCACGTTTCCCGAAAACGTGCGCTCGTATTTTTTCGCGAGCACCTCGCATGGTCCAGCGTCCTTCCCGCCGACCTCGCAGGTGAAAGGCTCGCCCTTGGCGAATCCGGTGAATGCCAATCCCGCCATCCTCGCGCTGCGTTTGGCGATGCATCGCTGGGTCAGCGAAGGCCTCGCACCGCCGCCGAGTGTGCATCCCAAGCTCAGCGATGCCACGCTCGTGCCGATCAACGATGTGCGCTGGCCCCAAGTGCCCGGTTTGGCTGCACCGAATGCCATCAGAGCCGGTGGCCGCGTCCGCAATCCCCAACTCCCCGGCGGTGCGGGCGAAGGCACCGAACTGCCGCTGCTCGTGCCGCAGTGCGATGCCGATGGCAATGACCTTGGCGGCATTCGCGTGCCGGATGTCGCCGTGCCGCTCGGCACTGGCACGGGTTGGGTGTTTCGTCCGACGGAGTTCGGCTCACCGCACGAGTTTTATCTCCTACGTGGAGCCTGGGTGCCCTTTGCGAAGACCAAGGCCGAACGCGAGGCCGCGAATGATCCGCGCCCATCCCTCGAAGAACGCTACGCCAACAAGACCACCTACCTCGACCAAGTAAAAGCCGCCGTGCAAAAGCTCATCGAGCAACGTTTCCTCACCGACGCCGACCTCGAACTCCAGCTCAAGCAAGCCAGCGAGCGCTGGGACTGGGTCATGCGCTAAACAACTATTATGACACGCCTCCTCATCCTCCTCATCGCCTGCCTCGCCAGCCAGACTTTCGCGCAGACACCTTTCAGAAAGGTCCTGTTCCTCGGCAACAGCATCACCAAGCATAGCCCGAAGGCAGACATCGGCTGGACGGGCAACTGGGGCATGGCGGCGAGTGCAGAGGACAAGGACTATGTGCATGTCTTCACGGCCTCGCTCACGCAGAAGCAAGGCTCCGCACCGGAGATCCTCGTCAAAAACATCGCCGACTTCGAGCGGGCGCATCAGGGCTACGACTTTAGCACGAAGCTCAAGGAGCAGATCGACTTCCAGGCGGACCTCATCGTGCTTGCCATCGGCGAAAACGTGCCCGCTTTGAAGACGGCGGAGGAGAAAACGAAGCTCCAAGAAGCCGTCACAAAGCTGCTGACCACGCTGAAAGGGGATCGCAAGCCAACCATCCTCGTGCGCAGTTGCTTCTGGGCGGATGCAGCCAAGGACGAGGCGTTGCGCGGTGCCTGCGAGGCTGTCGGCGGCATCTTCGCGGACATCGGCGCCCTCGCGAAAGACAAGAGCCTCTATGGCCGCGCTGAGCGTGAGTTTAAGCATGACGGTGTCGCCAATCACCCCGGTGACAAAGGCATGGCCGCCATCGCGGCGGCGCTGATGAAGGCTTTGCCGCAGTGAGTTGTGCGCCAGCAAAGTAGCCATCTTGCTCCGCAAGATGAGCCGAGCGCTTTCGCCACCTCACCAGATTCGATGATGTTCCAGCTTTCCACACGCTGGCTGCCTCTCGCGGAGCGAGAGGGGCACTTTGCTTCGCCGAAACGCACCGGTAAGATGCCTTAGAAGGCGAATCTGCGTTTGCTCACGCTTGAACGTGCTTTTAGCGTTGAGCACGCATGAGCCAACTTTCCCCATCTGACCGACTTGAGACTTCGTTTGCCCCGTTCCGTGAAAAAATGCAGGCCGAGGGTCTGAGTGAATCGGCGATCCGGGCGTTTCGCGGGAGTTACGCGGCCTTGCTGGCTGGTGAGACAGGCATGATCCCCGAGGACTCGATCCAAGCGGCACAGGATTTGCCGAAGGCGGATGCACTCACGGCTCCCGAGGCAAATCGGGCGTCGGAACTGCTGAAGCAAACGGTGCTCATCAAGCTCAACGGCGGCCTCGGCACGGGCATGGGGCTGGAGAAGGCGAAGTCGCTGCTGCCGGTGCGTGGCGACGATACCTTCCTCGATTTGATCGCCCGGCAGATTCTTCAACTGCGGGCGCAGACGGGCGGCGAAGTGCCGGTTTTCATGCTGATGAACAGCTTCAGCACGTCCGCCGATACCGCCGCGCATCTGGAGGCTCGCTTTCCACAACTCGGCGGTCGCGAGGTGTGGGAGTTGATGCAGAACAAGGTGCCTAAGGTGCTCGCCAGCACGCTGGAGCCCGCGCCTTGGCCGGCGAATCCCGAGCAGGAATGGTGCCCGCCGGGTCATGGCGATATCTACGCCTGCCTCGCTGGTTCGGGATGGCTGGAGCGACTGCTCGCCAGCGGCGTGCGCTACGCCTTTGTGTCGAATTCCGACAACCTCGGCGCCACGCTCGATCCCGCCATCCTCGCGTGGTTCGCGAACAGCGGCATGCCTTTCGCGATGGAAGTCACGCGGCGCACGGAGTCGGACAAGAAGGGC
>Ga0154020_10011087_pt1 | contig 10283 bp, 15 predicted proteins | sample Klosneuvirus_201_FD_109709 | JGI IMG/M metagenome (GOLD analysis project Ga0154020, IMG submission 109709) | Active sludge microbial communities from wastewater, Klosterneuburg, Austria - Klosneuvirus_20160825_MG | ecosystem: Engineered > WWTP > Aerobic digester > Activated sludge | place... | reverse complement strand
TCCTCCTGACTCCTGCTCCTCCTCTTGCTCCTCCTCCTCTTCTCCCTCCGCCCCCTTCTTGTTCCGCTTCCCGCTTACGTTCGATCAGGAATTCAAGCATTACCTCGCTGCTTCCCTTGAGTACTATGGCGGCCACTTTGTCAAAGTCAAGACCACAATTAATGGCAAAGAGAAGAAGGAGGAGAGGAAGAAGGAGGAGGAGGAAGAGAAGGCGGGGAGGAAGGAGGGTCTTAAGGCCCGTCTTTCTCCTTCGGTGAACGGTTTGAATCCCGATAAGCACTTAGCTTGGGTCCGCCTCATCTCCAAGACGCTGCAGTATTACGCCTTCTCGACGGGCATTGGTCTCTATATGACCTTCCTTTTCCTTTTCCTCGGCATCTAAAGCATAATGGAAGGTGAAAGGAAGAAGGAGAGAGGAGAAGAAGAAGGAGGAGGAGAAGGAGGAGGAGGAGATAATGTAAGTTTCGTGGAATCTTTTTCGAGTCCTCTTTGAGATTGTTTACGATAGCAAATGGTAATCATAAACATTAAATTAGAAGGATTATAGCTGTTTGTATTGGGTTTTCCTGTGGCGGCTACTACTCGGGAGATATAGAAAACATCATCACTAGTCCAACTCCCTCTGGACCGTTGTTCCTCAGTCTCCTTCAATCTCGAGTCCATGGTGGGACGTCTAGTGCACCCTGACAACATTGAGTCCTCTCTGTCTGAGTGGCAAAACGATTTCGTGTCCATCTCAATGAATGGCGAGTCAACATCTGATCGGATTGACGAAGCGGTTACTTCCCTTTCCGTGTGCCAAAACTATCTACGGGGGTTACCATAAGTCTTCTAATACATAAAATCGAGTGTCTATTAGACTCCTGGTTGTGGCCGTGGAAGTCGAGGGCGGCCACATTTTGTGGGCGTTCACGAGACATTCATCTTCTTCATCGCTTCTGAAAGAAAAGTGTAAGTGAGTGGGGAACATTAACAAAATGCGAAACCGTCGATAACAACCTTCGGCTTCTTTGCTCATCGCTCCGCCAAGGCTGACGGCAATCTGGAAGTACTCCAGCGCCCTGTTGGGGTCTGGCTGATTGCATATCACGACACCATCTTTGTAAAAGCGGCCTAGATGGACTTGGGGTAATACACAGCAACGCCACGATAGTCAAAACTGAAATTATTATTGTCATTTGAAAAGGAGTGCAATACCGAGACGAAAGTAACCGCAAGCATATTCAGCCCTCATGGCAATATCAAAATAGAACGCGGCATTCTCATAGAACTGCATTGCTTCCTCCTTGTTTGCTTTTTTCAGCCCAAGTCGTTCGGATCGGTCTCCTATTTTGAAAATGGCACGGTTGACAAGGAAGAAATCATTTGAATGTATATATGGGATATCATCAATATTTTACCGATGAAGTAGGCAGCGGGAGTTAGCTTCTTCTGGAAGTAAAGTTCCTCGAAGAACTCGATGCCAAGATCGCGGTTATCGACACGAAGCCGTTCGATCATGTCAACTAAAAATATTATTATATACAACAAGTGGGACATAAATCCATGACGATCGTAATCGGAACAAAGGAGACGTACAATACGCGAACTCCGCTTTTTTGTAGCCCAAGATATGCGAGCGCATATAGTGCTCGCATGCCTCCTTCGGATGATCGGGATTGTAGATACCTCCTGTAAAAAGTAAATGTAAAACCCCCCCAATAAGAAAGCGAGGAGAGTTGCATAGGGTCGAGAAAAGAGAAGTACCGAGAATGTAATGCGCGCGCATCTCGCATTCTTTGAGATCTTCCGACAAGAGTTTCTCGAAGGAGCTCTTTGACTTCCAGTTTTGCCCTGGAAAATGCATAGTCTAAGAATTCATCGAGACAGCATCATCATCATCTTGATAGGGTTCTTACCACCGGGTGAACCCGCAGTATTCTTGTGCGCATCAACAAGGTTCAACAGTTCGCCTATGATAGTTTGGGCATCGTCGGGAGAGTTCAGTTCTTTCTTCAGTTGGGCTACCAGATAGAATCAGTCGAATCGTTCGACGGCGTATTCGTACAGCGATAACACATACCCAATAACAACAGGCCCGGGAGATACTTTGAGCCATTTTCTATTTCGGTGGTCGCGACTTCGCAATACTTCAGCGAGGCGGCCAGGTCTTTTTCCACATGCTTTCCTTGGTAGTACATCTCCGCTAAGAGTGAGATGTGAACTTTGCAACAATGTGAATATCAACAAGGGGGGTGAAAGGGGAGGGGAATACCCAGGTTGAATGCGGCTTCCACATGTTGGAAGCGATCGGCAGCCTGTTCATAAAATCGGATGGCGCGCTTGAAGTCATCTCGATTACCAAAGGATTGGTAATATAAAGCTAAGAAGAAGGACAAGTCATGAAGAATCTCGAGCATGACATTGGAAAGACATTCACCTGAGTAGAAGTAGAAGATGGACTTGGTGCTCCGAATGGCATCGCAGAATCGCTGAGAAACCAGCGGCGCGTTGATGATGTATCGCCGACCCTTCCGCATGATATTATTAAATAGCAATATATTATAAAGGGGTGGCGTGTACAGCTTCCAAAACTTTGCGGCACTGATCGGTGATGAACTTGGCCTCTGCTGGAGAGCGGTTTTTGGCAGTGCTTGCCGCGCTCGTCTCGATGTCATAAGTCATCGATAGCACTGCCGACAGTTCTAGGACACCCAACGTCGAGACCCTGCAGAGACCACGCCATGATGATGAAAATATCATATCAAGCGAATGGAAAAACATCGCCGACCTGGGACGGAATTCGATAATGTCCGCGTTGAAGAAACGGTCGTCCTTGGAAGTGGAGGTGATGCGCGAGGAGAGCACCACACCGGAGAGAACGCTGAATCGGTTCCAGAACGCCCTCCAGTCCGTTTCAGTAAGCTCATCCAACAGGTTGTCAATGTTAATCTGAATATAAACGTATGACAGATCTCGAAGCATCGATGGAGGTAGAGAAACGATAGTACGTGAGAGAGAACGTCGGGGAAGCACTCGACGTTCGCCATCATACCAAGGCTCTTCCAGGCCTTCTTTTGATCGCTTTTCCCTTGCTCTTCCTTCATTTTCTCTTCTTTCATGCTCCCTGAAGTCAATTAAAATTTTAAAATAGAGATTAAATCGCGAAATTGGCCAAAGATATTGCACCCAGGAATAATTGGTCGAGACATCCGAAGACGGCGGCTTTCCGCGCTGTGAAGGAGAAGTACTCCGTGGCCGAACCCGCAGCTCGTAATGCCGCCCACACCTTGACACAAATTCAAAATGAAATTGAGTAACAGATGAATAAAAATAGAGGTTTAATCGGAAAGTGCGGTGAGTGGACCTTGTTCTTGAGGGTCCTTGCCAGGGCCTCGACGACGAGGGCTCGTGACAACGCTTTGAGTATAGCCACCTTCTCCTCGCCGTTCATCGAATTTATAAATGAATTAGCTTTGGAAACGACATATCCAATGTGATGGTAGTTCAGTCCATAGTCGTGGAGATTGAAGAGGATGACGGAAATGTCGGGGAGGATAGAGAACGTCGATGGTTCCTCCACATCGTCGAACAGGTCTTTGAGAGTCTCAGGAATTCGCTTAAGCAACATAGGAGTCAACGAGATGATTGTCAAACATAGGTAGAGCAATGGAGATCCGTACAGCAAAACTGAGAAGTGTGTTCATGGTGGTGCCGCCGATGAACTCGCCGACAATCCTTCGGTGTTCAGCCTCGAGCTTCTCCCTGCTGTCCACATTGACTATTTCGGAAAAGAAAGGCGAGAAGATCTCGCTGATCAAGGTGATATCTAAGAGATAGACATGGTGAGGGCGAGGATAGTGAATGATATTGAACGAAACGCGAGCGAACTTTTCTCTTTGAGAGTCTGCAGGAGGCGAGGCCTCAAATGGAAGGCGAAGGACGCCTTTATGTCCTTCATGTTTGAATTCCTACAAAAATACAAAACACATCCCTTCACTGATAAATCGATTGCAAAGATGAAGTGCGTACAACCGGAGAGGGTCGGGAGGCATCAAGCGAGCAGTGTCAACAACGTAATAAACTCCATTCGCATAATGAATCTCTGCGCACAAGCCATCACTTCTCTATGGCAACATAGGGATGCAAAACAAGAAAGCCATACCCATATCGATAGGGCCATAATGGGGGCGGTCTGAGTTCGGCTGCTTGCGAAGCTGGACGCCACGGAGGCCGAGACTCTGCCCAAGGGAAGCGATCATCTTGTAGCTCTTCTCGTCTCCGGCAGCAAATGTCTTGCCAGCATCATTGCTGCCATAAACAAGAGTACTAGTTTCGCCATTATCCAGGGGAATCTGGAACAGGAAGATATCGGATAATTGAAGCGAACACAAGTCCATGTGTAAGAAAGACCGCACCTTTGACATGGCGATCAAAGTGTATCCATTGAATTGGATGAGTGCAATGAGCGGATAGCGCAATCCTTCCACCTCAGCCCACTCGATGCATCGCAACGCTTTCAGCTCTAGCTTCGCCGCTTTCATCGCCCAATCGTCGCGCCCGCCGTAAATTCGTCTCTAAGAAGGAATCAATCGAACAGTCAGCGGAAGGGGAAGGAATGAGTACATGGTCTACAGCAAACTTATATATAATTCCCTCTTGTTCAAACTTTTCGCCTCCAGCGATTCCGCCGACATCAGCGGGTTTGGCATTCAGGTCGGCCTTGTCAGTGGACACGCGTCCAGAGATCTTCTTCTCATGCTGGACGATGATGACGCTTCCATAAGTCGCCGCCACGGTCACAAAGTCCTCAGAGAGTTCGTGTAGACGCGTCCACTTAGTTCGATCGTCGTCCGGCTTATTCAGGTTGTCTTGGAATTGACGATTCCAATCCGAGCCCCAGAGAGACTATCATGGGAAAGAACATCGGAAGAAGAATGAGATGAAGACATGAAAGCCCAATGCGCACATCTGTCCAAACGGTAAAGGGAGAAGGCGAGGGCAGCGCCGGTAAAGGCGATGATGAGACGGAAATGGAAGGAGAAGAGGTCGACGTTTTCAGCGGTGACAATGGGCCCTCGGCATCCGAGTTTGTCGCCCTTTGCTTTCCCTTATCTTCGGGTGAGCCTCCAATTTCAATTTGAGATCCTGTAATCGGAATCATTGGAGATGATGGCCTCTTCAACGGGATCATTGGAGAGCTCGCAACGTTGGTCGCATGAAACGATACCTCGCCGCCGCCCCAGTCGTTGGGGCGTGATGACCACAGGCGACCGTCGAAGGAGAGGTCGTTCGGAGGAAGAGAATCAGCCGGTGGGAGATTGACTTTCTGCTTCACTGGAATTGGAGTCAAATTTGCAGAAGACTCTTTGATGCTTTCTTCAGTCGAGAAATCCAGCAAGTTGGCGATATGGTTCGTGGCTGGTGCGTTAGCGTTTTGCGATTGCGGGCCGGCGCCGGTGATGTAGCCGCTGTCTTGCCCAGACAAAGCTCCCGGAGGATATTTACGATTAGTGTTGTCCTTCTCCATGGCTGAAGTCATCAATTAAAAGAGCGGTCAAATCGACGTTCGACAGCATGCACACAATATCCATAGCATTCTCATAGATTATGGGCAAACGGCGAGGCGACAAACAGGAAATAAAATCATCACTCAAGAGCGAAATGCATGGACGAGAAATGAATAATTTTGTCCAACTCGAATACATGAAGTCGAAATATGTAAAAATCATCGCCCCTTTCATCCAGGGCGAGCAATCGCGCTGAAGAGACTGAGGAAATTGCGCCAAGCATGGAAGCCGACCTCGAAGAATTTAAATGACAGCAAGTCGGTGATCTTCGCCGCGGACCTCGTCTCAGAACGAAACGAACAAGGAATAATAATACAAGTATTGGAAATGAGGTAAGACAATAATTTTGAGGGAAGGAAAAGGAGGGACGAGGGCACAGGGACGGAGGAGGAAGAAGGGTCCACCCGCTTCACGAAAATGAAGATTTACTGTCAACAGAGACAATCCTAAGAGACAAATAATTAATTATAAAATTATGATCCATGTTAGAAAAAGAATTGCAGTTCCGACTCAACTCAATCGCACCGTGGGATCGAGGGCTGCCGCGGCAGAGACAATGACGACCACGGGCCCACGGCCCAGTAGTTCTATGAGTTTAGCTCCGTCCTCCGTCAAATAGAAGATGGGGTCTCTGCGCCGTGCGCGGAACCTATGGTCAACACTTTGCCGAGTTAAAATATAGTATGAGAAGGGAGATACGAATTTGAAAATTCTAAAAAGTTTTTACAGTATATTTTAAAGAAGAAGAAGGTATGGATTTCCCGAATGATGAGCCAGCCAACCAGTTCCGTCCTCACTGCTCGGTCTGGCTCCTGCCCACCCCGTCGCTCGTTGAAGACGCCGACGCTGTTGCCTGACTCGATGACACCCTGCTCGATGACTAACTGGCTCTTTATTAACCGTTACTCTTTATAGGTCGGCCAACTGCTGGTAACAGCCAGTGAGTCGAGTGAAGAACATGAAAGCACGGCAAGTCGTCACTCTCTCATCTTCAATCCATCGGTGCTCGATCACAGCCCTGCTCGAGCAGCGATGGCGTCTCCTCACGTGCCCTCAGGCGTCCTCAGCGACAAGGCGCTTCTCCGACACATCGAACAAGGCACCGTGGTGGTCGAGCCCTTCTTCCGCGAGAACCTCTCCACCTCCTCCTATGACGTCACTTTGGGCCCTTTTTTCTTCCGTGAGTCCAACCCCGAGCCTGGACACGGTACTATATAAAAACATACATAAATATAAGTATATATGGAGAGGCTATTGGAGGTGTCAAGCGAAGGGCAGAGGAGAAGGAGGCTCCTGCTATGATATATTTTCCCGCCTCCTCTTCGTCCGCCTTTCTCTTCTCCTCTTTTTTCCCTTTTCCTTTCCTTTCCTTTTCTGGTGAAAATAAATTATTATTATTATTATTAGAAGAAATAGTTTGTGAAGTGAGTTTGAATCGGCTTTGGGAGGATTTTTGAGGCTTTGATTCGTCGAGGGAGAGGAACGAGCGGGAAAGTCAACCGAACGCCCTCCTCCCTCCTCTCCTTCTTCTCCCTCTTTCTCTTTTCTTCTGCTCCTTCCACTCGGAGGTATCTATCGTATCTATTGCGAGAGAAAATTGAATAATGTTGAGAGGGGTCCGACCGAACCTCTTTCTCTTCCCACCTCCTCCTTCCTCCTCATCCCTCCTTCTCCTCTAGGTATCTACAATCCCTATAGTGAGAGTGATGTGAAGAGGATCTGGGGAGAGGTGCAAGAGGCGGAGAGAGCAGGCGATTACATGAAGAGGGTCAACATTACCCTCGAGAACATCGCCCAGGACGACCGCATCATCTGGCTCAAGCCCGTACTACACCCCCCCCTCCCTCCCTCCCTCCCTCCCCCTCCTCCTCCTCTTCGCTGTCCTTCTCCTCATCATCATTTCATGTCGCTAGGGAGAGACGATTCTCGGCCATACGAATGAGTTCATTGGCGGTCGCGGAACTGTCACCACGATGATGAAGGCTCGCTCTTCCCTAGGCAGGAACTTCATCGAGGTTCTCCTCCTCCTTCTTTGCCAGCTCCCCCTTCTTGCTTTTACCTTTCCTCTCCTTCCAGGTTTGTAAGTGCGCTGGATGGGGAGATGTTGGTTATGTTAACCGCTGGTACCTTCCCTCTCCTCCTATCCTCGCTACCACCCCTTCCCCTCTCCTCTCCTCGCCCCTTATCTCTCTTCCACTCCCTCCCCTATCCTCCCCTCCCCTCCCCTGCCCTGCCCTGCCCTTTTCCTCCCTCCTCATCGTCTCCGTTCTAGGACGATGGAGATCACGAACAACTCGCGTTACTATTCGATTCCTCTTGTTGTCGGTCGCCGCGTCGCCCAGATTGTCTTCTTCGACACGGAAGGTCCTCCTTCTTTTCTCTTCTTCTTCCACCTCATCTCTCCCTTCTCTTCCTCCTCCTCTTCCCTGTTTCTTCCTCCGCCTCCTCTTCCTCTCCCTCCCCCCTTTTCTCTCATCCTCCTCCCTCCTCCTTCTCCCTCCTCCTTCTCCCTCCTCCTTTTTCTCAATATTTTTATCTGTAGGTATCCTCGGAGAGAGCTATGAGTCCTCGGGAAAGTATCAGACGTCGTCGAATCTTGAAGAGCTCAAGAGGACATGGAAACCCTCCTCGATGCTCCCTAAGATGTATCTCGACCGCGATATTCGGAAGCTCTGAGTCTCATTACCTGTACATTGACGGTTTTTTATGATCGGCGGTTTTTTGGAAAATATATTCTTCATGGTAATCACCAATCGTATCGGCCGCCACCTCGCGAGTGCTGTTTGATCGATTGCCGATATTTCTTCTCCTACGCATGAGAGCGTATTGGATGAAGAGGGAGGGGGGAGAAAGGGCGGAGGGAGCGAGGGAGGGAAGGAGGGAGGAGGAGGAAGTACATCTAGGCGCTTCTCTTTGGCCCAAGCGGGCGGCTTCGTCGCCTTCCTAATTTTGGGTATGATGCTCGCTTCCTTCATATGCGCTTTCAGTTTATCCATGCAGATTCGCAAATTCGCTTCTTGTGTCCTAAAGAAGTAGGACAAGGAGGAGGAGGATGAGGAGGCGGATGAAGAGGAGGAGGAGGAGGATGATGAGGAGGAGTCAGGAGGGAGAAGAAGATAAGGTGAGGTATGCGGATGAGGAAAGGAAGTGGAGAAGGAGGAAAGAGACAAGGAGGATCTCGTCACCTCTCCTCGTGGGCGACTATGACGACTTCGCCTCCTTTTGTGATGAGTCTCTTGTGGACCAACGCGAAGCGCTCTCGGAGCTTGTCGCCCATCCAATTCGCATCAGCGATACTGAATCGAATCTACAAGAGGTGAAGGTAACAAGGGAAGGAGAGGGAGAGGAAGAGGGGGACAACGAGAGGAGACAGAAAGGGAGAAGGAGGTGGAGGAGGACTGGACGGAGAAATTCGAGAAGAATGTTCTCAAGAACATGTTATATCAATATATGTAATACTAAAGAGTTGTAATAGAGAGGAGAAGGAGAAAGGATGAGGTGGTGGTGAGGATTAGCGAAAAGGAGGTGGAGGGAGGTGGAGAAGGAGATGGAGGAGGTGGAGGCCTACCTCGACTTGTGTGTTGACCTTGTTGACGTTTTGCCCTCCAGGCCCGCTCGATCGTGAGAAATTGAGACCTAAGCGATCCTTAGGTATCTCTGGTACCGGGAGGACCCTCTCCTCCTCCTCCTCCTCCTCTTGCTCCTCCTCCTCTTCCTCCAGCTTCTTCTCAACCTCCTTCTTCTCCTCCACCTTCTTTTCCTTCTCCTTCTCTTTGTCCTTTGAGGTCGTCGCAAAGGAACGGCAATTTGGGAGACTTGGTGAAAATAAATTATAAAGAAGATATGAATGGATGAGAGAAGAGGAGCAAGAGCTGAATCCTCTCCTTTCTCTCGAGGGCCGGGTCGAGGAGGTGGAGGAGGAGGTGAAGGTGAAGGCATCCCGCGCGTACCCGCCTCCACCTCCAGCTCTTCTCTGTGCCGCTCTTAGGACTTTCATTCGCAAAATAATTACTCCTCTTCTTTTATTTGTTTCAAAAAAAAGAAGCAATGCTTACAACCAAATACCAATGCTAGAATGAGAATGGTCAATGGTCCATTCGAATAGGTCAAAGTGTCTCGGCGAGTCTAATCACTTCCCTTCTCAGCATTTTCAATCGATAGGTGATACACAGGAGGCGATCAGTACCGATGGAGAGGCACAATCCATGGCAGGAGCTTCTGCCAGAGGTCGCTGTGGCGATTCTGCGGCGCCTCGATCTGCGCTCCATTGCTGCCTTCTCTCGCGCCTCCTCCCACTGCCGCTCCCTGGTCCGCTCCTATCTCCCTCTCCCTCGACCTCGACCTCTCATGTTATATATATATATATATATATATATATATATCCATATATATATTAAATACACGATATTAATAAATATAATTGATATTCTAATTTCAGAGATCGATCTTGGAGGTGGAAGGGAATCCTACTCTTCTCCTCCTCCTCTCCTCCTCCTCCTCCTTATCCTCCTGCTCCTCTTCCTCCTCCTTCTTTCATCTCTTCTCTTAGGTCTACACTCGCAGCTTGTGGCTCGCCCTCCTCATCGACCGTTTCCGCTACGCCGATTTCCGTGCGACTCCCACTCTCCCATTCTCATCCTCCTCCACCTCCTCCACTTCCACCTCCACCACCTCCTCCTCCACCTCCTCCTTTCCAATCCACTCTTCTTTTCCTCCTCCTTCCCCTTTTCTTCG
>Ga0154020_10011086_pt1 | contig 10283 bp, 8 predicted proteins | sample Klosneuvirus_201_FD_109709 | JGI IMG/M metagenome (GOLD analysis project Ga0154020, IMG submission 109709) | Active sludge microbial communities from wastewater, Klosterneuburg, Austria - Klosneuvirus_20160825_MG | ecosystem: Engineered > WWTP > Aerobic digester > Activated sludge | place... | reverse complement strand
TTCCTCGAGGCGCGATGCCAGGGCTTCGGGCGACAGTTTCGCGGCAGGGGCGGATGCGGCCGGACTCGCGTCGGTCATCGTTTCGAGCGTCAGTTCCGCCGGGCTGTCCGGCCCGCTTGCCTCGCCCGCAGGTTCCCCCTGGCCCTGACGTTTGGCCAGTTCGGCCTTCTTCAGGGCATCCATCAGCAGGCTCACTGCGGATTGCCTCCGACATCGAGTCGCAGGCGCGGCGGCCCAACATTATCTTTCTCGAAGAAATTTTCGTTAGGCAATTGGCTGCGGAAGCTTTGATAGTCTCCGCTGATGCTCGGATCACGAATTATTGTGGGCTTAAGAAATATGACTAATTCGGTTTTGGTATTAGTTTCATTACGGTTTTGGAAAAAATTTCCAAACACCGGAATTTGACCGAGACCCGGAATGGCATCTGTCAGGTAGCTAACGTCATCCTGCATCAATCCGCCCATTACGGCAGTCTGACCGCTATCGACTTTAATAATCGACTCCATCTCCCTCGTTTGAATTTCTGGCACACGGTTGACTACACCCGCTTCCGCTAACGAGGGATTTGGGTCATTCACAAAGCTAACGATTCGTGTGATGGTGGGGCGAACGTTGATTGTTACTGACTCTCCATCACTGATTTGGGGGGTGACGTTCATTAGAAAACCAACCGATACCTCATTAGGAGTGGTCGTAAAGTTTGTCGTAGCGAGCCCGTTAGATGTAGTCGTATCTGCCTTGACCGTAAAATAAATCCTGTTATCCGCGACCTTCAGAGTGGCAGTCTGATTGTTCATTACGCTTAGTTTAGGGCTGGACAAGACCTTAACGTTACCGAACGATTCCAACAGATTAATTTGTGCCGACAGATTTCCAATCGCTGAGGTCGGATTAGCGTAATTTATCGTAAAGAAATTTAAGGGATTGGCGCTGGGCAAGCCGGCGGTTCCCGCTTGGCGAAACTCGAAACCTTTGGCACCAAGACGCAAGCCCGACCAATCGATACCCTGTTTGTAATTATCATTCAGTCGTACTTCTACAATAGTTGCTTCAATTAAGACTTGGCGCTTTGCCGTAGTCATTACTTGATCGATAAATTGCTGAACAATTTTGTGCTGACGGTCTGTCGCCCGCACAATTAACACTCCGGTTTCACTATTCGCAAAAACGGAAACAGCCCTCTCGTACTTCCCTATCTTGGCAACCGTTTTTCCTTCGCTTTGGACAGATTGATTTCCACTGCCCGCTACTGTGCTCCCCGGTCCTGAGCTAGTAGTTTTCCCATCCTTATCGGTGGCTGTTTTACCCAAATTCGAACTTGCGCTAACACTCCCCGTACCTTCTGCCTTTGCTTGATTTGAAGTTTCAAGCTCTACTGCTTCGTTGTATCTGATCTTGTCTTCATCAACAAGCATCTCAGTAACATTACTGATCAGGCTTTTCATCAGATCATTCTTGGTATCGCTCGAGATTGATGTTGTCGCCGTATTGCCTGACGAGGCTCCACCAGAACCTCCTGAGCTGGCAATTTGTGTCGACGTCGAAATCTTGCTCTTAACATCCCGAGACATGTTTAGAAAATCAATCTTGTATGTTCTCAAGAATGGTTTATCTGGCATGACGACGAGGTTGGGGCCATCTATTTCCCAACGGAGGTCCACTTGCTTCGCTATGCGTGACAAGAGTTGCTGGATGGTCTGGTCAAAAGCGTTGAGCGTGACGTTGCCGTTTACTCCGGGATGAATATCGACGTTTAGCTTGGCGTCGCGAACGAGTGCGAAAAGCAGTTCCTTGACTGGAATATCTCGGACAGAGACAGAATATGTTTCTGCCTTAGCGGCCACCTTGGGGCGTGGTAACGTTGCTGTAGCTGCAACCGGTGCGGGGATATCTGGACGTGTCAATGGCTCACCTTCCGCGCGAAGGTGTCCCGTCGATGGCTTTAGAGGTGGAGCAGTAGTGCACCCGGCAAGCATCAGTCCGGCGACCAGTGCTGGTGCTAAAGCTGGAATCATGAATGGGCGCAAACGAGTCCCCGATCTGATGGGCGCATTGAATTTAGCATAACACATTATGTTTCCGATGCAAGTCAATGATTTGATGGACTGAGCCATATCGGTTCGGTGTGTCGGAAAAACGTCAGCGAAGGCGTACGAACAAGCGCGGGTAGGGCTTGTTGGCGCGCAAGGACTTGGGCAGTTGCTGGAGGTCTGCAGTGGCAGCGGATCTTGTCGGATAGCTGCCATAGACGACTCCCAGGCGCGGCGTGCCGCTGAGTTCGGAGTAATAGACGTGAATGCTGTTCAAGTCCACCTTGATCGACGACAGGCGGTGCAGCAGGGTTTCGACTTCCGCATGCTGGCTGGCATCGGCGGCAAATATCTGGAGGAACCAGTGGTCGTCCGGTTGTTGCTCAAGCCATGCCTGGCCGGCTTCGAGGCGCTCGCGAGTAAGCGGCCCGAACCTGGGTTTGGTTTGCTTTGGCGAGGGGGTGGGAGGGGTGTCGACCTTTTGGGGCGGTGCCGGGGCGATCGTGGCAGCGCCCGCGACCGATGCGGAGCCGGCGGCGTTTGAACTTGGCGCGGACGGCGCAGCGGCGACCGGTGCCGGTGCGCTGCCGGCCGCCGGCGGGGTGGCCGCAGGCGATGACGGAGGCGGCGCAACGGCTGCGCTTGGCGACGAAGGTGGCGATGCAGGCGCCGCACCGTTCGCAGTGACGGGTGGCGTATCAGCTTGCGGTGGAGAGGCTGGTTGCTGGCCGGTTGCAGCGGATGCGGCGGATTCGGCGCCCGCAGATGGCAGGACTGCGGCCGCACGTTCAGGTGGCGTCGGAGCGGCGGCAGGTATTGCCGGAGCGGGGGGGTCGTTGCGCGACAGGGTCAGCCAGGCCGCTCCAGCGAGTACGCAGACGGCGAGTGCGGCGCCGACCCAGCGCAGCCGGGCCTTTCCAACCGACTTGCCGCCGCCATACGTGGCGTCGCTGAATTCGCAGTCGCGGATGGCGGCCTGTGCTTCCTTGGCGCCGATCTGGTGGCTGCCCGATGAAAAGGCCGCGAGCAGGGCCTTGTCGGCGAGGATGTTGATGCGGCGGGTGAGGCCGAGCGAGCTTTGCTCGATCAGTTTCAGTGCGGGCGGAGCGAACACGCTGGGGCCGCGATAGCCCGCGGCGCGCATGCGGAAATCGAGGTAGTGGCTGATGTCCTCGCGTACCAGCGGCTCCAGCCCGAAGTTGTGGGTGATGCGTTCCTTCAACTGGCGCATGTCGGGACGGGCCAGGATGTCGTTCAGCTCGGGCTGGCCGAACAGCACCAGCTGCAGCAGTTTGCTGCGATTGGATTCGAGGTTCGACAGCAGGCGGATTTCCTCGAGCGTTTCGGCCGGCATGGCGTGGGCTTCGTCGATCAGGACGACTACCTGCCGGCCTTCGCCATAGGATTTGATCAGGTGGTCGTGCAAGGTGCGCATTACCACCGAGGAACGGGCATTGTCGGGAACATTCAACCGCAGCTCGTCGGCGATGGCATAGAGAATGTCGTCACGCGAGAGGGAGGGGTTGGCCAGGTAGATGATGGCAACCTTGTCGGGCAGGCGTTCCATCAGCACGCGGCAGAGCATGGTCTTGCCGCTGCCGACCTCGCCGCTTACCTTGACGATGCCTTCGTCGTGGGTGATGGCGTAGATCAGTGCGTCGAGCGTCGCGCCGCGATTGGCCCCCTCGAAGAAGAAGTCGGTATGGGGCGTGATGCGGAAGGGCGGTTCGTTGAGGCCGAAGTGTTCCAGGTACATGGTCGGTCAGTCCGGTCGCTGCGTGCGGGCCGGTGCGCCGGTGACGCGCTCCAGCGTTTCGATGCGATTGTAAAGCGTGGTGCGATTGACGCCGAGCAGGCGCGCCGCCTGGCTCATGTTGTCGTGGGCGAGCCGCTGTGCGGCTTCGATGTAAGCCTCTTCCCAGAGTCGCAGGGTGGCGTCGAGGTTGAAGTCGCGGCGGCTCTGTATGTCGCCCAGCGCGATTGCAACAAGCTCGGCCCGGCTTGCAGAAGTCGGCGCCGGCAGGACGCCGGCCGGCTGCGGCGCATTCCCCGGATCGAGTTCGGCTTCCAGTTCGCCGACGCCGACTTCCTGGCCGGCAAATTTGGTCGTCAGACGGATCGCTATGTTGCGCAATTCACGAACATTGCCGGGGAACCCGTAGGCGAGCAGGCGCTCGGCAGCGGTCTTGCCAAGCTTGAACGGTGGCAAATTGGCCTGCTCGGCATAGATGGCCCGGAAGTGTTCCAGCAGCCTGATGCTGTCTTCACCGAGTTCGCGCAGGGCCGGGATGGCGATCGTGAATACCGAGAGGCGATGGTAGAGGTCGGCGCGAAAGCGCCCTTCGCGGACCTCCTTCTTCAAATCGCGGTTGGTGGCGGCAATGATGCGGGCGGAGGAGTGCAGCGCCTGGGTTTCACCGATGCGCTGGAATTCCCCGTTCTCCAGCACGCGCAGCAGTTTCGGCTGCAGGTCGAGCGGCAATTCACCGATTTCGTCGAGAAACAGCGTGCCGTCGGATGCGTCTTCGAAATAGCCGGCACGCGCGCCGCTGGCGCCCGTAAACGCCCCTTTGCTGTGGCCGAACAGGGTTGCCTCTACCAGGCTGGGCGAAATGGCCGCACAGTTCAGGGCCAGATAGGGCTTGGCGGCGCGGTCCGACAGGCGGTGCAGGGCGGCAGCCGCCAGTTCCTTGCCGCTGCCCGATTCGCCTTCGATCAGCACCGGAAACGGCGAAGTCGCGAATTGCCTGAGTTGGGCCCGCAACTTCTGTATCGGTGCGCTTTCGCCGATCAGGCCGTCATCGATCGCGGTGGAGGTGTCTCTAAAAGACAACACCCGCCCGATGAGTTTACGCAGGTATTCCGGATCGGCCGGTTTGGCGACGAATTCCGTCGCTCCGAGCGCCCGCGCGTGCCGGGCGTTGAGTTCGTCGCTTTGGCCCGACAGGACGACGATCCGGGTTTCCGGGGCATGGGCGAGAATGTCCGCGATCAGGGCAAAGCCTTCGTCGGGCCGGTGGGGCGTCGGCGGCAGGCCGAGGTCGATCAGCGCGAGGGCGGGTTGATGATTCCTGTCGCGTAGCAGGGTCACCGCTTCCACCCGCGTCTGGGCGATGGTCACCCTGTAGTCACGGCCGAGGAAATAACGCAGGCTGTCGGCGATCAGGGGATCGTCGTCGACAATCAGCAGTTCGATTTTGCCGGCGGGCGTGGTCAAGGGCTTGGCGTAGCCTGAGTAGGATGGTTTGATCGCAGCATCATAGCCGAATCGTGCGGCGGCAAATATTCCCGGTCAATGGCGTTTGTCCCGTTTCTTCAGCGATTCCGGGGGTAGATCGGGGGTCTCGTTCTGCTAGAATCGCCCGCTGTGAATTTGGCCGGGTTTTCCGGTTCAACCATGTCCCTGGAATCCCTCGTCGAAATCCGCGATCTGAACTTCACCTACGACAGTCGGCCGGTCCTCACCGGAATCAACATGACGATTCCGCGCGGCAAGGTTGTTGCAGTGATGGGGATCTCCGGCTGTGGCAAGACCACAACCTTGCGCCTTATAGGCGGCCAGTTGAAGCCGACCTCGGGCGAAGTCAGGGTGGCCGGCCAAATCGTGCACGAACTCGACTCGAATGGCCTGTATGCCCTGCGGCGCCGCATGGGGATGCTGTTCCAGTTCGGGGCCCTTTTCACCGACATGTCGGTTTTCGACAACATCGCTTTCCAGATGCGCGAGCATACCGATCTGCCGGAGACCATGATTCGTGACCTGGTGTTCATGAAACTGCATGCGGTGGGCCTGCGCGGTGCCCACGGCCTGATGCCGACCGAACTTTCCGGCGGCATGGCGCGGCGGGTGGCGCTGGCGCGGGCGATCGCCCTGGATCCGATGCTGATCATGTACGACGAACCCTTCGCCGGCCTCGACCCGATTTCCCTGTCCATCGTCGGCGAACTGATTCGCAAACTGACCGATGCCCTGGGCGCCAGTTCGATCGTGGTGACCCATGATGTGCAGGAGTCATTGAAGATCGTCGATTACGTTTACTTCGTCTCCGAAGGAAAAATCGTTGCCGAAGGCACGGCCGAAGAGATGAAACACTCGACCGTGCCCTATGTGCATCAATTCATCTGGGGCGAGGCCGACGGCCCGGTGCCGTTCCAGTATCCGGCCCGTCCCTATGGTGAGGAACTGATGGAAAGAGCGGCGCGGCGTGGATAACGGCCTGACAAGATTTCTTCGCCAATTGGGCGCCCAGTTCAACTCGCGCATCTGGCGCCTGGGTTTCGCCAGCCGCTTCTTCCTGGCGATGCTGCTGCATTCCGGGACGTCATTGCGGCGCCTGCATCTGACCATACGCGAAATCTACTTCACCGGCGTTCTGAGCCTGATCATCATCCTGGTTTCGGGCCTGTTTGTCGGCATGGTGCTTGGCTTGCAGGGCTATGACACCCTGGCGCGCTACGGTTCGACGGAGGCGCTTGGCGTTCTCGTCGCGCTGTCACTGGTGCGCGAACTCGGGCCCGTGGTTGCGGCGCTGTTGTTTGCCAGCCGTGCCGGCTCCGCGATCACGGCGGAAATTGGCATGATGAAGGCCACCGAACAGCTTTCCGCCATGGAAATGATGGCGGTCGATCCGATCGCCCGCGTCGTGGCGCCGCGCTTCTGGGGCGGCGTGATCTCGATGCCCCTGTTGGCGGGGCTGTTTTCCGCGATGGGCGTTTTGGGCGGTTATCTGATAGGCGTGCAACTGATCGGGGTCGATGAAGGCTCGTTCTGGTCGCAAATGCAGGCCTCGGTCGATTTCCGCGAGGACGTCCTCAACGGCGTGATCAAGAGTTTCGTGTTCGGCATCATCGTCAGCTGGGTCGCGGTTTTCGAGGGCTACGATGCCGTACCGACCGCGGAAGGGGTTTCCGGGGCGACCACGCGTACCGTTGTAACATCGTCGCTGGCCATCCTGGCCGCCGACTTCATTCTCACCGCCTTCATGTTTACGGGGACATGACATGAGCCGTACTACGCTTGACCTCTGGGTTGGTTTTTTCGTTGCCGTCGGACTGGGCGCGCTGTTGTTTCTGGCCCTCAAGGTGGGCTATCTTGCTTCATCAAATAGCGGGGATACTTATCCTATCGTCGCCAAATTTGATAACATCGGTGGCCTGAAGGTGCGCGGCGCGGTAAAGAGCGCCGGAGTTGTGGTGGGGCGCGTAACGGACATTCGCTTCGATCCCGAGGCGTACCAGGGTGTGGTGACCATCGCGTTGGATGCCCGTTACAAGTTTCCGCGCGACACATTTGCAACGATCAACACGTCGGGTTTGCTCGGCGAGCAGTACATAGGTCTCGAGGTGGGCGGAGATACCGCCATGCTCAAGGGCGGTGATGCGATCAAGAAGACCCAGTCGGCAGTGGTTCTGGAAAAACTGATCAGCCAGTTCATGTTCAACAAGGCCGCCGAGGATGATGGCGGCAAGAAGCAGTAATAAACGGGTGACTGAAAAATAATGAAAACCATGCTGTCGGCAGGCATCAAATCCCTGCTTCTGTCTGTCACCGCTGCCGGTCTTCTGGCCGGATGTGCGACGTCGGGAAATCCCAAGGATCCGATCGAGGGCTTCAACAGGGCAATGTTCGCCTTCAACGACGGGCTCGATTCCGCCATCGTGAAGCCGGTTGCCACCGGTTACGAAGCGGTGCTGCCGGCCCCGGTCAGAACTGGCGTCACCAATTTCTTCAGCAATATCGAAGATCTCCTCATCGGCGTGAATAACCTGCTGCAGGGCAAGGGCTCGGCGGCGATCAGCGATCTGGGCCGGGTCGTGATCAATTCCACGATCGGCATACTCGGGACCTTCGACATCGCCTCGGACATCGGGCTGGAAAAGCATGATGAGGATTTCGGCCAGACCTTCGGCCGCTGGGGTGTCGGCAGCGGCGCCTATGTGGTGATCCCCGTGTTCGGGCCGCGCACCGCACGTGATACCGTGGGCCTCGTGCTCGACGTGGCCGCTGATCCGCTTACCCATCTCGGCGCAGGCGACGGTCGCGATGTCTTGCTCGCCTTGCGGGCGGTGAACGACCGTGCCAACCTGCTGCCGGCCGACAAGGTGGTCGACGAAGCGGCGCTGGACAAGTATTCCTACATCCGCGATGGCTATCTGCAGCGTCGTCGCAACCTGATTCACGACGGCAATGCGCCGCGCGAGCCCGAGGCGGATGCGGAGCAGGTTGAGCGTCCCGTCAGGGCCGAAGCGGATCCCGGCAAGCCCCGAGCCGGGGCGGAAGCTGCCGCAGCTGAAGCCCCCGTCCTGATGGCCCGTACCGAACCGGCAGAAACAAAATAGCCGGACGTGTTGCCCCGATTCACAGAAATCTCAGGAAACCCCCAATGAAATTCCTGCTTGCATTCTTCAGCGGCCTGCTGATCTCCTCGACCGTCCTCGCAATGGACGTCGCCCCCGATGCGCTGGTCAAGACCACCACGGAAGAGGTACTCGAGATTGTCCGCAAGGACAAGGACATCCAGTCCGGCAATACCAAAAAAGCCATCGACCTGGTCGAGGCCAAGGTGCTGCCGAATTTCAATTTCACGCGCATGACGCAGCTGGCGATGGCGCGCGACTGGCGGCAGGCCACGCCGGCACAGCAGAAGACCCTGACCGACGAGTTTCACACCCTGCTGGTGCGTACCTATGCCAAGGCACTGACCGAGTACAAGAATCAGACCGTGCATTACAAGCCCTTCACGCTCAAGGCCGGGGAGACCGATGTCCGGGTCCGCACCGAAATCAGGCAGTCGGGCGCCGGCAAAAACATCGAACTGGATTACTGGCTTGAAAAGTCGCCGGCCGGTTGGAAGGTTTACGACATCGAGGTCGGCGGCATCAGCATCGTCACCAATTATCGCGAATCCTTCGCCGCGGAGGTGAGGAACAACGGCATCGACGGCCTGATCAAGTCGTTGCAGGCAAAGAACAAGTCCGGCGAAGCGGCCTCTGTAAAGAAATGAAGTCCTTTGCCCGGCAACTTCCGGCTCTTGCATAAGCCGGTTGCGTCAGATGATTCGCATTACCGGTGATTGTGCCGAGGTGTCAGGTCCGATGACCCTGACTGACGCCACGGCCCTGCTTGCCGCAGGGGAAGCCGCCATCGCGGGCAACGCCTCGAAATTCGATCTTGCCGCAGTGACAGAAATGGATTCCTCCGGCCTGGCCGTGGTTTTCGGCTGGACGCGAGCGGCCAGGGCCGCAGGCAAATCGATCCGCCTCCTCAACCTGCCGCAGAATCTGTTGAGCCTCGCCGCCGTCTACGGCGTTGCAGACCTTCTCCCGCAGCACGAGTTCTGACCGCAACCTTCGGGTTGGCGCCATGTCCGCTGCGATCCGCATTCAGCAGGTCTCCAAGTGTTTTGGCGAAACTCGAGCCCTGGACGCGGTCGATCTGGAAATCCGGGTGGGAGAGTTCTTCGGCCTGCTCGGCCCCAACGGCGCCGGCAAGACGACCCTGATTTCAGCCCTGGCCGGGCTGGTGCGCGCCGATTCCGGCAGCCTCAGCGTGATGGGCCACGATGTCCAGGCGGATTATCGTGCCGCGCGCCGTCACCTCGGGGTGGTGCCGCAGGAACTGGTGTTCGACCCCTTTTTCACGGTACGCGAGTCGCTGAAAATCCAGTCCGGCTACTTCGGCATTCGCGATAACGACGCATGGATAGACGAGATCCTCGAAAACCTCGGTCTGACGTCGAAGGCCAATGCCAACATGCGCATGCTGTCAGGCGGCATGAAGCGCCGGGTGCTGGTGGCCCAGGCGCTGGTGCACCGACCGCCGGTGATCGTGCTCGACGAACCGACCGCGGGGGTCGATGTCGAACTGCGGCAGACCTTGTGGGCCTTCATCCGGCGCCTGAACGAGGCGGGGCATACCATCGTGCTGACCACGCATTACCTCGACGAAGCCGAAAGCCTGTGCGGCCGGATAGCCATGCTGCAGGCCGGACGCGTGGTCGCGCTCGATACCACCGCCAGGCTGCTGCTGCGCTTTTCGTCCCACACCCTGCGCCTGCGCAGTCGGGGCGAGATCCCGGCGGATCTGGTGCGCAGGGCGGCACAAAGCGGTGGCTGGTGGTCCTTTCCCTTCGACGACTTTGGTGAAGTCGAGCCGCTGCTGGCGCGGATGCGCGCCGCGGGCTGCACGATAGATGATCTCGAGATCGGCAAGCCCGATCTGGAAGAAGTCTTCATCCGTGTCATGCAGGG
>Ga0154020_10011085_pt1 | contig 10284 bp, 7 predicted proteins | sample Klosneuvirus_201_FD_109709 | JGI IMG/M metagenome (GOLD analysis project Ga0154020, IMG submission 109709) | Active sludge microbial communities from wastewater, Klosterneuburg, Austria - Klosneuvirus_20160825_MG | ecosystem: Engineered > WWTP > Aerobic digester > Activated sludge | place... | reverse complement strand
GTTGAGTTTAAGCAGCATCTTCCAGGCCGAACTGGTGCCGCGGTCTTCGAGCCCGGCGATCCAGCGGCGGACACCCTTGACCATCTCGACGCGACCCGGGCCCTTGCTGGGAACCGCATCGGCGATGCCCAGCAGCCCCGTGAGCCAGGCGACCTGCGGGTCCATCGTCGCATCGCGCGAGGCGATGGCATCCTGCATCGTTTCTTTGATGAGCGTGGCGCGGCACTGCGAATCGACGACCGCGCTGATGAAGTCTTCCAGGATCGGCCAGGGCTTGTGCTCGTATTCATCGACCGCCGCCCGGGCCGCGGCCGGCATCGAGCCCGCCAGCGCTCCCACGCGCTCGGCCGTGCGGGAGTCGGCCATCCACGGATGCCAAGATGCGAGCAGTTCTCCCTGCGCGACTTGCTTCATCGCGGGGACGAATCTCTGCTGCGCCAGGAGGTGTCGTGCCAGCCGCGCGGCGGCGGCGAAGAATGTGATCGTCGCCGAGAGCACGACCTCGCGATGCAGCACACCCTCGTTCTGGTCGTGGTTGTCGCCAAGCGCCGTCTCGATCGCGTCAAGAACCTTGGTAACCTCGGTCGCGCCGACATCCACAGTCGGGACCGTAAACGTCTTGAGAGCCACGACCTGATCGATCAAGGCCGACGCGCTGCCCGCGGCGTGCGCGAGCCTCGAACTGGGAAGCGGCCTGCCCTCGGCAATTGCTACGACTCCCCCACCACCTACTTCATCTTCGCCAACCACTCCGTTGACTTCGACCGCCACCGGCGCGGATACCGCGGCCGGAAGGGAAAGCTCAAGGGTGCTGGTCTCAAACGACACGTCCGGCACATGCGTGGCAATCAGCTTGGCAACGGCCTCGGCCGATTCGGCGAAAGGGTGGCCATCGCCATTCGACGCCGCGGCGTGAAGGGTGGCCTTCCACAAAGCCGCGGATTCCGCCCAGAAGCGGAGTTTGCCATTGGTCCAGTTGGCGTGTAGTACAACCATCCGTGGTGTCGGGCGCGGCCCGTGGGAACTCCCTGGAAAAGGTGCGGTTTGGGGCCGCGGAATCAATGAGGGCGCAGGGACTCGAACCCTGGACCAACGGCTTAAAAGGCCGATGCTCTACCAACTGAGCTACGCCCTCGGCTGGCCGCGGGGTTGCGGCGAGCGCGAACGCAATAGTAGGAGGGATGCCGGCAAAGGCCGAGTGCATGGAGGAATCGCCGGAAAGGGTGCGACTTTCGGGGTGGGCGGACGAACTTCGATAACCGGAAGCGACCCCAGACGCATGTGCGAATAACCACTCGCCCGGCTCGCCAAATCCGGTGACCGCCCGGTAAGAACCGGCTTGGTCTTAAGGGGTGGTTACATATGGCCGATCTGCGAGCCGAGGTCTATCCATGAGAGATATGCGGTGCACAACGAATGCCCGGCATGAGACGCCTGTAGTTCAGGCGGAGCGGGCGGTGCTGGGGCCGCTGGCGCGGGCGTATGTGCCTTTCAAGACGGTAATCGAGTGGATGGCCGCGGCGGTGATGCTGGTGATGGCGGCGCCGGTGCTGGGCGCGCTGGCGGTTTTGCTGAAGTTGACCTCTGAAGGGCCGGTGTTCTATCAGCAGACGCGGCTGGGACGGGGCGGCAGGCCGTTTCAGATTTACAAGTTGCGGACGATGACGCACCAGGCCGAAGCGATTACCGGGCCGGTGTGGTCTATCGCGGGAGATCCGCGGGTGACCCCGGTGGGCCGGTGGCTGCGCGACACGCACCTGGATGAGGTTCCGCAACTGTGGAACATCCTGCGTGGGGATATGAGCCTGATCGGCCCGCGGCCGGAGCGGCCCGTGATCGCGGAGAAGATTGAGCGGGCGATGCCTGAGTTTCGGGATCGGCTGCTGGTGAGGCCGGGGATCACGGGGCTGGCGCAGATGCGCCAGCCGGCGGATACGGACCTGCATGTGGTGCGGCGGAAGCTGGCGCATGACCTTCATTACATCGCGTGCCTGGGGCCGCTGATTGATGCGACGATCGTGGTGTCTACGGGGTTGCACTTTGTGGGTATGGCGGCGACGGCGGTGTCGCGGCTGCTGGTGCGGCCGTTTGCACCGGAGTTGCCGGATGAAGAGTTGGCCGCGATGGTGGAGCCGGAGTTGCCGGTGTCGGGCCATCGAATCGGACCGGTGTCCGGAGTCAAGGCAAAGGAAGAACTGCCGTGGGCGGCGTGACCAATGGCATCCCATGACCCATCAGGTCCGGTCGGCGCTCCGCCCCCCACACCGCTGAGGGAGATGGTCGCGGGGTTTGACCGGGCATCGTGGAAGTTACCGAAAATCGTCGCGACGCAGGCGAAATTCGCCGCGCGACTTGAGCGCGTTACAGACAAGATCGGGCTGGTGCTCCTGCTGCTGGCGGCAGGCGTTCTGCTATTCCGGCCGGCGGATCTGTTCCCGGTGCTCGAAGGTGTTCCGATTTATGAGATGGTGATTTCGGCTTGCATCGTGGTGTCGCTGCCGCGGGTGTTTGCGCAGCTGCGGGAGTCGTCGCTGCGGCGGAACGCGGTGGTGGCCCTGACGTTGACGCTGGTGCCGGCGGTGATGCTGTCGCACCTGTGGCGAGCGAACCTCTTTGACGCCCGCATCGGCGGGCTGGCGATGCTGAAGGCGTGCATTTTGTTCCTGCTGATGGTGGTGATCGTGGATACGCCACGGAAGCTATCGGCGACGTTGCTGGCGGTGATGGGCTCGGTGTTTGCGGTGACGGTGCTGGCGGTGCTGCAGTATCACGACTTCGTGCACCTGCCGGGGCTCGAGAGCGTCGTGGGGCGCTCGCCGGATCCGGACAACCCGTCGGTGGTGCGGTTGTGCGGTGTCGGCGTGTTCAATGATCCCAATGACTTTTCGTTGGTGCTGGTGACAGCCGGGGTGATATGCGTTCACGGACTGAGTGAGCGGCCCACGACGATGCTCCGGATGGCGCTGGTGGTTCCGCTGGGATTGTTTGGGTACGCGCTCTGGTTGACGCACTCCCGCGGCGGGCTGCTGTCGGCCGAGGCGGCGGTGCTGGGATTCCTGGCGGCACGGTATGGATGGCGGAACGCGTTGCCGCTGACGCTGGTTGCGGTTCCCTTGATCCTTGTGGCGTTTTCGGGTCGCGCGACAAGTATGAATCTGGACGACCCTGAGGACACGTTTCAGGCACGTCTGGCGCTGTGGAGCGATTCGCTGGAAGCGTTCCGGTCTTCACCGCTCTTTGGGATCGGCCAGGCTAGGCTCGCGGATGTGATCGGGCAGGTGTCGCACAACTCGTACCTGCAGGCGTTCGCGGAGATGGGGCTGTTCGGCGGAACCCTCTTTATCGGGGCGTTTTACCTGGTGATTCGCGGGACGATTCGTGCAGTTCCGGCGGATCCGACGCTGGCGCGGTTGCGGCCATTTGTCGCGGCCATGACGTCCGGCTATGCCGCGGGGCTGCTTTCGTTGTCACGGTGCTACACGGTGCCCACGCAGTTGATGCTGGCGATTGCAACGGCGTTCATGGCTCTGGCGGCGCGGACCGGGACGGTGTCGTGTCCGCGATTGGATTGGCCGTGTGTGCGCCGCATCTCGGGGCTGGGCGGTCTCTTCCTCGTAGCGACGTACCTCTTTGTCCGGCTCTTGCTGCAACGGAGATAGCGACGAACGGATCCGCCACCATCAAGCGTCTTGACGGCACCGACCGAGGGCCCCGGATCGTTGTGGCATCCAGCGGCCTGGGACACGTGGCGCGCGGCATTGAAGCCTGGGCCGCGGACCTCGGGGCGGCTCTGGCGCGGCGGGGCGCTGACGTCACTCTTTGCAAGGGCGGTGGGCGAGCGGAGGCGGCATATGAACGGGTGATCCCGTGCTGGCAGCGCGACTCGGCGAAAGCTGATCGCGTGAAGCGATGGATGCCTGGAAGTATCGCGTGGCGGCTGGGGCTGGCATCCGGTTACGGGATCGAGCAGACCACGTTTGCGCTTGGATTGATCAAGTACCTGCGCTCTGAACGTGCGGATTTGTTGCACGTGCAGGATCCGCAGGTTGCGATGATCGTTCAGCGGGCCCGGCGGCTTGGGCTGGTGCGTACGCGGACCATTCTCGCCCACGGGACGGAAGAGCCGATTTCGTTTCTGAGGAAGATCGAGTACCTACAGCATCTGTCGCCGATCCATCAGGAAGAGTGCAAGACGGCGGGGGTTTGGAAACCGGCGTGGACCGCGCTTCCGAACTTCATTGATGGGTCGCGATTCAGGCCGGGGCCGAGCGATGCGCTGCGAGCCGAGTTTGGCATTCCGGCGGATGCGTTGGTGGTGTTGACGGCCGCGGCGATTAAGCGCAAGCACAAGCGGGTTGATGCGGTTTTGGAAGCTGTGGCGCAGGTTCGGGCTCTTGATCCCGCGCTGCCAGTGTGGCTGGTGGTCGCGGGTGGGCGGGAGGCGGAAACAGATGAGTTGATTGAGTTGGGCCGTAAGCTGGTCGGTGATCGCGCTCGGTTCCTGGTGAAGTTCCCGCGGGAGCGGATGGCGGACCTGTATCGCTGCGCCGACGTCTTTGTCCTGGGCAGCCTGAAGGAAATGATGCCGATCGCGCTGCTGGAGGCGACGGCGAGCGAGTTGCCGTGCATTGTGAATCGGCATCCGGTGCTGGAGTGGATTGTCGGCCCTGGTGGAGCGGCGATAGACATTGCCGCGCCGGGAGCGTTAACCAAGAGCCTTCACGTGCTGCTTAGGGATTCGGCGAAACGCCGGCGCCTGGGAGTGGCGGCGCGGCAGCATTGCATGCAGCAGTTTGGCGAGGAAGCCGTGGTTTCACGGATCCTCGATTACTACACAGCTGTGCTTGGGAAGAGCGTGCCAAGGGCCCACACGGATACGAGCCCCGCGAACATACCGACGGTCAGCGTGGTGATTCCTGCATTCAACAGCGGGCAGTGGATCGCGCAAGCCGTTGAGAGTGTCCTGGCCCAAACTGTTCAGCCCGCTGAGATCATCGTCGTTGATGACGGTTCGACCGATGACACGCAACGGCGACTTGCTCCCTACATGGATCGCATTCGGTACATCTCGCAGGCGAATCAGGGAGTGGCCGTGGCGCGAAACAACGGGATCGCCGCTTCGACGGGCGAGTTGATCGCGTTTTTGGATGCCGATGACGCGTGGCATCCGCAGAAGCTCGAGATTCAACTCCGGACCATGGCCGACCACCCGAGCGTGGCGTTGCTGGGCACCGGCGTGTCCGACCTGCCCGTGACAGCTGCCGCGGATGTGGCCCCTTGCGGTCCTTCGATCGTGCCGTGGCGCAGGCTCGTTGTACAGAACGTCTTTACGACGTCATCTGTGATGGTCCGGCGCGATGTGTTGAACAAGGTCGGGTGCTTTGACCCGGAGCTCCGGGGTCCGGAGGACTTTGACCTGTGGCTTCGCATCGCTGAGGCAGCACCCGTGGCCAACCTGAAGGCGAAGCTGGTCGGCTATCGCACGGTTCCGGGGAGCCTTGGACGGCGTGCCCAGGCTATGGAGGCCGGGCTTCTGCGGGTCATGGGCAAGCTGGACGCGCGTCGGGCTTGGCGGGGGAACTGGCTGCTTCGCCGGAAGGCCAGGGCGCTGACCGGCTATTCCTGCGCGTATCTCTACGCCGCGGCGGGGGACCAAAGGACGGCTTTGTCGCGGATTCTGGGCTCTCTGGCTGGCTACCCGTTCCCGTATAGCGCAAGAGAGGTCCGCTTTCGCTTCGGACGCCTGCAGATGTTGACAATGATCCTTCAGCGGTTACCGGGCGAGCATGGCGATCGCCGGCCGGCCTGAGTGCGTCGAGCAACCATGAACACGATTTCCATCAAGATCCGGCAGGGACACGGACCATTCTGGGGCGGGCTCAAGCGGGTCGCGCGCGGAGCGCTGGCGTTTCACTTGCCGGTGGTCGCGGTCACGAAGCCGGTGTTTGCGCTGCTGTACAAGTCGCATGTGTTCGTGCGTGAGGGCTTTGCGTGGGGCGCACGGTTCTTCTGGTATGAGCCGTTGTTTCGAAGCCAGTGCGTCTCCGTCGGTGAGGGGTTCTGGATGGAGCAGCTTCCGTACATCGTTGGCCGCGGGAAGATCACCATCGGAGGGGCTGTGCGGTTGTCGGGCAAGTCGAGCTTTGGGTTTGGGGACCGGCTCGGGCGCGGCCCTCGGATCAGCATTGGCGATGGCACGTTTGTGGGGCACGACTGCAGCTTCGGGGTTGCGGACTCGATCAGCATCGGGAAGCACTGTCTGTTGGCCGGAGGTGTGAGCGTTCGCGACTATGACGGGCATCCTCTGGACGCGACAGAACGTCGAGAGCACCGGCCGACGCCGCAGAGAGGCATCAAGCCGGTCGTGATTGGTGATGACGTGTGGATCGGCGCGGGCGCGGTGATCCTGAAGGGAGTGACGATCGGTGACCGAGCCGTTGTGGGCGCGGGGGCGGTCGTGACCAGGGATGTTCCCGCGGATTCGGTGGTCGCGGGGAACCCGGGGCGGATCGTCAAGTCGCTTCTTGAAGCGCCTGATTCGCGGCCGCTGAATGTTCCCCTGCCATTTCCGCGGGAGAGCGCCGGTTGATGCACGACGCCACGCCATCCACGCCGCGGCTGCGCTCCACGCTTATGGGGGGGATCTCTTACGCCTTTGCCCCGATGCTGCTGAGCGCGCTGGGAGTGCCGGTGATGGCGTACATCATCCGGCGGCTTGGGCCGGAGGCGTACGGGGAGTGGTCAACCGCGGCCGCGCTGGTGGCGACGGTGACGATCCTGGCGAATCTGGGCTTGCGAGGTGCGTTCGTACGGACGGTGGCTCGCGATCCGGCTTCGGCGCCGCAGGAGACGGCCGAACAGCTCGGGCTGAGGCTGGCTCTGTGCCTGGTGGCGGCGGCGGTCGCGTTGATCGCGTGCTTTGCGCTGGGCTATTCCGACATCGTGATCAAGTGCACCGCGATCGGGTGTGCTGGACTCCTGCTGGTGACTGTGTTCACCACACTCTCTGACCTGCTTCAGGCGTTGCAACGGCTGCACGTGGTGGCGGCCGTGAGCTTCCTATCCGGAGCCATCCTCACGGTTGTGTCGGCGGTGGTGATCTGGCAGGGCGGCGGCCCGGTGGCTTTGTCGGCGGGGTACCTGATCGGGCCTCTATTAGGGGCGATGCTGGTGATGGTGATCGTGCAACGCGGGCACTTCCCTGTGCGCATGTCGTGGAACCCGCGCCGGGGCTGGGCGCTGTTTGGCGAGTCGCGTCACTTCACGCTCCAGCAGATCATCGGCGCGTGCAGCGCCAACTCGACCCTCTTACTGCTTCCCGCGCTGGTGGGCCCGGTTGGCTTCGGGTTCTTCGCGGCCGGGGGGCTGCTCGCAACGCGGCTGGCGGCGGTCCCCGAGGGGCTGGCCTCGGCGTTCTATCCGGCACTGGCACGCGAATACGCGAACTCGCCTCGCGAGGCTGGACGCCGGTTGCTTCGCCTGCTGCTGCTGACCACGGCCATGTGCATCGCGATGGCGGGGGCGATCACCGCGCTCTCTGCGCCGATCGCCAACTGGCTCTTCAAGTCAGAGCCGGCTTTGTGCGGTTTGGTGATGCGGATAACCATCTGGTCGTTGCCGTTGGTGGCGATCGGCTCGATGATGGGGTACGCCCTGAACGCCGCGGGCAAGGACAGGATCCACGCTCGCTTGTCGTTCCATGTGGCGTGGATCAACCTTGTGTTGACGGCGGCTTTGGTGGTTCAGGGGGGAATCATCGCCGCCGCGTGGGCGCTGCCGCTTCGCTACTTGGTCTTGATCGCGTTCTTTTCACCCAGCTTTCTTCCGATTCTGTTGAACCCGTCAAGAGAGCCTCGCGCCGCGCATCCGGGGCGCGAACTGCGCCCGGGTTCGAAGCATCGCGGCCTCTTTCGCACAACCGATTCACACCCAAGCCCATTACGGAGCCAGTCTGATCTGACCAACGCATGACCTCTGTCGCACCACAACTCTATTGGGACACGCTTCACGAAGCGCGGCACACGGCCTTTGAGCCTGACGAAGTGCTGTTCCGCGATCTGTTCGAGCGATACCTCTCGCGCGGCGGGGAGTGCTTTGAGATCGGCTGCTATCCGGGGAACTTCCTGATCTGGCTGGCGCAGCGATTCGGGTACACGGTGAGCGGCATCGACGCGACCCCGTTTGTGAGCGACCGCATGCCGCGGCGACTCGCGGAGCACGGAGTGAAGGTCGGGGAGCTGCTGCAAGGTGACTTTCTCAGATTTGAATCGGCGCGGAAGTTTCAGGTCGTGTGCTCTTTCGGGTTCATCGAGCACTTCGAGGATACCGAGGACATGATCCGCCGCCATGTGGACCTCACCGCGCCAGGCGGAACGCTCATCATCTCCTGCCCGAACTTTCGCCGCGGGCAGTTTGTTCTGCACCGCCTGCTGGATGCGGAGAACCTGCGCCGGCACGTATTGCCCGCGATGAATCTGCGCCGTTGGCGGCGAGCGCTCGAAGCGCAGGGCTTGACCGTGGTTCACCAGGGGTACTGGGGCACGTTTGACTTCTGGACCGAGACGCCGCGGGAACAGCGCGTGCGCCGATGGGCGGCGGGCTGGGTTCGCCGGATCGCCCAGGGACTCCAGCGCCGTATCCACTGGCCGAATCCGTTCTTTTCGCCTCACATGATCATCATCGCCCGCAAGGCGACTTCGCCATGAAGCCAGCCCGCATCGGCATCTACCTCAAGAATGGCGGCCCGCACAGCGGCCCGGGACGCTACGTGCGCTCGCTACTCAACGCCGCGGATCCGCGCGAGTTTGAGATGGTTGTGTTGGGACAGTCGTCGCGCATCGGCGCGATCGCCGTGCCTGATGCCGCCAGGCCCGCCAGATCTCTGGCACGCCAACTCACACCGTTCGCGGTCAAGTACTGGATGGGTTTCAATCGTGAGACTCGTCGGCTTTCCGATTCGATGCGGGCCGGAGAGTTCGATCTCCAGCACACCAACGACACGGGGTGTGAGGAATCGGCGCTTGCGGCGAGGCTCGCGGGTGTGCCTGTGGTGCTCGGGACGCTGCACGTGCTGCCGGATGTGGATGTGGAACGGCAGCGGCGTCGGTGGGTTCACAGGCAACTGGCACGGCGCGGGGTGAACGCGCTTGATCTGGCTATCGCGGTCAGCGATGCCGCCAAAGATGCGTGGAAGCGGTATTCGGGCCTGCCCGACAGCCGCATCGTCACCATCCACAACGGGATCAATCCGCATGAGTTCCAGCGCCGGCGGCCCGCGGCCCAGGCTCGGGCCGCGCTTGGGATCCCGACGGATGACGGGTCCATCGTCATCGGGACTGTGGCGCGACTCTCGCGTGTCAAAGGCCTGGAGTACCTCATTGACGCCGCGGCACGCCTGAGAACACAGGGCTTGAACATCCGCGTGTTGATCGCCGGCGATGGCGAGCTCCTGGGCGAGTTGCGCGAACACGCGGGGCGCTCCGGCGTCGCATCGTGCGTGCACTTTGTAGGGCACCGGGCTGATGTGCCCGCGGCGCTGGAGGCCATGGACATCTTCGCCATTCCCTCGCTGTCCGAGGCGCTCCCGTACGCGGTGATGGAGGCGATGGCCATGGAGCTTCCAGTCGTCGGTTCCGACGTGGGGGGAGTGCCAGAGATCGTGGCGGTCGGTCAGACCGGGCTTCTCACTCCCGCGCGCGACTCCGACGCGCTGGCGGTAGCACTGCGGCGACTGGTCGAATCTGCGGACCTGCGCGAGCGGATGGGACGGGCGGGCCGACAACGGATCATCGACCGCTTTGACGAACGGCGGATGGCAGAGCAAACGCTGGATATCTATCGGTCGGCGCTCCGCGCGACGCGGACGACCCAGGGAGTGGCGGCATGATCATTGAAACGACGTCGGCGGCTCGTCGCAGACAGATTGCTCCTTCCGCAGGCCAGTTGTCGCGTTCGATACCTGAAACTCCCCCACCGTCGGCTCCCGGTCCAAAGCGTCGAAGGCCTTTCCTTGCGGCAGCGGTCTGGAGCTACTTGGTCGCGTTGATCGCGGTGTGGCTGACCATGCGTTACGCCGGCGACCGGATGTGGCTGGGAACGGTGTTGCTCATGGCTCCGCACTGGCCGTTTGCCGCGCCACTCATCGTCTTGTGGCCCTGGACGCTCTTCGCGAGGCGATGGAAGATGGCCGCGGGAGTGCTGCTGGCGACCGGCGCGGCGTTGTTTCTGGTCATGGGCTTCCGCGTGTCATGTTCCTACTTTGATTCCGGATGCGGTGATCTGCGG
>Ga0154020_10011084_pt1 | contig 10284 bp, 8 predicted proteins | sample Klosneuvirus_201_FD_109709 | JGI IMG/M metagenome (GOLD analysis project Ga0154020, IMG submission 109709) | Active sludge microbial communities from wastewater, Klosterneuburg, Austria - Klosneuvirus_20160825_MG | ecosystem: Engineered > WWTP > Aerobic digester > Activated sludge | place... | reverse complement strand
TACCTCTATAACCTTGAAGACAACCTCGCTCACGTATCCTAAAATGAGCTTAACTCAGTGCCATTCGGGTCAGGGCACGATTTCGACCGGCGTTCCCACGGAAACCTCGTGGTAAATTTTTTCCGCCATGTGGCCGGGCAGGCGGATGCAACCGTGTGAGGCCGGATAGCCAGGCAGATAGCCTTGGTGCATGCCCACACCATTGTAGATGCGCATGAAGTAAAACATCTTGGCTCCATCGAACTTCGCTCCCGGCGGCCGCGGGTCTTTGCGATTGTCGATGTTCGTGGCGAGGATGTTGCCTTGGGAGTCGATGTAGTCTCCGTAGATCGAGGAAAGGTGGTCGATGTCCTTCTCGATGATGCGGTAGCGGCCTGGGCGCGTATCGTAGCCCTCGGCACCGGAAGAAATGGGTGATGCACCCGCCAACTGGCCGCCTTTGAACAGGTACACCATTTGCTCGCTGAGCGAGATCAGGAGCGAGGGTTTGCCCTGGAACGCATCGGCGTTCCAGAACGAGCCATCGTTGTCGAGCCGCAGCAGTCGTTTCACCTTGCCAGTGACGAAGCGCGTGGCGCGTGGGATCTCCCCGGTGACCATCCGGCGGGCAAAGCGGAAGCCATTGGAGCCTGCGGCTTGCATGTTGGTCCCGGCAGACTGCATCGTGTTGCACTGCGAGAGGGCAAGAATCGCAGCGAGGTAGAGCAGGAGGGAAGTGCTTCGAGGGAGCATGCGAGTGTTTTTGCCCTGCCAACGAGAGGGCTGCAAGGCCGCAAGTGAGGTTTAAAGCCGGACTTTGCTTAATTTTAATAATCTTTAACTAAAACATTGTTATCTTCACAAATTTTAATATACTGACTATAATTTCCAAAACCATGCCAACATCCCCTTCCAGTATTCAGGCACGGCTCAGGTTCGCCTGCGTTCTCACGGTGCTCCTGTTCTGCATCCGTCATGCCCGTGGCCAGGCACCTACTCTCCAGCCAGCTGTCCCACCGCCCGCCGAGCAGGTTTCCGCTGCGCCGGCGGCCTACAAACCGCTGGGAGAAGGAGCCTCGATCAAGGTGAATTTTCCCAGTGCCCCGATCCAGGCCATCATTCCGTTCTATCAGGAGCTCACTGGACGGAAACTGATCCTCGACTCGAACCTCGCCGGCAACCCGCTGCGCATCATTTCGCCGCACCTGCTCACCCGGGACCAAGCTATCGCCTATATCGAGTCCACCCTGCTGCTCAACGGCTACACGTTCATCCACATGGACGCCACGACGTCCAAGCTCATCAACCACGGGGCCAACGCGAACGTTCCTGCCGCCGGCCTTCCGGTTTACAACTCCCTCACGGAACTGCCCGTCACCGAGGAAATCTGCCACTTCGTCCTGCCGCTGCAGTATGTGACCGCCAGCGATGCCGCGAAGGCCTTCACCGAGGTCATCAAACCGCACACGTATGGTGCCTTGATGCCCGTGGCGAATGACACGGCCCTGCTTATCACCGAAAACAGCACCACGATCCGCAGCATCGTCCGCATCGCCCAGATCATTGATGTGCCTCCGGCCCAGACGGCGAATGAGACCATCAAGCTCCAGCGGGCTGATGTGGAGATCGTGGCGGAGATCATCAATGAAATGTTCGAGGAAGACGAGGAAGGCAGTTCGGCACAGCCCGCCGCCACCGCACCCACACAGGCCGTCGCGGCACCTCGAGGTCAATTGCCCGCTGGCACGGCCACCCCGGTGAACACGGCCGCCAGCACCTCCAGCGCCGATCGCGGAGCCACGAAAGTGAAGGTCATTCCTTACCGTCGAACGAATGAACTCATCGTCCGCGCCCGTCCGGTGGACATTGCCTACATCCGCAGCCTCGTCGAGAAGCTCGACAAGCAGGACGATGGCGACACGTTCCGGAAATTCCGCCTCAACTACCTCGGCGTCTCCGATTTCCTCGCCTCCGCTCGTGACATGCTGGCTCGGGATACCGACATTCAGAGTGAAAGCGGCGGTGCAAGCTCTGGTGGTGGGCGTCGTGAAGGCCGCAGCCGTCCATCGCTGGGCAGGAGCAATGATGCGCTCGCGAACTCCCCGGCCAGCAACACCGGGTCCGGGCTCAACAACAATGGCTTCAACTCTGGATTCGGCACGGGTGGGACCAGCACAGGGACGGCAAACCGCTCGCTTCTCGATGATCCAGAAGGCGTCGGTGCGCCTGAATCCATCATTGTCGGGAAGACGCTGCTCATCGCTGATCCGCAATCGAACAGCCTCATCGTCTCCGGCTCGCCCGAGCACATCCAGCGCATCGAGCAGCTCCTGGAGGAGATGGACACCCGTCCGCAGCAGATCTACATCTCCGCCATCATCGGCCAGCTCAACCTCGGCACGGAGTTCAACTACGGCTTCGATTTCCTCCGCCTGCTGGATGATTTCAGCATGCGTGACGCTGCCTCAGCCGCCGCGGGTGTCGCCACCACCGGCACGATCTCCTTCCCGGCCAATTTCAAAGAGTTCGCCTACAACAAGCTCAACTTTTATGGGCAGATCGGCCCGCTCGGCGACTACATCAAGCTCGTGGACGGGAACCGGAACTTCAAAGTGCTCGCCACGCCCAGCGTATATGCCAAAAACGCCTCGAAGGCCGTCATCCAGAGCGGTCAAAAGATCGCCGTGCCAGCTTCCATCCTTAGCAATGGAGCCTTTGCGGGTGGCGTGGCCAGCAACAGCGTCAGCGTCGAGTATCGTGATGTGTTGCTGAAGCTTGAGGTCATCCCGCTCATCAACTCCGATGACGAGGTCACGCTCCGGATTGCCCAGATCAACGACAACATCGTCGGCACGCAGACCATTTCTGGCAACACCGTGCCCACCATCGGCACGCAGGAGCTGGTGACCGAGGTGGCCGTGAAGGATGGTGCCAGCGTCGTGCTCGGCGGCTTGATCACCGAGCGGGTGAATGACAGCGGCCGCGGCAGCGTCTTCCTGCGCCGCATCCCCATCGTGAAGCACCTGTTTGGCACCACGGAGAAGAGCAGCACACGCGAGGAACTGCTCATCTTCATCCAGCCGCACATCATGAAGGCCACGGACAACCTCGACGGTCCGAACCGCATCGAACAGGGCCGCTCAAACCTTTATGAGGAAGCCCTCGAGTTCAGCAGCCCGCGGTTGCAGAACATTCCCAAGGCAGTGCCGTTTCGCGGCAAGTGATCCGGCAGGTCACTTCGTGTGCAGCTTCGCTTTCGAGCCGCCGCCTTTCCAGATGTCCCATTTTGGATCGGCGTATTGGCTGAAGAAGGCATCGATTTGCTCTGCGAGATCGGCCCGGATGGCTTCAGTCCCCGGCTGGCCATATTGATTGAAGCGTTCCAGCGGATCGGCCTGCATGTCGTAGAGCTCGAAAGGGCCGTTTGGATAGCGGGAGACGAATTTCCAACGCTCTCTCCGGATCGCCCGGGTGGTCTCCATCTCGTAAAAAACCGTGTTGTCCCAGTTGGCGAGTTTTTGACCTCGCAAAGCCGGTGAAAAGTCACGCCCGGGTGATTGGGGGCTCTTTGGCATCGGTTGGCCGAGGTAGGCGAGCACGCTCGGCATGAAGTCGTAATTGCTCACGAGGGCATCGCAGGTCTGTCCGGCTGGGATCTGGCCTGGATGGCGAAAAAGGAGCGGGATCTGCATCATGAGCTCGTGGGCTCCGGTGGGCACAAAATGGTCTCCCATGCCCCACATGCCGTTTTGGCCGCCCATCCAGCCCTGATCGCTCGAATAGACCACGAGCGTGTTTTCATCGAGGCCGTTGGCTTTGAGCGCCGCGAGGATTTCACCCACGCTGTCATCCACCCCGCTGCATTCCGCGGCCATGCGGCGACGGCCAGCATCGGTGTTGTGGAAGGCCTTGTTGGCATCCTGCCACGGATGCATCGCATCACGCGGAAAGGAGTGCAGCGGCTTGTCGGCATAGTAGTCCGCATGGCGGTTGCGGGCCGGTTGGGTCATGAGTTTGCCGAGGGAGTAAGGCCCGTTGTAGGCGAGGTAGAGGAAGAAGGGCCGGTTCTTGTTCTGCTCGATGAATTCGATGCCTTTCCGCGTCCAAAAATCCGTCGTGTAGCCCGGCTCGACGCGGAGTTCGCCCTTCTCGATGACTTTTTGGTCGTAGAACTCCTGCGTACTGCCGTCCGGTTTGGTCGTCCAAGTGGTAAAACCCTCGCTGGGCGTCATGTTGGCTCCGAGATGCCATTTGCCGCTGAGGCCGCAGGTATAGCCCGCGTCGCGAAGCACCTCGCCGAGGGAGGTGAATTCCTGCAGCGTGTTGTAGGCCTCTGGCCCCATCATATATTTCGGGTCGAGGAAGGAGTGGACGCCATGCTGGGAAGGGATCAGGCCGGTCAAAAACGTGGCACGGGTGGGCGAGCAGACCGGATTGCTGCTCAGCGCCCGCGTGAAGCGGATGCCCTCCGCTGCCAGGCGGTCGATGTGCGGGGTGCGGATGTCCGGATTACCGTAGCAGCCGAGCGTCCACGCGCCTTGGTTGTCCGTGAGAATGAAGACGAGGTTCACCGGCCGGGCCGCGGCGGCAGTGGCCAAAGCGAAACCGAGAAGGACGTGAAGCAGGCACATGGCCTCCAAACGGCCCGAGGACGGGCGATTTGGCCGTTTTTCCAGAGCTGAACATCCCGAAATGGGAATAATTAACTAGAATTACCATAAATGGAGCCTTAACTTTCCCTCGGTCGTGCTCTCCGGGGCACGGCTCCCCCCTGTTTTCCTCATGTCATCGGCCCACGAATCCGAAGCACCACTCAAATGCATCCGCATCGCGCCATGGCGCGGTCCGCTGCATTTCTTGCTGCTGATCTCGTCGGCCACAGCGGCGGTCTGTTTGCTCCTCACCTATGTGCTCATCGTGGCGCTCACCTTCGTTTGGATCGGCGTGGAGCTTCACGCCATCACGAAGACCATGGCCATCAACGGCGTGATGCACTGGAACCTCATCAAGGACTGGCTGCTCTTCCTCGCGCTCGGCATCACGTGGGTGTTCATGCTGCGACCGCTGCGGCCGAGGCCACCATCGACCCGCGTGGCGCTCCAGGTGATGCAGGGCACGCAGCCCCAGCTCTTCGAGATCATCCACACGCTTTGCTGGCATTTGAAAATGCCGCCACCTTCCCAGGTGTGGCTTGATACGACCATCTCCGTGCGCTCGACGATGCGCGGAGGACTCAATGGCATCCTCTCCGGCGAGACCGTCATGCACATCGGCATGCCAGTGATATCCGTGGTCACGGCCCGGGAGCTGGGAGGCCTGCTTGCCAGGGAACTCGGCTATGGGGCTGGTGGCCTCGGCACCTTGTTCGTGCACACGCTGCGAGAAATGAACCTGTGGTTCTACCGAGCTGTCCTGGAGCGCGATCCTTGGGAGCTCGATCTGCGCAAGGCCCCGAAGCGCGAGAAGCAGTGGCATAAAATGGGCCGCTTCATCGTGCGCGGCTGGATGTGGATCGCGAAGGTGCCTTTCATGCTCATCGCCCTCGTGGCACGTAGTGCCAGCCTGCTGGCGATCTGGGCCATGGACCGCACGGCAGACGGCTGCGCGGAAAATGTCATCGGCAGGCAGGAGTATGCCCGCATGAACCGCAAGCTCTCCCATCTGCGCAAGGCCTGGGAGGCCGCCTCGCAGGAGATTGACCGCGGTGTGAAGCAGCACCGCCTGCCGGAGAATCTCTCCCTGCTCATATCCCGTCATGTTGCTAAGGCGGTGGCGGACAAGTCCTCGGCCAAGGGCGCTTCCAAGCAGGAGCCGGCCGAGAGTGCCGGGTCGTCGAGCCCCCCGGTGGGCGCGGAGATCGTCGCGCCTTTATCACCCGGCCAGCCCGCGGCGGTGATGATGAGGCAGTTCGTCGATCTCTCGCGCCAGGTGACCTACTTCTACTACCAGCACGAGCTGGAGATCAATCTCATCGAACATCGCCTCGTGGCCGATGAGGAGGTGATTCATCAAAACCGGCGTGATGAGGCCTCGCTCGTGGCCATCCGGCGGTACTTTCATGGCCTCGCGCATCCCGAGCGCTGCCTGTGCGGCCTCGGTGCCACGCCGGCCACCTCGCCAGGGCGGGTCGAGTTGCAGCGCACCATTCTCACCATTCGCGATGAGGTCATTCAATGGGGGCCGCAGCTCAAAGTGGCGCTGCAGGAGTGGAACATCGCGTGGCAGCGTCGTCGTGATCTCGAAGCCGCCGCCGTGCTCAGCCTCGCGGGCTTCACCGTGTCACGCATCCAGTTTGGCCTCGAGGATGTGAGTCCCGGCACGCTGCGGGCGGAGGCCTCGCGCCAACGCATGGTCATGGAGCACATGGAAGGTCCGCTCGTCGAAAAAGAGATCATGCTCGAAAGCCGCTTCGCCTCCGCTCTTGGCCTGCTGTGGTGGTCAGAGCCTGCTCAGCTCGATGAGTTCCTTCAGTTCCGCCGACGTGATCTGCCCGGCTGGGTGGCCGTTTACGAGGCGATGGCCGGTGCGCTGCCCTCCTTCCGCGAGTTGCTCACCACCTTCTTTGCCTTCCAGACACTCGGCGCGAAGTTTGCGAACGTCGATGATCCCAGCGCCCTCCTTGCCGCGTTGCAAACCGTGGTGCCCAAGATGCTCAATCTCGTGCGCCAGATCATCTCGACGATGGATGGCGCGATGTTTCCCTTCACCGAAAGCGGCATGCCCGTGGCGCTAAACGACTACCTCCTGCCCAAGCCGCTGCCGCAGATGCCAAGCGTCTCCGTCGAATCCACTGATGCCAACAATCTCAAAGGCACCGCGCTCAAAATGGCCTCCGATGCCTCCGACTGCATCGCGCCGTATGTGGATGCCTTCCTGGAATTGTATCACCGGTCCTTCGGCTGGCTGTGCGAGGCCGCGGAGCGTGTCGAGATTCATTTCCTCGGCCCGCTCACGATGGGCTCGAACACCGAGGTGCTGCTGCCCGAGGAGTTCACCACGCAAAAGATCGGCATGAAGCAGGGAAACCCCAATGAGATCGCCGCGTGGCGTCAGGGGCCGCAAAAGGCGGTGGCGTGATCAGCGCTTCACCACCTCGCTGCCTTCTTTCACGCTGTCAGGCGGGTGCAAAAGCACTTCATCACCGGCTTTCAGGCCGCCGAGGACTTGCGTGAGCTTTCCATCGGTGCGTCCGGCATCGACCGTGACGGTGCGGGCCTTGCCATGATCGAAGAGAAAGGTCTTCCACTCCGTGCCTTCGCGGAAAAGAGCACCCGCAGGCACTAGCAACGTCTCATCGCTATGCCACACCGCCACGCGCTGTTCCACGCGGAAACGGTCGCCGAGCGCTTTGAGGGCAGGGAGTCCTTTTCGAAGTCGCTCAACACCAGCACCCGCTGCTCTTCCACACCGAGCGCGGATACTTTCGTGAAGGCCGCGGGCTCGATGCGGCGCACGCGAGCAGGCACCGGTGCACCGCCCCATTGCTCCACCATTACTTCAGCCCCTGTTTGGATGTTCACCGCATCACGAGAAAGGATCTCCGCCTCGACTTCGAGGTCCGTGGGATCACCGAGCTCGATCATCGGCGTGCCCGGAGACACGATCGTGGCACTTTCCTGCTGCACTCGCAGCACCACGCCATTCACCGGAGCCTTCAAATCGATCACTGCGCCGCCGCTCTCCGGCTTTTCGAGTTGAAGCAGGGCGGCCTTCGCTTGAGCCAGTTCAAACTCCGCCACTTGCAGCGCAAATTCCGCCGCACGCACCTCGCGGGCCTTCAACTCCGCCTCGCGCTCGAAGGTGTCGCGATCCGTGTCGCTGATCGTGCCCTTGTCCGTGTTGTTTTTGATGCGGTCCCAGTTCGTCTGCGCGTATTTCAGGCCGGTGCGGGCCATTTCGAGAGCCTCTTGCGCACGGCTTTGTGTCGCCGTGGCGGCGCTCACACGGGCCACCGCTTGCGCCGTCGTGCGAGCATCCAGCAGCGGAGCCATCACCGGCTCGATGCGGGTGAGGATCGTTTCGCCTGCTTTCACCGCATCGCCCGGCTTCAAGGTCACGCGTTGCATGCTGCCGGCCACCGGTGCGGCAACGATGTAACGATTGCGGATGCGTGTTTTGCCTTCCTCGCTCACGAAAACGGTCAGCGGTCCCGGCTTCACCACGCCGACCTCCACTTCGACCGGGCGCGGGCTCATCGCCTGCACCACGAGGGCCACCAGGCCGCCGAGGATGAGCAGGGTAAAAAGCTTGCGGAGCAGGCCGCGGCCACGCGGCGGACGTTTGGCCTCCCACGGCGCGGTCGTCGAGGAGGCGGGGCTTGGGCTTTTGGCGTCAGACATGGGGGCGCGGCCATGATGCCCGCCACCGGCCTCTGCGCAGGTGATTTTTCACCTTCCGGTGAAGTCATCCATGCGCCGCGTCGCGTCAAAGCTCGGCAGTAGGGCATGATCGTGCGTTACCACCACCAGCGCCGCGTTTCGCCGCTTCGCATCTTCGATCATGAGATCGGTCACCGCTCGCGTGCGCACCGGATCGAGTGATGCCGTCGGCTCATCCGCAAACAAAAACCGCGGCTCATGGGCCAGCGCCCTCGCGATCGCCACCCGCTGGCGCTCGCCTTGCGAAAGCTGGTTCACACGCTTGTGGCGATAGCCTTCGATTTGCAGGCGTTCGAGCAGCGAAGGCAGGTTCGTGCGAGCCGTGGCCAGCGTGCTGCCGCTAAATTGATGCGGGATGAGAATGTTTTCCTCCACCGTCAGATAATCGAGCAACGCAAAATCCTGAAACACCAGCCCGATGTGCTTCAAGCGAAACGCTCGAAGTTCCTCGCCGCTCATCGTGGCCAGACTTTGATCACCGAGACGCACCTCACCGCGTTCCGGACGCAGCAGACCGGTCATCAGGCGCAGCAGCGTGGTCTTTCCTCCCCCGCTCGCGCCAGCGAGTGCCAGCGTGGAGCCCGCGGCCACATCGAGCGATGGCACCGCCAGGCGGAACGAATCGCCCGGATAGGCAAAAGCGAGGTCTTGGATGGTCAGGGCGCTCATGGTCACTTCCAGATCCCGGCTGCACGCAGCACGGACTCATGCACGGCGATGTCGTGCGCCGCGTCCCACGCCAGCTTTTTCTCACCATGGACGATTTTCGCCAGATCGACGAATTCGAGGTCATAGCGGCCTTTCGGCACCTTCAGCTCGATCTTCTGCGTGCCCTTCTTGTAGCCGCCGCAGGCCTTCGTGAGCGAAAGAGTCACCTGACCGCTCTCCAGCGGCACAATCTCCAACGTGCCCTCCGTGCCCGTGACATTGCAACGCCGCCGCGGCCCGCCAAACGGGTCCGCGTGATTGCAGCGGATCACCGCCGTGGCCTTCGCGTAGTGCAGCACGGCCATCTGATTGTCCTTCACTCCATCGCTGCCGGTCGGAGTCGAGAAAGCAGTGATCGACGAAGGCTTGCCGAGGATCGTCAGCACCGCGTCGATCACATGACAGCCGAGCTCAAACAAGCCGCCGCCTTCCAAAGCGCCGATCTTCGCCCGCGTGCCCGGATCGGCCAGCTTGCCCATGGCCGCGTCGATCTCCGTGATCTCGCCCAGCCAGCCCTCACGCACGGCTTGGAAGAGCAGGGTAAAGGCCGGATTGTAGCGCAGCATGTAGCCCATCTGCACCGTGAGGCCCTTTTGCTCCGCTGCGAGGCGCATGCGCTTGAACTCCGCATGATCCACCGCGCCCGGTTTATCGAGATGCACGTGCTTGCCGGCCTCGATGCAACGCTTCGCCATCGCGCACGAAGCCTCCAGCGTCGTCTCCAAGGCCACCGCCTTCAAATCGAGCACCGCCAGCAGTTCCTCCACGCTCATCGACTTCACCCCGTCATAGCCTTTCGGCCCCGTCACGCCCACCACTTCCCACAGATCCGTCAACGAGCGCATCGCCTCCATCTTGCCCGTCGCGTGGGCATGCTCCGTGCCGATCTGGCCGATGCGCAGACGTGCGGGAGCATTCGCGGCCACAGCCGCTGAACCACAGGCGAGAAGAAAAGAGCGTCGTTTCATAAAAAGAATCACACATCGCACACCATCGCCGCGTGGCGCAGGGCCAGGATCGGATCATCCCACGTCGGGATGAACTCATGCGCCACAAAGTCGTGGTAACCGATCTCCAGCACCGCCTGCATCACCGCCGGGTAGTTGATCTCCTGGTGCTCGTCCAGCTCGCAGCGGCCCGGATTGCCTGCCGTGTGCAGGTGGCCGATGTACTCCTGGTGCATGCGCAGACGGCGGATGATGTCGCCATTCATGATGCT
>Ga0154020_10011082_pt1 | contig 10285 bp, 5 predicted proteins | sample Klosneuvirus_201_FD_109709 | JGI IMG/M metagenome (GOLD analysis project Ga0154020, IMG submission 109709) | Active sludge microbial communities from wastewater, Klosterneuburg, Austria - Klosneuvirus_20160825_MG | ecosystem: Engineered > WWTP > Aerobic digester > Activated sludge | place... | reverse complement strand
TGGATGATATAAAATTAGCACTCAAATAGGGAGAAAACATATGGGAAACATTCAAAAGGTTACGTTTGAATCTGAGATATTTGAGATAGACTTCGAGTCTCCTGAAGTGAAAAAAATAGCTGCTGATCTTTTTGGTCCTAACTATAGCATTGCAGAGCTATCAGGAAGCAAAACATTCAAGAGAATGGTAGCCTCTTTCAGAAAAAGAAAACTAGTAGCAAAATAGGGAGTTTTTATTTTGTCTGATGAAAATAATGTATTATCAGATGATAGTGCAAATGAGAATTCTTGGCCAAAATACGCCAAATTTGTTATATCAGAATTAGATACTCTAGATAAAAGACATGATCAAGAAGTAGAAGAAAGATTTTTGCTATCAAAAAGAGTAGACGCAGCGCACGACGAACAAACAAAAATAAATCATGACACTGAATCAAGAATTAATAAACTACAAGAAGATACAATATCAAGTTTAGTGCAGAAAATTCATGATCTTGAAATCAAAAATCTAAAAAAGAATATAGGAGCAGGAAGCTTAGGCGGAGCATTAACTTTAATAGTTACGGAGATAGTAAAGTTTTTAAATTCACATCCAGAAATCTTTAAGAATTAGGAGACAGACATGAAACAAAAATCAAATAGTATATTTTTAGTTTTTGCGTTATTGGCTATATTTGTAATGGCATTCAATACAAGCGCGTCAATAAGCAAGAATTCTGTGCTAACTGCGGCAGATGAAATGGCTTATCAGGGATTCAGAAGCCAAGGACTGACAATAGGAGGAAATTATGATGCAGTTTGGGACACATCTATAACAGTTACGGCAGGATCAGCTTGGACATATCCGGATCAAAGTCCTGATGTTACAACAAGAAAAGAAATATCATTTTCTCTGAAGTCAAATACATTTTTAAGAGCGGTCACAATGTATGCTAATGAAGATTTTTGGTTTAAGTTAAGAGGAGACGGAATAAATGCAAAGTACGCAGGAGTGGACTCGACAAAAATCGGAGTACTTAGAGCAGGTAACTCGATAACATTTGAATGCCCAAATCTAACAAGTGTTATAGCATATGGAAATGGATCTACTTCCGCTCAAGTAGATATATTTCTGATGGCAGCAAGATCAGCGGAAACAACACCATTAAGATAATCGAATAAATAGGAGAATTCATTTTGCTAAATAAAATAAAGGCGCTAAGCTATTCTGTTTTGTTTTTTATGATGCTAGTATTTGCAGGAATTTCAAATGCTGCAAATATCACAGTATGTTCTGATGGGTGCGACTATACGACAATTGAAGCAGCAATGACAGCAGCAGTTGATGGAGATATAATTGCAGTAAGTCCTGGAGATTATACTCTATCAGACGTTCTTACTTTTAAGAATGGGGTCAGACTTAGATCAACTCTTGGTCCTGATGATACATTTATATACGCAGCTACTGGCAAAAGACACATTTCTTTCGCTGGTGGCACTACATATAACACAAACACAAGAATAGGTCTTAATGGAGGATTTGGATTTACATTCTCAGGCGGAGCGCCAACTTCAGGTCTAGGTGGATCAATAACAGTCGGAGCGTCTGGAAGCAATGTATCAGGATCAATAAGAATAGCAAATTGCATATTTGACAATAATACTGCTCCAAACGCAACTGGCGGAGGAGCAATAGCTGTTTATTCGGCAGCAACTATTGCTGATTCTGTTGCGATATTTGACAATGAATTCTCAAACAATGTTTTAACAAACACAAGCGGTACTCCTCTTGGCGGGGCTATTTATTTCAATGGAGGAGGAACTCTGTCCAGAATAGAAAACAATACTATTCATGACACAACTGTAAGCTTAACAACTGGAAATTTCCAAGGAGGCGGAATTTATGTTACCGCTTATCCTGGAATAATTTCTGGAAATGAAATCTACAACTGCGTATCAAATATCACTCTTACAACCTCCGGAAGAGACGGCGGAGGAATGTTTATAAACGCATCAAATACTGCTCTAACTGAATTTGCAGGAAATACTATAAGAGACTGTAAATCAGCATACGGAGCCGCTCTTTATTTCAATGGCGGACCTACAAATACAACAATAACTTCAGGCTTACAAGCATATAGAAATACAAACGTAGCATCATCTAGAGCGCCTGTTTTATACATAGGCGGAGGCGGAGCGGCATGCAGAGCAAATCTTCAAGACTGTCTTATCTATAAGAATAGCTCACAAGGCCAAGCAACTGGTTTATATATCTATGGAGCAACGACAGCAGGAGACACAACAAAAGTAGAGGGCTGCACTATATTTGGAAATTATGATCCAACTGGCGCTTCAGCAAATCCTCAATTAGTATATAGAAGCTCAACATCAATAGACGGAGAACTATTGATTAAGAATAGCTTAATTTCACACACAAGAACAAATAACTCAAAAAACTGGGGATTCCTTAATAGTTCAGCAGGAACAGGAACAGCAAAAGCAAAAGTTCAATGCTCAATACTATGGAGAGATAAAGGAACAATAAACGGACCAAATGCAAGTTTTTTGACATGGATAGATTCTGATTCTTCAAACACATCTCAATACAACCCAACATACTGCGACACAACTTCAACATTCTCTATTGACTATGCGTCAGAAGCAAATAGCGGAATAGGAACATGCGGAGTAATAGGATATGGAACATGTGGATGCGGAAATTGTGAAGGGGATTTTACCGCTCCGTCTGCAATTTCAGACTTGGCATTTAGTGACTCAACATTTACGTCTTTAACTCTTACATGGACTTCGCCAGGAGACGATAACTCAACAGGAACAGCTACTTCTTATGATATAAGATACTCTTTGAGTTCAATAAACTCATCAAATTTTTCATCAGCAACACAGGTAATAGGAGAGCCAACTCCATCTATCGCAGGAACAACAGAATCGTTTGAGGTTACTGGATTAAGCCAAAACACAGTTTATTATTTCGCAATAAAAACATCTGATAGCGTTCCAAATACTTCTGCAATTTCAAATGTAATACACCAAAAACCAAAAGTAAATAATGACACAACTCCTCCAGGAAACATAGTTAGCATACAGACGCTTGAAACATATCCAACAGGAATAAAGATATCATTTATTGCTACAGGAGACGACGGAGACCAAGGAACAGCGACTTCTTACGACGTAAGAACTATTCAAGGTGCTATCGGAAGCACTGTAACTCTAAATAGCTCTAATTTTTCAACAGCTACATATTTTCCAGGATCTCCAACACCAAGCGTTGCAGGAGCAACTGAATCATTTATAGTTTGGGGACTGGACGCAAATAAAGAAACAGCGCTTGCTATAAAAGTATTTGATGAACTAAGAAATGAAAGTTCATTGGCTGTGATTAACTTTCAGACTCCTACTGAGCCAGCAAGCTTAAGAAGCAAGCTTTATACTATGGCTATAAACAATCCACATCCAAGACTTATAGTCACAAATGAAATACTACAAACAATGGCTGATGAATATGCTGTTGGTAGCGGTTTAAAATATGACCAACTTAAATCTATCTTTGATAGAGCACCAACAGTTTTTGCTAATACGCAAACATCAAGTAATAGGATTTCTGGCGGAGATTTAGTTTGTGAGGCATTATATGGCCTAGTATTTAATAACCAAACGTATTTAGATGATGTAGAAGCAGAATTAATGTATATGGTGGATAATGATGTTGCAATTAATCCATCAGATGATGGTGATTATTGGTTATACTATTTAATTTATGATTGGTTATGTAGCACAGGAAATCTAACTGCTCAACAAAAAAGTGATTTTGTTGATAAAGTTGTAACAGAATATGTCCCATATTATGTGACGACGTTAGCAAATCCTTCAAATAGAAAGGGTATATTTGATAATCACGAAATAGGTCAAGCAGCTATAAACGTTATAGTTGGAACTGCTTGTTGGGATTCAACACTAACAGAAGCTCAGAAAGTCGCTCTAGAAAAGTGCGTAAGACAAGGAGACGACAGAGCAAGAGGAATCAGAACTCTTTCACAGGAAAGCTCAGCAGGCTATTACGGAGGACAGCTAGACTCCAAAGATAAGTATTTCTATGATGGTGGATACTACAAGGGAATGCAGTATGGCGGAAAAGACTTGTATTATACTGCATATTATTTAGAGGCTATGAAAAGCCTTGGATTTGGAGATTATTACTATAGTTATGATTATTATAATAGAATTCCAGAATATTTCTGGCACCACGTAAGACCTGATGGTTTATCTTCTAGACTAACATCTTCTGATAGTTTTTCTGGAATAGATATCAGATGGTACGAAGGATTTTCATTACTTTTGAATCACTGGTATGGACAGTCATACTATCAGAAGCCATTTGATTTAGCAGCACATGCAATGAATCAAAGAGATTGGTCAGAGGTATCAAGTGCTGCTGGCTCTTTAGGATTATTAGGAGCGACTTGGAGACAAAGAGATCCAAGCGTAGATACTCCGCTACAATCATACTTAAGTACATATAAGTACTATGGAAATGACGTAGAATACAATAGTTCTTGGGCTTCTAGAGGAATCATAAGAGAAGATTGGAACATAAATACTGAAAATAATACAGATTGGAATGTAGAAACAGACAATGGATTTTATTTCGCATTTCATGCTACTGATTATTTTGGAGATTACAGAAATTTCAACGGACTTCCATTTGAAATGTTCTTTAATGGTCCTCTAGTAACAAAAAATGGACAGTATTTAGGAAGTCCATACTTTGGCGCTCACTATAATATGGCATCTTCTTGTTCAACTCCTGTTGTTTTGGACACAACAGTTGTAAGCACTTTTTCAAATAAGAATATGTCAAGATCCGACTGGTGGGGAACAGACTATCTTTACACTTATTCAACAGAGTCAACTCTTGGTCCAGGAAAACCAGACAACATTGGAGACATAACCAATGGAAGCGCGTATGATCAAGCAGATATGTCAAAATTCAATTTACTTGATCATCCAAATGTTTCAACAAATTCGTTCTTAATGGAAGCAAATCTTAACAAAGAATCTTCTTACTATTATTCAAATGCTCAAAGAGATTTGAAAAAAATGGAAAGAGAAATATTTGTAAGTCCTCCATATGTTGTTGTTAGAGACTCTCTAAGAATAGGAAGCGCATCAAATGGAGAGCTTCTAAAAGTTCTAACTCAGACAAAATCTGATGCTGCTATGGATGGTTCTGTTTCAGCAACTCAATTTATAAAGATCTATTCTAAATTCTACAGAAGAACAGCTAGCAATAGTTATGAACTTTTAACTTCGTCAAATGCTCACGTTACAGCTATCAATGAAGCTGATCCAGCAGACTCGCTAGCATTTACTTATGACGCGGCAACAGAGCTTTGGTCTAGAAAATGGACAAGCGGAGAAGCAACATACGTAGCATGGGAAGTAACTGGAATTGACTCGATTGCAAGAGTTCCATCTAAAGGAGACGGAATAACAGCAAACCTACAGAATTTCCCTAAGTTCAAGAATAACATAAAGACATACAACAGAGGAAGATTTTCTAGCGTTCCAGGCGACACTTACCTTGGTATAACATATACTGGAAAACTAACAGTTGATCCTCTTTTGCCGTCAAATATGACTCTTAGAAAAGTAACAGGAGTTGCTTATGCGGGATGGCTTGATGACGGAAGAGGACAGGGAACTCCAATCATATACGGAAAGGTTCCAACTGTAGCAGGAGTACCAGACACAACAGCATTTCATGATCAAACAGAAGTTGGTCAGTGCAGGGTTGAAGCAACCGCTGCTTCTGGCACAACATCAGAAGAATTTTTACATGTGTATTTTGCAGGCATTGAAAGCGGAACCTATTCACAAACAACAATGCAAGAATGCACAACGATTGATGTAAGCACTTCTGGAGGAACAAACCTATCTGTTGGAGTAGAAGTAGATAGTACATTTATTTGGGTAAAATCAAAACTTCCAACAACAAACATAACAAATAAAGTAATATTCTATTATTCTGGATCAGATCCAGGAGCAACAATGCCTGTTTATGTAACTGGACTAAGAGTATCAGAAAACTACTCAGTTAGAAAGAAGTCAGCAGATGAAGCCACAGGATTAAGATTAACATCTAATGGAGATGGAAATCTTATGTTCGAGCTATCTGGATCAGCAGACTCAATGTATGTTTACATAACAACAGATACTGATCCACAGCCAGGAGCGTGTTGCTATGTTGACGGAACATGCTCTATATCAGGTCAAACTGTATGCGAAACTGATTCAGGAGTGTTTTATGGAGAGGGAACAACATGTGTTCCAAATTCATGTCCACAACCATCAAATGGAGCGTGTTGTTTGTCAGACGGAACATGCTACCTTGACACAAATACAAACTGCACAAATGGAGGAGGAGCCTACGAAGGCGATGTAACTTCATGCGATCCAAATCCTTGTACACAGCCAGGGCCGTCAGGAGCGTGTTGCGTTTCTAGTGTATGCACAATAACAACTCAGTCAGCTTGCACTGGAGAATGGCTTGGAGGAGATACAGAATGCTCTCCAAATCCATGCGTTGATCCAACAGGAGGTTGCTGCTTTACAAACGGTAAGTGCGCAATAAGAACAGAATCTTTATGCTCATTTCAAAATGGCGCTTATGAAGGAGATTTTACGGTTTGTAGTCCAAATCCTTGTCCACAGCCAACAGGCGCTTGTTGCGATTACAGCGATGGAACATGCACAATTACTACATTAGCGGCGTGTAGCTCAGCAGGAAATCAATGGACTTCAAGCGGAGTAACATGTTCGCCAAATCCATGTATAATTCTTGGTGCTTGCTGTACAGAAAATGCAGACTGCTTTGTTGTATCAGAGGCAAATTGCACAACTCTTAACGGAGAGTATCAAGGTGATGGAACAACATGTACATCAAATACATGCGCAATTACAATAAGTCCTGGACAATATTGGAACGGAACAATACGAATAAGGGGATCAAATAGATCAGGATATAACAAAGTAATAGAAAAATAATGGAGACTAAAAATGAATAAATCAATTATTCTTGCTTTTATTGTTTTTTCAGTTCTTTTATTGGGAGTAAATAAAAGAGATTTGCTTACTAGCACTGATGTTTTACTATGGGAGTCAATTAAAAACAACGCATTAACAATATCTGGTAATTATGATTCTGGGATAGATTCAATAGGAATAAGCGTTACAAGCGATGTAACTCCTAGAACATTTGAAATATCTCAAAATCTAAAACCAGGATATCAAGCGAAACTTATAGTTATACGAACAGATCAAGACGTAGTTGTGAATATCTATGGAGATGGAATTAATGCTTTTTGGGATCTAGGATACATTTCAAGTTATGTTAGAGGCGGAGAAGTTGGAACATGGGAAATAGATAACATAACAAAAATTGAGTTCCTGAAGCCATCATCCGGTGCCACAAACGCAACAGTAGATACATATCTAAGATGCATAAGAAGTAAATACGATCTAGAGTAAAGGATTTTTAATGATCAAAAAACTGATTTTGTTTATATTTTTGCTTTTTTTAACAAACTGTAAATCATTTGCTGATGTAATCTATATTCCAGGAGATACTAATTCGCTTGAAACTGCTTTTTCTTTATTGGATGAAGATGAGGCAACTGTAGATTCTATTATTGTAACTTCTGCCGTATCGTTTCTAGTTTCTTCTCCAATACAGTTCAAGAGCGGAGTTGCATTGGTATCCGATATGGAAAGCGCTGAAGCTGCAATAGTTACATCAGAATTTTCTTCTAATATTTTTGAAATGACTAATCCTAATTCAAATACTATAATAGATAAATTCAAAATACAAAATGGATATGATGACACATCTACTGGCGGAGCAGCATTAAGAATAAATACAACAATAACATCTTCTGCTGTTTTTAAGAATTGTATCTTTTTCAATAATGAAAATGATGCGAATGGAAATGGCGGATCTGTTAAAATATATGGCTCAGGATCTTCATCAAATAGATTTGAAAATTGCACATTTAGAGACAACACAACTACAGGCGACGGCGGAGCAATTTCTATTGAGACAACAAATTCAAGCGACATATTTGATACATGCACATTAAGAACAAATACAACTAATGGAACAGGCGCAAATGGAGGAGCTATTTACATAAATAGCTCTTTTTCAGGATCAATATTATCAACAACTTTTACAAGTAACTCAACATCACAACAAGACTGTGATGGCGGAGCAATATATCTAAATCAAACATCTGCTTCAAATACAATAGAAATAGATAACTGCACTTTTACTTCAAATATAGCTTCTTCTACTGAGACAAATCCTCAAGGAAGCGGAGGAGCATGTTATATTTTATCAAATTCTTCTATAGTAAATTTTACAGACTGTGTATTTTCAAATAATAGAGGATTTTCTAACAGTCTTGTAAGTGGAGAAGGAGGAGGGGCTTGTTTTGTAAGTCTTGCTAACGACACTTCATTTTTAAGATGTTCATTTATATCGAACTATATTGGAGGATCATCTGATAAATGGAGAACAGGTGGAGCAGTAATAATAAGTGGAGGAGATGCCGGTGGAGATTGTTGCACATTTACAGAATGCACATTCACGTCTAATAATTTAGGATCTATTAGTTCTGATTCATCAATATATCCTCATCAAAATGGAGGAGCAATAGGAGCGCCACTAGGAACATGTGTAAACGTTGTTGACTCAATTTTTACAAGCAATAGCGCTGGACATGGAGGCGCAATTAACATAGATCAGGGAAGCCCAATATCTATTTCAGGAATAACAAGTTCGTATAATTACGCTTACACAGGAGGATGTATAGCTCTTGACCACGGAGTATCAGAAATATCTAATTCAACTTTTTATGGTGATTCTGCATTTGTTTCTGGAGGATCTATACAGTTTCCAGACGTAAGTCAATTCACATTTGTTAACCTTATATTTGAAAAGTGCAAAGCCGATTCTTTCGGAGGAGCAATAGCTGCTGGATCATATTCAGGAAGAGATGCTTCAAAATGCGTCATTGAAAGTTGTCAGTTTGATAGTTGTTATGTAAAAGGAACTGGTGCAACGTCACATTATGGAACAGGAGGAGCCATTTGTGATATGTACTATAATCCAAGCGCAGATGGAGATTTACAAATAATTGGATCTTCTTTTCTTGATTGCTTTGCTCCAAAGTACGGAGGAGGAATATATTCACACGGAGCAACAAATGATGATGACTCTATAGTTTCTTCTAGCTTTAGTAATTGTTATGTTTCAGAAGACGGAGGAGCGATATACACAATAGATAAGTCATTCATCTATGATTCATGCTCGTTTATAGGAAATATTTCTGCTAAAAATGGAGGAGCTATTTATCTTCATGATATTTATATTTCAGATGCTGATAGTTCTTACATAAATAATTGTATTTTCAAAAATAATGAATCAACAGAGTCTGGAGGTGCCGTATTTGTTCAATCCGGTCCTTTGGATATATTTCGATCGCTATTTGTTGGAAATGAATGTGGAGCATCTTATTTTGGAGGAGGAGTATATCAAGGAGAGACTTACGATTCTGCTAATAAAAATACATTTGCAGAAATAGATAGATGTAATTTTATTGGAAACATAGGAGCAGGATACTATACTCCAATGCCTTATGTTTCTTCTTCTATACATGGATCAAATAGTATTTATTACATGAATACTATTCTAGGAGCAGCAAATCATCAAACAGGAACAGACAATATTTCAAATACAATTTTGAATTTTACTGGTTTTGAGTTTGGAGATCTAACAAAAGAGTTTTCTACAACATCAGGAACAATATCTAATGATGCAACAACCAAATATTCTGGATCATATTCTTTAAGATCAAATCCAACTACAACTGGCACAGGATATGTTACATTTAGAAATGAATCTAATTCTAGCTTTAATGTATCTACGGTTTATGGATCATTTAGATTTAGGTACGCAACAAAACCTACTTCTAATCATGAGCCAATTCTATCTTGGTCAGGTACTTCATTCCCTTCTAAGATTGAGCTTAGACTTACTTCAACTGGAGCTATAAGAGCTTATGATTCTACCGGAACGCTAATAGGGGCGTCATCCAATACATTGGCAGCTAATACTTGGTATTTAATTGACTTTTATTTTGAAAATGGTACAACAGCAGATTTTATAGTAAAGGTAGATGGGTCGAAGGAAATAGAAGAAGTCGCAAACCTATTAACGGATAATTAT
>Ga0154020_10011081_pt1 | contig 10285 bp, 7 predicted proteins | sample Klosneuvirus_201_FD_109709 | JGI IMG/M metagenome (GOLD analysis project Ga0154020, IMG submission 109709) | Active sludge microbial communities from wastewater, Klosterneuburg, Austria - Klosneuvirus_20160825_MG | ecosystem: Engineered > WWTP > Aerobic digester > Activated sludge | place... | reverse complement strand
TGCAAGGTATAAGTTCAACCGACGCAATGACTTAATTAAAGCATATGTGTATTTCAAAGAGATTCTGGCATATGTTGACTCCCGCATACAAGACTACCATTCCAACCTCACCATTACAAAACTGAATTCCTGACCATCGTTACCCCCTGTAAGGCCTTGCCACAAATGACCCATTGAGGCTGCTCTGCTGCAAATGACGCAGCGTGCCGCCAATGACCTACTCTCCACAACTCAGCTTCTAATTAACGCGGCTAGCCGCAAATAACCACTAATTAACGCAGCTTTAGCTGCTCCCTTACGCCGAATTTCGAAAAAAAAGTTTTCAACATTTAAGGGTAAACCCTTGCTTTTCTAGGTATCGGAATTTGTAAGCTTTTAAAATTTAATGTATTAACAAAATTCAAGTTGTCGTCCAAAAATTAGGCAATTGGTTTTTTATGGTGTATTTTTAGTCAATTGGAAGAGGAAGCGCCGCATTCCTTCTGAATAATCCGCTACAATCTAGAGCAAATTGGCGAGAAAAAGTAAGTAATAATAACTGTGAAGATTTGATCGCAATGTTTATTATTACACCAAATGATAGCAACTTACAATTTCCACCCAATTAGTTGGAAATTGTAATTAAAAATTGTATAATAATAGTGCTAGCTAAAAATGTTGCTAGAAATTAACTTTGACAACTAAAATATTTTTAAATGAGATTTGAAACTATAAAACTATCGGAACAAATTACTAAAAACAAGGGGATTGGTGAAATTAATATGCAACGACTTTCAAATGTAGTCGCTCTTGTTGGGAAAAATGGATCAGGTAAATCAAGAATTCTAGATTTAATTGAAGAAAATATTTTCAACACCATAAATATCCCAAGTTTAGTTGACAACTCAATTTCACATTTACCAAAAACTCTTGAAAATTTAAAGACAAGACTACAACCTCTCAAAGACTACTTTATTATTCAAAATAAATTTCAAGAGGCCAATAACAAAGCATTGAAAGACCCAACCAATCAAACCTTAAAGCGAGTAGCAAGAGATTTACAAATTAAATTGCCTTCTAATCAAATCCATAATGCCAACCAGGCACAAGTGGCAAACTTTACCCAACAACTAGATAAAATAATTCCAACACTTAAACCAAATCACTTAAGAAGGATCAGTAATAAGGAAATTCAGGAATTACAGCTAGCAATTGAAGACGCAAAAGACAACTTAATTTCTTTCGAAACACTCTTTGAGAAAGTTAGGGGAAATACGAATTATGATGAATTTAAATCCATTCACAGAGGTGCCCTCAAATTTTTATCAAAGTTACCACATCAATTAGCCTTTGACAAATATGATTGTATAGCAAACGATAAGGTGTTTGAGGATAGAATTTCTTATAAGAGATTTCAGTCACTGAAAAAATTTATAAAAGATTTCTTAAGTAAAGAATTGACTTGGGAGCAAAAGATAGTTGGTGGTAACTTAACTGAAACAGGAAATAATGTAACTTTTGCGGGGCTATGGAAAATTAATGGCCGACTATTTAATTATGGTGAATTTTCTGATGGAGAGAAAACTCTTTTTGCTTACGCTTTGCTTTTCTTTTTACTAGACCAAAATCCAGATTTGAATATTAAAGAAAGTGTAATTCTAATTGATGAGCCTGAATTACATTTGCATCCCAATTCCGAAATTGATTTAATTGAAGGAATAAAAAATGTAATAGGTGAAAAGGGTCAACTGATAATTGCAACTCACTCTATCAATATTCTTTCGATGCTTAACTATGAAGAAATTTTCATGGTTAAGGATGGACAAATTACTCATCCCAGTCAAGTAACACCGGGTAAATCATTAACAGAGTTAATGGGTATTGAAGAAAGATTAAATAAGTTATCCGACTTTGTATCATCTATTTCTACATGGACATATGTAAATTTCATGGCTCAATGCTTTTCTAACCCAGAAGTGATTGAATCTGCAAAGGTAAATGACCCACAAATAGAAGCTTTTAAACAAGCAGTAAGTAAAAAATCAAATGTAGGCACAAATATGTTTTTGGATTTTGGTGCAGGTAAAGGGCGATTGTTGGAGCAGATAAAATCTGACAATAATTTTATTGATAGTATCAGTTATAGTGCATTAGAACCTGTAACTGAATTTCATTCAAAACTTACAGAATTAGGAGCAGCAAATATTTATACTTCATATAGTGAACTCCCACAAAGTTCTTTCGATTTCATACTTCTTTGTAATGTTCTTCATGAGATTCCAGTAGACGAGTGGGAGCAAAATATTAATAAAATTATCTTTGCCCTTAAACCAAGTGGACATTTAATAATTATTGAAGCAAAAGTTCTAACCAAAGGTGAAAAAATTGGGAAGATTGGCTACTTACTTTTAGACCTTGAAGAACTACAACAACTTTTCAAGTTAAGTTCATTACCTTCTTCTATCAAAGTTGAGGGCGGGAAAACCTCTGTCACTTGTGCTGTGATAAATAAATCCGAATTGACACCAATTACTAGAGAAGATATTGTTAATACACTTATCGCCTTGGAGACAAACACATTAAAAAAAATTGAATCCATGAGAGGGATGGATTATGAAGCTAAGGAGCTATATGGTGCAGGAAGAAAGACAGCTTTTTTGTCGCAGTTACACATTAACGCAAAATTTGCTAAAGAGCATATTCTAAACAATAAAAATTAATGCATTCAAATGAACTTTAAAAGACTTCACATACATTTTATATCGTGTGAAGCAAATACTATGCAATCTATGCCCCTACACCTCTTCTAACAAACAAAAGTGCGCCTGCTGATTAAGAAACGGTGCCTTCCTATTAATTCGGGCTGATTAAAGGTCTTACAGATCTGCTTTACAAACCGATGCATCCGAAAGTTGGCGTACTATACACGGGCTTCGTGCAATCCACCACCCAATGGATTCGCACCTTGCGGTGTTGAGTTCATAATTTCCCGATAGCAATCGGCTCCGTTCGATATAGATAATATATACTTGGTTTAAACAAATAATTTAACAGCTCTCTAAATTTTCCAATTGTCATAACGCTCAACCCATATTACGCCAAATTTTTAAAAAAAAGTTTTCAACACCCAAGGGTTTACCCTTGCTTTTTTTCGCACCAGAATAAATAAGTGCTTAATAATTAATATAATGTGAAACATCAAATTGAACCCAAAAAATTAGGCGGTTGGCTTTTTAAGATGTATTTTTATATAATCGGGAAGGAGTAGGAAGATCCTCAATCATTCTGAATAGCCCGGCACAATCCAGTGCTAATAGGTGTTTCATACACGGTTAATAGGTTCTGGTTGGCATAGAGTTAAGTAAGTTAAGAATAATACTATGAAAGACTTCAAGAAAACAAGAATTGCGGCCAGGAATTATTGGCTAAAATCAACTAAACGGAAGCGCTATATAAATGATATTACATTTTCATCATTGGAATGTGAGTGGCAAAACCTATATGTATCAAACGGTTTCCACAACAGTTTTTACTGTTCCTTAGGAGAATGGAACTCTCACATCACAGATATTCTATCTGAAGAAACTTATGATAAGTATGACTTCAAAACACCAAGATACAATCAAGCTTTGTTTAGATACTATACAAGGCTTTTATTAATTTCTTCCGAAATACTAACTGATTTCCAGGATTTCTTAATACTCCTTACAGGTGATAAACAAAAACATGTACGAACTAAATTAAGTATATCCCCACACAACTTTACATGTCAAGAATTATTTACATTCATAAATAATATTTGTAAGCATAAAGCCGGGGAAATAAAGAAATTTAAATATCATTGCTTAAATCATCATATAAATTATATATTCAATGATAGTATATTAAAGCATACTCAACCAACAGTAAATATTAATAATATTGAAAGTATTACATTAGTTGGAAATGAAAAAATTGAAGTTCCAAAACTAGAAGATATTCTCAAGCAAATTATTAACTGCTATAGCGTGCTTGACAACTATCTCAAATCAAATTATAAAAATGTAATTGCTCAACTTGCAAAATTTGAGAAGAAAACATAGCACATTGTATAACATCACACGCACGAATTGCCAAGCGTTCTGCTGTTTTGAATTATCAATTTTTTTCGGTACATTCGTTTAATATAAAGCATTCTACTCAACAGATTTGGCTCTTCAAGTCTGTGAAAAACGTTATGCATAACAAAGATTTATACACTTCTAATTTAATGGAAAAAAAATACTTATTGTACATTGACATTTTGGGGTTCTCGAAACTTGTAGAAGATGATTACAAAATGGTTGATGAACTCTATAAAATACTGAATCAAATAAATGCTCATTACCATCCAGTATTTCATGTTATTTGTTTTTCAGACACGCTGCTTGTTTACAATGTAATTGATCCTGTAAACATTCATGATGTAAGAAATTGTGTTCAGTATTTGATAGAATTTGTCCGCGATTTAATGTTTCGACTTGCAAAGCATGAAATAAATTTTAGAGCTGTTATTGTATTCGATGAATTTAAACATTATTATCGAGATAAAATTGAGTGCTTTTATGGTAATTCATTGATCAGATGTTATAAGTTTGAAAAGCAGATTAATGGAATGGGTTTATTTATTGATAAAACACTAACTAATATAATTTCATCCATGCCTATTCAAAAGTATGATGAGAATCTTGATTTCGTCAGTTTACTTTTTAGTCTTAATTCTATATCAAAGCATTATCCAAATCATTGCCAATCAAATTTTCCTAAAGAATTAATTGATAATTCAGATGAATTTATGTCAATTAAGATCGAAATAAAAATATTAAAACACATTCACAATAATTCAATTAATAATTCCAACCCTAAAATTAGATCAAAATATTTACAAACTTATCAATTATACAAAAACATATATGGTGAATTGCTAATCTACTTAGAAAAATCTAATTTCGAATTAAAATCGATTTCACTTGATGCAAAATGGTCGTTATTATCTGATTATTAGATATCCAATTGGTACTCCTAGCACAAGATTGTTGCAATGCATTTAGTTATCTTATTATACAACATATTAGTGACCTTTAGAAAATGACACACATTAAATCGAAATTATTTGTTAGACCTAGAGTTTTATACTGGACTGTTGGAATGCTTACTATTGCTGACTTTTTCCTCTCAAATTACATCCCAAAAGAAGTACGACAGACAATAGAAACAATCTTGACTTGTGTCTATTTCTTTCTTTTAATTTGGGCCACTTTTTATTTATTTTTTAAAACTTTTGATGAAATGGGTGTTGAAACTCTGATTGAAGGTCTTGAACTAGAAAAAGAAAAGGTATTAAAAGAATCCGACAGTTTTGATAACGATGAAATGCTTTTGATGTATAAAAGTGTGCATAAAGAATTCACAGCCAGAGCCCCATTTATCCATTTAATCAAGACAAAAGAAGAAGTTACTAATATCTCCAACCTTGAAAACTATTTCATGGTTCTCTTAATTTTTTTTGTTAGCCAATTTTCATTCGAATATTTGAAGCCTGCTTGGTCAATTATTTTTATAGTTTTGATTTTGACATGCATCTTATTATGCTTTAGGGTATTAATTTGGGAAGGAGTTGAGAGAAAAAATTTCTTTTCACCTATTATCATCGGGCACGTTTTGATTATTTGCATGTTATTCGTCTGGGGTAAAAATTCGTACATAAGAAGTTATGGTGACGAAATATTAGGAAGCTACCTTGAAAAGTTTGAATATAAGACCCAGTATTATGTTAAAGTATTTCCGAATACTGTAAACGGTAAAAGCTATGTTTTACCAGCGGACATTCATGTATATTCTGAATCAGAGGAAGGTGAAACAATGGAAGATCGTTTCGGTCAAGAACATACTGAAACATACACTACTAAATACATCATTTTAGATAAGGTTTTTTGGCCAAACGGAGGCTACTTAGTCTTTGACGATTGTCAACTTGAAATGGGAAATCAAGTTTTGTGCAGTGACCAAGAAGGTATTGAATGGTATATTGAGTTAACCAATGAAAAAGTGCAATAAAGTTACTGCTAACCTTATTAGCCATTGCCGCTCTTCCCTTCGGACAGGTGCAACTCTTAAAATAAACCGATAAATCCTTCCGTTCTGGAATTAGCTAACATATATTTAGATGTTTGGTCATTATTGCGGACAAAACAAATTGTCACTCTTGGTCCCATAACGCAAACTTAATTACAGAACCTCATCATCCTCGGTGGCGTCCTGGCCTCCAGTGATCCGATGATGAGCTCTGATGCAAATGACTGTTTTTGTAGTATACCAAACAAATATTCATAAATAAATTTTCCCTATGACCTATGGCACATGAACTACTCTCTCTGCAACTCAGCTTCTAATTAACACGGCCAAGCCGCAAAAAAACACCTTATTGACGCAGCATCAGTTGCTCCTTTACGCCGAATTTCGGAAAATAAGATTTCAACACCCAAGGGTTTACCCTTGCTATTTTTCGTATTCAATTTTTTATATATTTGATATTTAATGATTTATAAGATATCAAATTGTAGCTCAAAAATTAGGCGGTTGGTTTTTGATTGTTTATTTTTATACAATCGGAATGTGGAATTCCAAAATAATAACTTGATACGGAACTATATGAAAAAGCTTTCAATACACGGTTTAAAAAATTTTTGGTTCAAAGAATTAGTTAGGCAGTTGCGATAATTTCACTGGATTATATGGACATTAAAATATATGTAATAGATAATTGGGATAAGATTATTGGAGTATTAATTGCTTATTTTTCATTAGTTCTGCCAATATTTAAATATCTACAAGACAAACGTAAAGAAGAAAGAAATAAACGATTTGAAAACTATCATAAACTAATTGACGATCTTGTTGGTGGTCAACCTGGTAAACAGGTAATGTTGGATAGACAAATCGCCATCATATTTGAGCTAAGGCATTTTAATGAGTATTTTCCAGTTACTTTGAGAATATTAGGCAGCCTAAAGTTAACCTGGGCAAATTCGGATAAAAGACTATTAAATGAATTAGCATTGACAGAAAAATATATAAACTCATCGTGGTTTGATCGGAAATTTTGCTTTCGAGAATAATAACTTCTCCAAATAGGAAATTGATTATAATTGCTTGATCGGTTCTGGTTAGTTATTATATTAAATTCGTGGATGGGCACGACGGAAACCACAAACAAGAAAAGAGGCACTGTTATGAATGATTCTGATTTTATTTTAAAGTGGACTGAAGATCTCAAGCAAGAGATAGATGTAATAAGTTATCAAGAAGATGATATTAGGAAGGATTATTTTGGGTTGACTTATGATGTAGCATATTGCTTCTACCGTGGATTTATATTGATGGATATCTCCAAGTATATTGATAGTGGGCAGGTACTTTTCAAAAAAGACATTTTCGATTTTAAGACACATGTTGACAGCATTGTGGAATTAAATAGAATCGCATTGCTTAATACTGGCTATTACAATGGCCTTATCAGAAACTTTATGATTGATTGTTGGTCAGTGTTTGAACTCTGCGTTACTACATTGTGTGAAGGTATTTGCTCATTAGAGGAAAGAGAAAATCTATTAAATTTTCAGAGTAAAGACGTACTAAAACAACTAAAAAAGTCCACCTTAGATGAAAATGACAGGGTCAAATTGATTGCGAGACTAAAAAAAGCGCACTTAACTCATGTGCCAATTACCAGAAAAACAGCTTTTTTATTTAATAAAACAAAAGGATATAGTCGCAACTTGGACAATGACAAAGCCTTCCTTAGTTTTTTAGGCAAATTCAGAAATACATTACACACAAATTTTATTTATTATGGTAATGATTATGACTTTAATTTTGGAAATGCCAATTTTAAATTTGAAAATACCAAAATGGTAAAATGGACTGATCCATTCAGCAAATCAAAACGATCTCCAAAATTATACTTTTATATAATCGGACAGCTAAAAGAAATATGGAAAGAAGTGATTAAAACAGTGAAACATGATGCTACTATATACTATCCCGATAACGAACAAACATAAAACAGTTTATAATCAAGTAACCTGCATTCAGCACGGTTGTTGCCTGGAAAGGATCTCCAATCCCCTAGATGGGGGCTTCGTTAAGTGATGAATGGAGTTCATATTAACATGAAAGTTATGAGCGTAGTCACATTGTTTCAAACGATTAGCGTTTCTCTGACTTCATTAAAAGTGAGAAATTTTGATTTAAACCCTCATTTTTTTATAACTTTGAGTAACAGGGCGAGCACTATAAAATAGTGTGAAATCAATATAAATTCGCTACTTAACTAGATTTTCACTGAGGTGAATTATATTATAAATTTTGAAAAGGGTTATTTCACGACTTCCCTCTAGCAGCAATTCTATGACAGAGAAAATTAAATTCGCATTGACGGTCTTAGTCCCTTACGGACTGATTTGCGCATGTGCTTGGCATATTTCGTATTGGTCAACATTTGGCATCAATCCTTTTGACTATTTAGGTTTCGATGATTTAATCAAGACGTTTATTTATACTTTCGCAATTAGTGCATTGGCCACAATCTTTTTAAACCTAATTTCAACTCAAACACTTATCGGTTCATATAATCCTGAATCGCGGACACCGACAGGTTTCTTAGCAAACAAAATATTTCAAGAATGGCTAAAAATCATTTACCTTCTCATAATTCTTGCTTTGACTGCTTTTGTCAACACTGAAACAAAATGGGTGATTTTACCAAATATCTATGCGTTAGGTATAGTTATATACTTGGTAAACAGCGACATGATAAAGTTGTATTTTCCTCGTTATCATATTAGGTTTAGGATTATTTCGGTTTGTATTGCCATACCATCAGCATCTATCACTTACGCCAAAGCCAACAGCATTAATGTCAAGAACAACGATATATCAATATACTTATCAGCAGAGCATTTCCAATGACACCTTAAAGGTGATTGGTAAGCTTGGCAACTTTATGTTCTTTTACACAAAAGATAATAACATTAAATATGTAAAATCTATTGACAAAATGGATCATATTGAGCATTTCGAAAAAAAATAATTTAGTACTATGTCATTAAGTTTATTTAGTCTCATTTCGAACATAACAACGCTAAAAGCAACCAAATACATTTATGTTGATTGGTCATGTCACTTATTTAACTAATTTTGGTAATACATGTGATCTTGTAGGACTGGCATCAACTGCATAGATTCAAGTCGACACCATGCAAATTGAAAACCTAGCATGAAAAGAAACTTATTAAATGAAATTACAGCAATAAAATCCAGGTCGGAATTTAATTCTCGACACGATTATAGCAATAGGCTAAGCGATATTGAATATGCTCTTCATGAATATCTAAACTACAAAGGTGACTTTAACAATGAACTTCTAAAATATATTCCGATTTCAACAGTTGCCTGTTTTGAAGCGTTTTTTCGTTCGGTTTATAAAGAATTAATTGACTTTGGAAAACCATTCAGTGACAACGTAGTAAAATTCAATCAATCACAGAATGTAAAATTTGACTTTGATATAGCCAACGCTATACAGACAAAAACAGTAACAGTTGGAGAGTTTATATCTCATATACTTCCATGCAATAACTTTGAAGACATAAACAAAAATCTTTCTCTATTGTGCAACCTTGACTTCGTAGATGAGATTAAAAAATTCAATCGAAATAGTATTTTTGACGACGTTAATTACAATTCTCGACAATTTATAGAAAATGGCGACCAAATAATAGCAGACATTAAAAGAACATTTGAGTTACGACATATTTTTTGCCATGAATTTGCGACAAATTTGCCTATAGTTAAAGACGAAATTATAAGGTGTTTTAAGAATGCTAAACTTTTCCTAAATCAGACAAACGATTTTGTTTGGTACTTAGTTTATCCAAATGCTCCAGAAACTCAAACTGACATGAATATTCAAGCTGCTGAAGAATTTGAAAGGATTGAAAATGAATTGTCAGTTCTAATTTCAACCATAAAAGATGCAAAAACTGAAAATTCAGAATTCGATATAAATCTGGAATTATTTGACAAGACAATAGAACAATGGAAATCTTATAGAAAAACTAAAGCTGAATTAGATGCATATTATGTGAAAGGAGGAACAATGTATCCATTAGTATACGCTGGTAGTTTAACTGGCACGACAAAAGAAAAAAATGAGAGTTTAAAAAAAGAATTTGAACTTGATTTAAGAAGACTTGCCATCAGGCAATCAAGTAGCTCATACCGTAAC
>Ga0154020_10011080_pt1 | contig 10286 bp, 10 predicted proteins | sample Klosneuvirus_201_FD_109709 | JGI IMG/M metagenome (GOLD analysis project Ga0154020, IMG submission 109709) | Active sludge microbial communities from wastewater, Klosterneuburg, Austria - Klosneuvirus_20160825_MG | ecosystem: Engineered > WWTP > Aerobic digester > Activated sludge | place... | reverse complement strand
GCACCAATGCCGATGGTCGGAATCGCAAGCTCGCCGGTGATGCGTGTCGCCAGTTCGGCAGGCACGCATTCGAGCACCAGCAGCTCGGCACCGGCCCCGGCCACTGCATGGGCATCCTCGAGAAGTCGTTTTGCATCACCTTCGAGCCTGCCCTGCACGCGATAGCCACCCAGCTTGTGCACCGATTGCGGGGTCAGGCCAAGGTGCGCACAGACCGGCACGTCACGCGCGCTCAGCGCGGCAATCACGTCGAGCACCCAGCCGGCACCTTCGACCTTGACCATCGCCGCCCCGGCCTCGGCCAGCAAGCGGCCCGCCGACACCAGGGCCGTCGACACGTCGCGGTAACTCATGAACGGCATGTCGGCAATGAGCAGGGGTGCGTGCAAACCGCGCGACACGGCGGCGCAGTGATAGACCATGTGATCCAGCGTCACCGGCAAGGTGCTGGCCTGGCCCTGGATGACCATTCCCAGCGAATCACCGACGAGCACAGCGTCAACACCGGCAGCGTCGAAATGCGCGGCGAAGCTGGCGTCGTAACAAGTCAACATGGCGATTTTCGCGCCATCCGCCTTGCGTTGGCGCAGGGCCGGAACGGTAACGACACTGCGCGGGTTTGCATTCGTGGTGTTCGTGTACATCGGGCGTGTGCTGGAGGCTGGAATGCGGAGGGAACGAAGACAGGCATGCTAACCCAGGCGGCCTTCACGAATCCGTGGCATCTGAAATCTTCCTGCAGGTGCCGACATCGAGTCTGGCGAGATGCCCGGCAATGCGGCCGTATCCCGGCAAATCCAGTTCCGGATCGAGCTCGGCCAGCGGCACCAGCACGAAGGCGCGCTCGAGCATGCGCGGGTGCGGCACGCACAAGCCTGCTTCGTCGATGCGCGCATCGCCATGCACCAGCAGGTCGAGGTCGATGATCCGTGGCCCCCAGCGCTCGCCGCCGCGGACACGGCCGGCGCGGTGTTCGATTGCAAGCAACTCCTCCAGGAGTTGCCTGGCCGGCAGTTGCGTGCGGATCTCGGCAACCGCATTGACGAAATCCGCCTGTGCGACCGGCCCCCATGGGGGCGTGGAATAGAAGCTGGAATGCCTCGACAGGCTTGTGGCCGGCATGCGCGCCAGCTCATCAAGGGCGTTGTGCAACTGCCCCAGCGGCTCGTCAAGATTGCTGCCAAGGCCGATGTAGGCAAGCACCCCGGTCACTCGAATCCACTCTCCACATTTGTCTCGTTTGCAGCGGAGCCGCCACTGCGCTTGCGTCGGCGCGAGCGTTTGCGCTTCCTGGCTGGTTCACCCTCCGCACGTGCCACGCCGGCTGGAGCAAGTTGTTTCGCGAGGTGCTCGGCATCGAGCTGCTGGGCATGCGTCCACCAGGCCACCTGCTCCTTGAGTTCGGGTTCCTCGTGCGAACGCAGGACCAGGAAATCAAAGGCGGCGCGGAATCGCGGATGGGCAAGCAGGCGCATGACGCGCTTTTTCTGCCTCTGCTCGAAACGCGATTGCAGCGACCAGATTTCCTCCATCGCAATGGTGAAGCGCTTGGGGATTGCCACACGCGACGCCTGCTGATGCAGGACCTTGTCGACCGCGACCGTCCATGCCACCCCGGCCTCGGTGCCGCCCGCTTCAAGCGCCTCCGCCATGGTCCGGACCGGCTCCCACAACATGGCCGCAAACAGGAACGCCGGGGCCACCGGCATGTCGTTGCGGATGCGCTCGTCGGTACTGGTGAAGGTATAGCCGAGCAAGCGCCCGAACCGCGCGCTGTGTGGACCCGCCAGCGCCGCCGCAGTGGCCGGGAAAAGCTGTCCCAGCAGGCCCAGGTGATGCAGGCGACGCAGGCTTTCGAGACCGTGTCCGGCCAGGAACAGCTTGAGCGACTCATCGAACAGGCGTGCCGGCGCCGCGTCCGCCAGCAACGGCGCGAGTTCGGCAATCGGCGCTTCGGTTTCCGCAGACAGGCTGAAATCCAGCTTCGCGGCAAGCCGCGCCGCGCGCAGCATGCGCACGGGATCCTCGCGATAGCGTTGAGCCGGATCGCCAATCAGGTGCATGCGGCGCTGACGCAGGTCCTCGATGCCGCCGACATAATCGCGCACGCTGAAATCGGCGATGTCGTAGTACAGCGCGTTGATGGTGAAATCACGGCGGATGGCGTCTTCCTCGATGCTGCCATAGACGTTGTCGCGGACGATGCGCCCGTCAACGACATGGCGATCGCTGTCGCCGACTTCACCGATTCCACGAAACGTCGCAACTTCGACAATCTCGCGCCCGAACACGACATGGGCGAGACGGAAGCGGCGACCGATCAGCCGGGAGTTGCGAAACAACGTGCGGGTCTGCTCCGGCGTCGCGTCGGTGGCGACATCGAAATCCTTCGGATGCCCGCCCAGCAGCAGATCGCGCACGGCACCGCCGACGAGGAACGCCTTGTAGCCCGATTCGTGCAGGCGATAGAGGACGCGCAATGCGCCGTTGGAAATGTTCTTGCGCGAGATCCCGTGCTCCGCGCGCGGGATGATTCGCGGAACCGGCACATGTTCGGAAGAAACCTCGGAAGGCGCCGACGATGCAGTCAGGCTCATTCGACAGTCACGTTCAAGTAAAATGGCATCGTTCGACAATTGTTCGTGGTTACGAATTCGTTATACTACGCGCCCCGTGCGGTTTGTCCCAGACACCGCTCCCTTCGTCTAGTGGCCCAGGACACCGCCCTCTCAAGGCGGGAACACGAGTTCGAACCTCGTAGGGAGCGCCACTCGGCGCAATCCAGGCTGATTGCAGAGGCTGCAAAGCGGTTCCACGGACCGCCATTCGAAGAGAGACCGTTTCCATCATGCCTTTCGTTGTCACCGAGAACTGCATCAAGTGCAAGTACACCGATTGCGTCGAGGTCTGCCCGGTCGATTGCTTCCATGAAGGTCCGAACTTCCTCGTCATTGACCCGGAAGAGTGCATTGATTGCACCCTGTGCGAGCCGGAGTGCCCGATCAACGCGATCTATCCGGAAGACGACGTGCCGGCCGGACAGGAAGTCTTCATCCAGCTGAACGCGGATCTGTCGAAGATCTGGCCGGTGCTGACCGAACGCATCGATGCACCGGAAGACGCCAAGGAATGGGACGGCAAGCCGAACAAGCTGCCCTTGCTCGAACGCTGAACAATCGAGCGCCTTCGCGGCGCCGCCGAAACCGCGATCAGTTCATGCGCTGACGCAGGACATCCAGCACCTGGGCTGCTGCATCTGCACCGGCTTCGCCGGCGGCACCTTCCACCGCGACCGTGCTCGCGCCGTCGCTGCCGCCGACGCGGACACGCAGGGCGACCGCACTCTTGATGCTCTTGTCGCGGGCCATGCCAAGGGTGAAGACCTTCTTGAAGAAACCAGGCGAACGAGTCTTCTTGCCGACCGTGTTGATCTCGTAGGTCCGCGTCGCCTCATCGCGTGACTGGATCGTGGCCACGCCCGAACGCTCGATGGCCAGGCCGACGCGGCGCCAGGTGCTGGCGAGGCTGTCGGCAACCTGGATTCCGTTGCCGGCAAGATTCTGCGCATCGACCGGTGGTGCGCTTGCCGGCACGATGAGCGCGTCCGGGACTGCGCTGTCGGAGACTGTCGATGTCGACGCCGCCGTACCCACGTCGGGAATCACCAGGGCACCGCTGCGGTTCGGCGAATCCAGGTCCGGCGGCACTTCCAGCGGCCGCGCCTGCTCGCTGGTCTTGTAGGCATCGTGCTTGTTGCCGAACTTGGCGCGCAGCGTCTGGCAACCGCCAAGCAAGGGCAAGAGGACGATGGCAGTGACTGCGATGGCAAGGGTTCGTTTCACGTTGTGGCTTCCATTGTCATGGGGAGCGGATCAAATCGCTTGCAGCGCAGGCTCGATCAAACCGGATTCACCGAGGACGCGCTCGGCCTGCGCATGATACCCCGCACTCAGCGGAAGCAGCGGCAGGCGCAAATGGTCTGCGCCGAAACCAAGCCGTTGCAGGCACCATTTGACCGGAATCGGATTCGGCTCGAGCGCAAGCAGGGCAAACAACTCGTGCAGGTGCAGATCGAGACGTCGTGCACCTTCGGCATCCCCCTCGGCTGCACGCGCGCACAGATCCTGCATTGCCGCCGGAGCGATATTGGCCGCGACTGAAATCACCCCGGCCGCACCAGCCAGGATCGCGCGGGCGCAGGTCGGATCGTCGCCGGAGAACACGGCGAATGTCGCACTGGCGAATGCCAGCAGATCGCGCATGCGTGCTTCGTCGGCACGGGCTTCCTTGATGCCGATGATGGCGGGGTGCGCACACAGGCGCGCAACCGTCTCCGGCAACAAGTCACAGGCAGTCCGCGATGGCACGTTGTACAACATGATCGGCAAGCCGCCCTTGTCGGCGACTTCGGAAAAATGCCGGTACAGGCCTTCCTGGGTCGGTCGCACATAGGCCGGGGTGACAACCAGGGCCATGTCGGCGCCCGCCGCCGCAGCGAGGCGGGTCTGCTCGATGGTCTTGCGCGTCGACTGCATTCCGCTGCCGGCCAGCAATGGCACGCGATCGGTGATTTCGCGCCGCGCCACTTCGACCAGCGTCGTGAATTCCGTCGCATCCAGCGCCGCGCCCTCGCCCGTGGATCCGGCAACGACAAGGCCACGCGTGCCCGAGCGGATCTGGAATCCGACGAGGCGGCGAAACGCGTCCAGGTCAAGCGCATCGTCGCTGGCGCGGAACGGCGTCGCGAGTGCGCAGATGCTACCGGTGAGTTTCAAGGGCAAGGGGATGTGCACGTGCGAGAACTGCGGATGTTAGGTGGAACCGCCAGCGAAGTCCATTGCCACCAGGACGGTGTTGGCCGGCTCCCTTGCGACCCTTCCGGGTCGACAGTATCCTGCAAGAACAGTCGCTCCGACTGCAGCAGCAGCGCCCATCATTCCGTGAAGCAGGCAGCCAAGCAGATCTCCAGCGATCGAACGTCTCGCCCCGGCGCGAATGACAACTATCTGCTGGTGAGCGTGTTTGCCGACCCACAGCAATCACCGCTTTTTGCAGTCAGCAAACGGGTTACCGATTGCGGTTGCAACGTTGCCGAAGCACGCGTTGCGGCGCTCGGTGCCGAATTCAGCGTGCAGGTGCTCGCGCAAGGATCGTGGGATGCGATTGCCAAACTCGAGAATGCCCTGGCCAAGCTCGATCGCGACGGCGAGCTGCGCCTGTCCCATCACCGCACCAGTGCCAGGCAGCCGCAGAGCAACCAGTTGCCTTATGTCGTCGAAGTCATAGCCGCCGACCGCCCGGGAATCCTCAGCCAGTTGGCCGAGTTTTTCGCCGGCCACAACATCAGCATCGAGCAACTCAACTCCACCCGCTACAACGCCATGCAGACCGGCGCCGACATGTTTTCCGCACAGATAACCATCGGCATCCCCAACACCATGCACCTGGCCGCGTTGCGCGACGATTTCCTCGAGTTCTGCGACGGGTTGAATCTCGACGCGATCATGGATCCGATGAAATTCTGATGGCGGCCAGCACACCAGCATGAGCGCAGGCAAATCCGTCGCGATCGGCAAGAAGGTGCCGCAACTCAGTGGTACGACTGATGCCGGAACACCCCTGGATCTCGCGTCCTTTCGCGGAAAGTGGATCGTGATCTATTTCTACCCGCGTGACTCGACGCCGGGATGCACGACCGAAGCCGGCGATTTTCGCGACCTGTACAGCAAGTTCCGCAGATTGAATTGCGAAATCCTGGGCGTTTCGCGCGATCCGGTTGCTTCGCATGCCCGCTTCCGCGCCAAGCAGCAGCTTCCGTTCGCGCTGATCGCCGACACCGATGAAACCTGGTGCAAGGCCTTTGACGTCATCCACGAGAAGGTGCTCTACGGCAAGCGCCACCTTGGCATCGTGCGCAGCACGTTTCTTGTCGACGCAGAGGGAATCCTGCGTGCCGAATGGCGTGCGCTGAAGGTTCCCGGCCATGCCGCTGCCGTCCTGGAGCAGTTGGCAGCCGCGTGAGCAGACCAAGCATCCGCAACTCCTTTTCCTGCCCGCCCTTCTGGCGCGGCCACTTTTCCGTTCCATTCAACGAGGCTCGTGCATGACTCGAGGCAAGCGCATCTACGTACTCGACACCAACGTGTTGATGCACGATCCGACTTCACTGTTCCGATTCGAGGAACATGACGTCTTCATTCCAATGACCGTGCTGGAAGAACTGGACGCGGCGAAGAAGGGCCAATCGGAAGTATCACGCAATGCGCGCCAGGTCAGTCGCTTCATCAATGAACTGATCGAGAACGACAAGAGCCGGAAAATCGAGGAAGGCCTCGACCTGCAGTTGCCGCAGGGCCTGCGCCTCGATCGCAATGCCAAGGTCGGGCGCCTGCACTTCCAGAACCAGGTCGCCGAAAGCAGCAACGGCAAGAAGCGCCACGTTCCGGACAACCTGATCCTCGCCTCGGTGGTCGCCTTGCGCGACGCCCATCCAGATGTCCCGGTGGTGCTGGTCACCAAGGATATCAACCTGCGCATCAAGGCCTCGATCGCGGGCATCACCGCCGAGGACTACGAGAACGATCGCGCACTTGATGATTTCAGCTTGCTGTATGCCGGCCACAACGAGTTGCCGGCGGATTTCTGGGAGCTCCACCCCGAGCTGCGTTCGTGGTCGGAGCGCGGACACACCTTCTATGAGGTCACCGTTTCCGAAAAGGAGGACTGGCATCCGCACCAGTTCCTTTACCTGCCCGGCGAGAATGAAGTCGAGCTGCGCGTCCTCAGCCTGGCCAACGGCAAGGCGATCCTGCAGATCGTCGACGATTATTTCACCGGCTCGCACACGATCTGGGGAATCCAGGCGCGCAATCGCGAACAGAACTTTGCACTGAATGCATTGATGGATCCCGAAGTCGATTTTGTCAGCCTGCTCGGCACGGCCGGCACCGGCAAGACCCTGCTCGCCTTGGCCGCGGGCCTGGCCCAGGTCATGGACCAGCAACGCTATCGCGAGATCATCATGACCCGCGCCACGGTATCGGTTGGCGAAGACATCGGCTTCCTGCCCGGCACCGAAGAGGAAAAGATGACGCCGTGGATGGGCGCATTGACCGACAACCTCGAAGTGCTGACCTCGCCACAGGAAGGTGGTGCCTGGGGTCGCGCCGCGACCAATGACCTGCTCGCTTCACGGATCAAGATCCGCGCCATGAACTTCATGCGCGGCCGCACGTTCCTGAATCGCTACATGATCGTCGACGAGGCGCAGAACCTGACGCCCAAGCAGATGAAGACGTTGATCACGCGCGCCGGACCGGGCACCAAGATCATCTGCCTGGGCAATGTCGAACAGATCGATACGCCGTACCTTACCGAAACGACATCCGGCTTGACCTATGCCGTCGATCGTTTCAAGAGTTGGGGACATTCGGCGCACCTGACCTTGCGCCGCGGCGAGCGTTCACGCCTGGCGGACATTGCTTCCGAAGTCCTCTGACACGGCAGCGGGATCGTCGCAGGAAGCAAGCGCAGACCGGCTGATGCACGCGGCGGAATCCACAACGCGGGTTCCGCCGTGTGCAAACCAGGCGGCACGGCGCATCCATGCGAAAACGTCATCCACGCTTGCAGCCCGGCGCGATCGATTTGCCGGGGCAGAGCTGAAGAACCGGATTGTGGTCGCGGCTAGAAACGCCAGGCCCAGGCGGCCTGATATTCGACCTGGTTGCCGGTCACACGGTTGGCCGAGCGGTAACTCGGCACGCCGAGGAAATAAGGCGCACTGGAATAAATCGCCTGCACGCTGAGGATTGCCTGCTGCCCGGTATGGCGCGAGTAGCCTATGGCCACCGTGTGGTCTGCCGGATCACCGCCAAGCGCATTGCGCAGGAGACTTGACGTTGGCGAGGGCTGCTGGCGAGTCGTGTAGCGGAGCTCGACATTGCCGAGAGACTGATTGCGCAAGGTCCAGCCGGCCGAATAGACCGTCAGGTCATCCCAGGCGAAAACCGGGCTGACTCCGGAACCGAGCAAGGCGAGGAAGCGCCGTGGCAGGGCTGGGCTGGTGAACGGCGTGACGTCACTGTAGACGACGCGTTGCGCGCCGACATCGATGCTCATGGCCGGCGTCAATGCATAGCTGAAACCCATGCTCGCGCTGGCCGGAATATCAAACTGTCCCGGATCGGAATAGACACCGCGCAAGGACTTGAGCGCATCCATGTTCACGCGCGACTGGTAGGCCGCATTCCAGCTCAGGCGGTTGGACAGCTCGTTGCCGACATCAAGACGCACGCCGGCACCGTATGAGCTTTCGCCGGGCAGCATGGGCCAGATCGGCAAGCCATCGCGCAAGGTGGATTCACCAAGGCCGAGGCTGGCGAAACGCTGATAGGCAAGTATCGCTGTCACCCCGAATGATCCCGATGCGCCCCACTGGCCGGTCAATGAGGGGGCCACGATGGTGCGCTTGAGCGCGACGTCGGAAAATTCGTTACCAACATCAAGGCGCGGGCTGGACAGTGCCGATACGCGATTGTCCACGCGCTGTTCGGCAATTGACAGGTTCAGGCGGCCGTTTGCCTGGTTGCCGAGGACGTGCAGGGTCAAGGCAAAATTGGCCAAGGCATCCTGCGCATCGGTAATCTGCGGCGCATCACGCTCGTTTTCCGGAGCCCAGGCAAATGCCGGCGTGATGCTGGCCAGGGCATAGTTGCGCCAACGCTGGGGCACGCTGGCAGCAGACGCTTCGGCAACAGTCATCCCCGGCGACGCATGCGGCACGCTCGCCGCGTTCGCTGCCAGGGAAATCGGGAGCGTCAGCGCGATGCCGAGCGCTACCCTGATGCTTGATGTTGCTGCTGTTGGCCGCTGCATTGCCCTGTTGCTGCGGTTGGAGGAAGGAGTGTCTGTGTCGCTTTGCGGATATTGGCGTAAAAGCAACAGCGGGTCAAGTACGCAACAATCACGCCAGCCGATCATTTTCATTGGGCCAGCAGTGCTTTGCGCGAAATATTGCGGACGCATGTCGAGCTCGTTGTCCGAACCATTTGTTGCAGGAAACCAACACCGATGAAGCCATTCCCTACACGCACGCCGCCACCCTGTGCCATGACCATTGCCGGCTCCGACTCCGGTGGGGGTGCCGGCATCCAGGCCGACCTGCGCAGCTTTGCCGCGTTCGGCGTGCATGGGCTCAGTGCGATCACCGCGGTTACGGCGCAAAACACCTGTGGCGTCACCGATATTGAAATGCTGCCGCAGCGCATCGTGCGCGCGCAGATCGGGGCGCTGCTCGATGATTTCCGCGTCGGTGCCATCAAGATCGGCATGCTGGGAACGCCAGCGCTTTGCCGGGCCATTGCCGAAACGCTCGAATCGCATCGCGGGATTCCGCTGATTGTCGACCCGGTGCTGATCGCGACCAGCGGCGCATCGCTGTCACGCGGCCGGCTGGTCGGCGCAATCCGGCAGTACTTGATCCCGCGCGCGGATTTGCTGACGCCGAATGTTCCCGAAGCCGAGCAACTGGTCGGCCGCAGCTTGCACAGTCGCGACGATCTGCTCGATGCAGCCCACGCCTTGCGCAAGCGAGGAGCGCGGGCGGTCTTGCTCAAGGGCGGCCATGTGCCAGGCGCTGAGGTCTTCGATGTGCTGGTCAGTGAATCCGGCACGCGCTGGTTTTCGCACCCGCGCATCGATGTCGAAGGCCACGGCACCGGCTGCACGTTGGCCGCGGCAGTGGCTGCCGGCGTTGCCAGGGGTGCGTCGATCGAAATCGCGGTGGCCGACGCGATCGAGTTCGTCAATCGCGCACTGGCCCTTTCATATCACCCCGGCAAGGGGGCCATCGCGGTGCTGGATCACCTCGCCGCCGCGCCGCTTCCGTTCAATCGCTGACGCGCTGGACCAAGGCGTCGGTGAAGCTGGTCGTTGTCCCGCTGCCACCGAGATCCGGAGTCAGATGATCCTGCGCGGCCAGGGTGGCTCGAATCGCCTCGCGCACCCGTACGGCCTGATCTTCGTGACCCAGATGACTGAGCATCTGGGCGGCACCCAGCAGCAAGGCACAGGGGTTGGCCACGCCCTTGCCGGCAATATCCGGAGCCGACCCATGCACCGCCTCGAAGATCGCCACGTCCGTTCCGATGTTGGCGCCCGGCGCAAGGCCAAGACCGCCAACCAGTCCTGCGCAGAGGTCGGAAATGATGTCGCCAAACAAGTTGGTGGTCACGATGACGTCGAATTGATGCGGGTTCATCACCAGCTGCATGCAGGTGTTGTCG
>Ga0154020_10011079_pt1 | contig 10286 bp, 9 predicted proteins | sample Klosneuvirus_201_FD_109709 | JGI IMG/M metagenome (GOLD analysis project Ga0154020, IMG submission 109709) | Active sludge microbial communities from wastewater, Klosterneuburg, Austria - Klosneuvirus_20160825_MG | ecosystem: Engineered > WWTP > Aerobic digester > Activated sludge | place... | reverse complement strand
CGATTAGTGTCAACGTAAAATTTACCAACCTGAAGGACGAGAAACAAAATTTCGAAACCACCTTTAGTCGCTTCGCAGATTTTGAAAGCACCTTGAATATCGCTACTATTGAAGACCAATTGATAAAGGAAATTAATGATCAGCTTATTGATGACATATTCAATAAAGCTGTAATTAACTGGTAATGGAGTACAAACGATACATTCAACTGATAACAGAACCTGCGCGTTCGGGAACCGAGAGTGTGAATTCATTGCAAGAACTTGTCAATGAATTTCCTTATTTCCAGTCGGCACACATGCTACTTGCATACGCCATGAAAGAGCAGCAGCACATTCGATTTGAAAAACAGTTGAAACTTGCGGCAGCCTATTCACCCGATCGTAAAGTTCTTTTTTCATTGTTGCACGACAAGAAAAAATTAAGTGAGAGCTTTGCAGAAAAGCTGGCCGAAGAAGTGGTCTCTCCATTTATTATGGAAGACACAAAGCAGATTGAAACTTCTGAAAATTTAATTCCTGATCAGGAGTTGTTAGAAAATCCATTCATTCAAGCGAAAATAGGCCAGAGCACATTCGTTCAGGAAAAACCGATTCAGGAAGAAAAGTTCAATGAAGAAAAGTTCAATGAAGAAGCTAAGCCTGAACTAGTTTATGAACCACAGTATGCAAAGGATGCTGAAGAATTTGTTTCAATGGAAACTTCAGTTCCTCTTTCTTCATCTCAACAGCTATCTGCCGAACCCTTAAGCACTGATCCGCGTGAAGTATTGCGTCGCAGGCTTGCCGAGATATTAGGAAATCCTTCCGAGGCAGAACCGACGTCCACGTCTGAGCCCCTTTCTATATCGGAGAAGTTTGAAACAAAGAATGAAAGCTTTCAGATAAAACCATCGGTTCCGGAAAGTTCCGCATCCGAAGTTAAAGAAGAGAATACTCCTGAAACTATAAAAGAAAGTGAAGAGGGAGATCATCTAAATCTTCCGTCTGCAACCCTTCTCGATACTCTTTCCAATATCCCTGAACCACCGATTGCTGAACCGGAGGCAGTGGACAGTTTAAAAGAACTTTTACCTGAAGATTCGTCCAAACCAATGGATGCCATCGAGAAGCTGGGGCTGGAATATGCCATGGAAGAAAGCTTACTATCATCTTTGGAAAACCTTCCACCCATTGAACCTGAAATTATTAATGTCAAGGAAGGTTACACTTCTAAAACGGCAGATGTCGAGGAGAGGCAAAGCAATTTACCAATAGATGAACCGTCGGTCGGCTCAAGTCAGCCAAGGAGTTTTAGCAGCTGGCTAAAAAAATTGAGCGGCGGAGAATTTGGCAAGGTGGAGGAAGTACATGCTGATGACAAGGCTGAGGTGAAAAAAGCTGAAGAAATCATGTCAGAAGCTCGAAGAGAGCCGACACCTTCAACGCATACCGGAACGGCAGAAGCATCACCATCCCAGGCAGAGTTACGCAAACCTGAGCCTTCAAGCCATTCATTATCAGGCTTTGATGCACAAAAAAAGGTGCTGATTGATAAATTTATCGAGACAGAGCCCAAGATTGTTCCATCGAAAGTTGAGTTTTACTCGCCGGTTACGCAGGCAAAAAGGAGTATTGAGGAATATGATGATGTGGTTTCTGAGACGCTCGCAAACATATACAGACAACAGGGGAACAGGCTGAAAGCACGTTTTTGTTATGAGAAATTAAGTTTGTTTTATCCCGAAAAAAGAACGTACTTTGCCGCCCTTATCAAGGAAATTGATGAGGAATTAAACAGTTCCAACCAAGAAGATTTGTAACATGTATTTAGCATTAACAATAATCATTATCCTCGTTAGCATTCTGCTTTCACTGGTGGTATTAATTCAGAACCCTAAAGGTGGGGGAATCGTGTCCGGTATAATTGGATCAAGCCAGGTTATGGGCGTCAAAAAAACATCTGATTTCATCGATAAACTTACCTGGGGATTGGCCATTTCTTTAGTGGTTTTATGTTTAGCCGCAAGTTTTTCTTTGCCAAGCACAGAAGACCGAAAAATGGGTTCTTCCATGCAGGAGCAGATTGAAAATTCTGCTACGCCAACAAACCTGCCTGCACCAGCCCCGGCACAACAGCAACCGGCAAGTCCTCCTCCAGCAGGAGATGGGCAATAAAAAGATTAAAAACCCCATAATTTGGGGTTTTTTTATGGAGAAAAGCTGAATTTCAAATTTATCCAATTTAATCTCCTTCTCCCCGTTTCGGATCCACAATCACAATGCCCTCTGCAGATAGTGCCAGCCTGTCACACAGAAAATATAACATCAAAGAATAAGGCAGGAATCTTGAAATCTTGGCAGAAATAAAGACAAAAATAAGCACTGGCATCATTTCTGACCAAGGCGATGCATCCAAGACCTCAATTTTTATAAACTAACCTAAAATCAATAATCAAATGAGCAAAGTATCCATGAAACCCCTTGCAGATCGCGTTCTGGTAGAAGCGGCAGCTGCAGAATCAAAAACAGCCGGCGGAATTATCATTCCTGACACAGCTAAAGAAAAACCACAGCGTGGTAAAGTGATCGCCATCGGAACAGGCAAGAAAGATGAGCCTCTGACAGTTAAAGTTGGTGACACTGTTTTATACGGTAAATATGCAGGAACAGAAGTAACTGTTGATGGTCGCGATCTTTTAATCATGCGCGAATCAGACATTTTTGCAATCATCTAAATGATTGATCGAATGGTCGGATTTTTTCTGACCATTATTTATTTCAAAAAATTATAAATCAAAAAAAACAATTTAAGCAAATGGCAAAAGATATCAATTTTAACCTAGAAGCCCGTGACCGCCTGAAAAAAGGTGTTGACGCATTAGCGAATGCAGTGAAAGTTACTTTAGGTCCAAAAGGACGTAATGTAATCATTGATAAAAAATTCGGTTCTCCAACTATCACCAAAGACGGTGTTACTGTTGCGAAAGAAATCGAACTGAAAGATCCTATCGAAAATATGGGAGCACAGATGGTGAAGGAAGTTGCATCAAAAACAGCAGATGTTGCCGGTGACGGTACAACTACAGCTACAGTTTTGGCGCAAGCTATTGTTACAGCAGGATTGAAAAACGTTGCTGCCGGAGCAAATCCAATGGATTTAAAGCGTGGAATCGACAAAGCAGTAGAAAAAGTTGTTGAGCACCTTCAAAAGATGAGTAAGAAAGTTGGTGATGACAATAAAAAGATAGAGCAAGTTGCAAGTATCTCTGCAAACAATGATGCTGAGATCGGAAAGCTGATCGCCAGTGCAATGGCAAAGGTGAAGAAAGAAGGAGTTATTACTGTTGAAGAGGCAAAAGGTACCGAGACTACTGTTGAGATCGTAGAAGGTATGCAGTTTGACCGTGGTTACATTTCTCCATACTTCGTCACGAATGCCGATAAGATGGAAGCCGTTCTTGAGCGTCCCCACATTCTTATCTATGACAAGAAAATCAGCAATATGAAAGAATTGCTTCCGATTCTTGAGAAGCAAGTTCAAACAGGACAGCCTTTATTGATCATCGCTGAAGATATCGACGGGGAAGCATTGGCAACTCTGGTTGTAAACAAAATCCGTGGCTCACTGAAAGTTACTGCTGTTAAAGCTCCCGGATTTGGAGATCGTCGTAAGGCAATGTTGGAAGACATCGCAATTCTTACAGGCGGAACATTGATCAGCGAAGAGCGTGGCTTCAAACTGGAAAATGCTGATATGACTTACCTAGGTAAGGCAGAAAAAATCACGATCGACAAAGACAACACAACCATCGTTGGCGGATCAGGTAAGAAGACCGAAATCGTTGCTCGTGTAAATCAGATCAAAGCTCAGATTGAGTCTACAACTTCTGACTATGACCGTGAGAAATTACAAGAGCGTCTTGCTAAATTAGCAGGTGGAGTTGCAGTACTTTATGTTGGTGCTCCGACTGAAATGGAAATGAAAGAAAAGAAAGACCGTGTGGACGATGCATTACATGCTACGCGTGCTGCGGTTGAAGAAGGAATTGTTGCAGGTGGCGGTATCGCTTATATCCGTGCAATTCCTTCACTGGATAAAATGGTTGGCGCTAACGAAGACGAAACTACCGGTATTGCTATCGTGAAGCGTGCTCTTGAGGAGCCACTGCGTCAGATTGTTGCAAATTCAGGAGTTGAAGGTTCTATCGTTGTACAAAAAGTACGCGAAGGAAAAGAAGACTTCGGATACAATGCACGTACAGATAAATACGAAAATCTTTACGCTGCAGGAGTTATCGATCCTACAAAGGTTACGCGTGTAGCTTTGGAAAATGCTGCTTCGATTGCAGGAATGTTGCTCACCACAGAGTGTGTAATTGCTGACATCAAAGAAGAAAAATCAAGCATGCCGGCAATGCCTCCGGGAATGGGTGGCGGAATGGATTACTAATATCCAGCCAGTATAAAAAAAAACCCTGCCGTTTACGGCAGGGTTTTTTCGTTTTCGGTCATTTGGTTAATTTTTTCGGATCCAGCCAGGCGTTGATTATGACAGCTGAACTAGCGGATGAAAATCAATTTGAAATTTATACCTTTAGGAATGAATTTATTCTCCGGCTCAAAATTGGCGATCGGCTGAACATTAATGAATTCCGATGGTTAATAACCCTTGAGACCCGCCTCCGAAACAACATGTTGACTACATAAGATTCTCTCCTCATTCTATAATTTGCAAGCTCATGTTATTTTCCAACATAAACCTTCAAACTGAATTAATCCGCGAACGAAAAGCTCAACAGGAACTGCTCGACAGTGTTCATCAAATCCTGCAAGAATCACAATTAAAGGACGAAGAAATACTTCGGAGACTGAAGGCAGGTTCAGGAGAAGACAACCTGTCAAACCATCTTTCCGTAGCTGACAAGGCACGGGTGTTTAAAATTGCAGAGATAAAAAATATTTGCGTTCGCTACCGACTCCGATTTTTGGACAGCGTACATTTTAAGAGTGACTACCCCTATGCAGCAATTGCAGAAATCTATGCATTTGAAAAAAAGTACAGCGTAAAAATTGAGCGCTTTTATATTGCAGCGCCGGATCATACTTTTAATCTGGAAAACGTTAACAAAGACCCCTTGCTTTTTGCCTCCTTGGGGAACGGAGATTTTTACTTGCTGCATCAATGGGGAAAAGACCTGGCCTGGCATAAGAAGTTTAGCTTATGGCCCATTCAATCCTTTCGAAACTGTTTTATCTCACTTTGGATTTTATCAGCAGCATTTTCTTTTCTGCTGCCTTCCTCTATCATGCAAATTGCAAACTTTGAAGGTGAGATGTATTTGCGTTTATGGCTTACAGTCCATGTGTTTATTGCGTTGATGGGATTTACAGTCTGGACAGGATTCACCTTTGACAAAACCGTGAGCAACAAAAACTGGAACAGCAAATACTATAATGAATAACCTGATCAATTAATGCTGATTTCATCAACCAGCAGCCAGGCAGGTCTTCCTTCACCTGGCCTGTCAGCAGGAATGATCCCATAGTTAAGTGCCATAACCTTTACCCATCTGGCCTTCGTTCGCTCAAAAGAAATTTGAATTAATCTCTGATCAGGATTCAGATCGGCTGCTTCCAGTTTTTTCAGGGAGGTAAAATTTTCTCCATCTGTGCTTATGAAAACCTCTGCACCTTTTGGAAAATAAATCCAGGAATTTTCATCACGCAATACATCGATGCCAACTTTGGAAATGGTCATTTCTTTTCCCAGATCAATTGTGGCCTCAAAATTTTCTCCGAGAAATCCAAGCCAGTCAGAACCCATCCATGGCAAATTGCCGGTGATCCCATTTACCAGAGTAAAGCCACCTCCACGGGAATATTCTTCATGCGGCGGGTGAGCCAAAATAATTTCTTTACCTGTTGCAAGATTCACCTTGAAAATCCGTGAGTATTCCGTTCCCTTTGAAATCGATCCGTCAAAAACTTTTGCTCGTATTCCGATTGACTGATCGACAACAATTTTATCCTTGTACTGAGGAGAAGCCACACCGGGTTCATCGCCGCTGAGTGTATAGCGGATCACTCCAGGCTTGTAGGAAGTTGAAAGTTCAATGGCCAAGGCCCCGTTATTTGAATGCGGGTATACAGATTCCTGAATGTCAAAGATTGCTTTGGAATAATTTACTTTCTTAAAATCAAGAAGTTTGAAATGACTGACTAATCGTTTTGTAAATGCATCGTAGTTTATATTCTCCGGGGAAGACCAGAGCACTTCAGCTAGTGCAGCCATCCTTGGCATCGCCATATACTCAACCTGATCCGGAGTGGATATGTATTCTGTCCAGAGATTTGCCTGCGCACCAAGAATATGCTTTGATTGTTCGGCATTGAGCACATCCGGAATGGGTTCAAACTGATAGACTCTGTCAAGTGGAAGATAGCCTCCAATAGCCAAAGGTTCACCGGGATATTTACTTTGATAGAAATCGAAATAGCAAAAAGAAGTTGGAGTCATCACCACGTCATGACCGGCCCCGGCCGCTACAATTCCTCCCTTATAACCACGCCATGACATCACCGTTGCATTGGAAGCTAGACCGCCGTCCAGAATTTCATCCCAGCCGATCATTTTTTTGTTTAATGATGCTAATATTTTTTCGATACGCCCCATGAAATAAGACTGCAATTCATGTTCATCTTTGAGCCCCTTTTCCTTCATCAGACTTTGACAAAACTCGGATTCCTTCCAGCGATCTTTGGGACACTCATCACCGCCTACATGGATATATTTACCTGGGAACATTCTGGCAACTTCTTTCAGAACATTTTCGAAGAACTCGAAGGTTTGTTCGGTAGGACAAAAGACGTCTTTGAAAACGCCCCATTTTTTCGCCGTTTCAAATGGTCCATCGGTGCAAGCTAATTCAGGATAAGCAGCCAGTGCCGCCATCGCGTGACCCGGCATTTCGATTTCAGGAACTATTTGGATGTGGCGATTCGTGGCATAATCTACGATATCAGAAATCTGTTCTTGAGTGTAATATGCTCCATACCTGATTGAGTCGTACCTCTCAGGTACACTTCCCAAATGTCCGATCAAGGTTCCATTACGAAAGGCGCTTATTTCCTGAAGCTTTGGATATTTTTTTATTTCTACTCTCCAACCCTGATCATCTGTGAGATGCCAGTGAAAGGTATTTAATTTATAGGATGCCAGATAATCAATGTACTTCTTGATAAACTCAACAGAGAAAAAATGACGGCTCACATCAAGATGCATTCCTCTCCATGCAAAGCGTGGCTCATCTTTTATTTCGATAGCTGGAATACTAAGTACTGTAACTTTCGCAGGTGGTAAGAGCTGGATCAATGACTGGAGTCCATAAAAAGCACCGGCACCAGCGCCTCCAAGAATCTCAATTTTTTCCGGGCTAATCTTTAATGCATATGCATCCGGCTTTAATTCAGGATTCTTTTCTTCCTTTCTGAGATTGATTGCACCCTCTTTCGATTGCTTAGAAGACATAATTTTCAAGCGGAAGCCATAGTACTGCTGCAAGTATTCATTGAAGATATCAGCATCATTTTTCGAACCATCGCCGGATATGTATATAAGAGTCTCATTGCTTATATTGAAGGAGCCTTTGCCAATGATGGAGCTTTGTGGCTTTGGGATTAGAGGCAGGAATTCCAATAAGTTTTGTGACATAAGTGGAACGGATAAGATCAGACTTATAAAAAGCAAAATGAAGGCCTTCGAAAATTTTGCGGTTTTAACAGTTGCGTGTTGTAGAGTATATTTCATTCTATAAAATATAAAGTTAATCAAGTTGAATCAGGATCAATTAACCGTGTCAGTGCTGTTCATGAATCGAGCGCGAAGGTCGTCAAAAAAGCTTGAATTAGCCTTTTAACTAAATTCAATTTATTTCTAAAGACCCTAAAATTCAAAAAATAAAAGGGGAAAGAAATTTTATAAAAATCGAAAATTTAAGAGGCCCATTTCCGGTTGATAACTATTAACTCTAAATAATTGACAATCTTGATTTTATTTAGTAAACTTTGTAAAGTCTTTTGCATTCAAATTTTCCATCATGAACCTACTTCAAAAGATAGAAACCTGGGGTGACACTCACCAGTCAAAGTGGTTTTCACTTATTCGTGTTTTATTAGGAATGATCATTCTGTTTAAAGGAATTATTTTTATCCAGAACACAAGTGCTTTGTCAGCGATGATAGCAAATTCTGCTGTATCATTTTATGCAGTGGCACTCGCACATATTGTTGCCTTGGCACATCTCATGGGTGGGATCCTCATCATTCTTGGATTGCTAACAAGAGTGGCAGTCCTCTTTCAGATTCCAATATTATTAGGAGCTGTGATATTTGTAAATGCTCAAAAAGGGTTTTTCTCTATGGAATCGGAGCTAGGTATTTCTTTACTTGTTTTGGCTTTATTACTTTTCTTCCTTGTTTATGGCTCAGGTTCCTATTCTGCGGACGAATTCATGCGAAAGCATAAAAATACCTGAGAACGTCATTGAATTTTTAGTATTCAGATCAAAAAAAAAGGGAACGCTAAATGGTTCCCTTTTCATTTTCTTTTGGTCTAAAATTACTGCATTCGTTTTACGTTAACAGCATTTTGTCCCTTTTTACCGTCTACAACCTCGAATTCAACGAGATCATTTTCGCGTATTTTGTCAATAAGACCACTGTGGTGAACGAAAACTTCTGACTGGTCCTCGTCTACTAATATGAATCCATATCCCTTGGACTCATTAAAGAATTTTACTTTACCGGTTTTCATCGGGCAACAATTTGTACATGAAGGACAATTTTCCCGCTAAATTGTCTTCATGAATAATTAAATTGGCAAGTGCGGGCGCGAATCTATTTCAAAGGTAAGAATCTATCTAACTTCTGCAAATGCTCAACCGGCACCCAATAGCTCCTTCACCAATTTCGAAACAATTTTATTGTCAGCTTTACCTGCAAAATGCTTGGTAGCGGCCCCCATAACTTTTCCCATTTCCTGAGGACTAAGGGTTCCCATTCCGGAAATAATTGTCTTTAATCCATTTCGAATTTCATCTTCTGAGAGCATAGTGGGCAAATACTTCTCAATAATTGCAATTTCTTCCAATTCCGGAGCGGCAAGATCTGCTCTGTTTTGTTGCTGGTAAATATCGACTGACTCCCTTCTCTGTTTAACCAGTTTCTGAAGCATTTTTATTTCATCTTCCTTAGTCATTTCAGCGTTACCCGAGGTTTTCGCAATAAGGATAGCTTGCTTGATAGCACGTAAGCTTCGTACAGCAGCTTCATTCTTGGCGAGCATAGCCGTTTTCAGCTCAGCATTGATTTGTTCTTCTAGATTCATAGTAATAATTTAAAAATTGGTTAGGTCAATCCGGGCATATTGAAATTCCTGATTAATTCATACGAAGGTAAATAATGGATTTCAAATACAATTCCCCTGAAAGAGATTTCTCTGGGGTAAAAAAAAGCAGCTCTCCGGAGAGAGCTGCATCGAAAAAGAAACGTAACATGAAAACACAAAATCAGATACAGACTCAGTTGAGCTGTAATTAATCTACATTATCGTGCAAAAATGAATTATTTTGACGCAATTCAACTTTTTTATCGTCTTCTGAAGAAAGAGTGTAACGGGAAACATTATTCTCGCTGGAATGCGGAACATTGTTAAGTTTTACATTTCTGCGTTTGTAAGCCGGCTCTTTTTCCATATCAACAATATTTGCTGCGTTGCTGATACGGTAGCTGAGTGATTTGAGACGTGCTATGCGATCTCTTGTCTTTCTGAATTGATCTTCCTCATCAGCATCGAGAGAATGCTCGTGCAAATCGTAAACAATAGGATTTACGGTCTCATTGGAGTCAGAAGGTGTTTTATCCGAATTGATTTTAGAATTATCTGTGTCATTTGAAGAAGGATTCACAGTAAACTCAAAAGTGCGATCTTCTGAAACCGGTGAAGCCGGCTCGTCTCTTTTAATTAAAGTTGGCTCGAATAATTCCGGCTCCTGAGGAGATTTTTTCTGATTAGCTTTTGGTTCATCAGCCGGCTCGTCCACACCGAGCACACGAATTGTTTTTTGGCTGCGGTGCTTTTTCTCCAGCTCGCTACCAAGCTCTTCTCTTGTTTTAAATCCGGTGGCGATGATGGTAACACTGATTTTTTCTTCAAGTGTCTCATCGTGACAATTACCCCAGATAATATCCGCTGTAAGTCCTGCCTGATCCTGGATATAGTCGGTGATATCACCGATTTCATCCATG
>Ga0154020_10011078_pt1 | contig 10287 bp, 9 predicted proteins | sample Klosneuvirus_201_FD_109709 | JGI IMG/M metagenome (GOLD analysis project Ga0154020, IMG submission 109709) | Active sludge microbial communities from wastewater, Klosterneuburg, Austria - Klosneuvirus_20160825_MG | ecosystem: Engineered > WWTP > Aerobic digester > Activated sludge | place... | reverse complement strand
CCTGCGCAACTTCACCCGCCCCACCGGACGATGACCCTGTGAGCCGCGCCCCCAGCCCCCTTCAACTCGCCCAGCAGCACGCGGCGTCCGGCCGCCTCGATGACGCGGCGGCCCTGCTCATGCGACACCTCCGCCAGTCGCCGCGCGACGCGGTCGCCACCATGGAGTTGGCCCTCACGCTGGTGAAGCTCGGCAATCTCGAGCGTGCCGAGTTCTACTTCTCACGGGCCGTCGAGCTCGCGCCCCAAGTCGCGGCCGTGCGCAGCGATCACGGCCACGCCCTCATGGCGCTCAACCGTCCCAAGGAAGCGATCGCCCGCTTCCGCCAGGCGCTGGACATCGACGCAACCCTGTACGCCGCGTACACCGGGCTTGCCCAATGCCTCATCCAGGTCGAAGACTTCAACGCCGCCATCGCCGCCGCGGAAGAGGGCATCCTCAGGTCCTCAACGCAGCCCGGTTCCTTCAATGACTTGTCGCGGGCGCTGCTTCTCAACGGAAACGCACAAGCCGCAGTCGCCGCCGCCCGTCGCGGGCTCTCCGTCAGCCACGACAACGCCCGCCTCCGCTCCTCACTCGCCATCGCTCTCACATTCGCTCCCGAATCAACGCCCGAAGAAATCGCGGACGCCTACCGATCCAGCGGTCAATCCATGTCGCAAGGCGCTCTGCCTGCGCCCACCTGGCTCAACACTCGCGATCCCGATCGCCCGCTCAACATCGGCTACCTCTCCAACGACTTCTGCGAGCACTCCGTCGCGTACTTCATCGAGCCCATCTTCGGCAACCACGATCCCGCTGCTGCCCGTATCTCGTGCTACTCCACCAACCTCGCGCCCGACAAAGTCACCGCCCGCCTCGAGTCCTTGGTCACATCGCGCAGCGGCCATTGGATCGACGCCTCGCGAACACCCGCCGCAGCCCTGGCCTCCCGCATCCGTGCCGACAACATCGACATCCTCATCGAACTCGGCGGCCACTCCTTTGGCAACAAACTCCCCGTGATGGTCCACCGGCCCGCGCCCGTCCTGGCAACCTATATGGGCTGGGCCACGACCACCGGCCTGCCCATGATCGACTGGCGCATCGTGGATGCCATCACCGATCCACCTGGCTTCGAATCCCACTCCACTGAGCGCCTCCACCGGCTCGACGGCTGCTTCCTCTGTTACGCCGGCGCTCCCGACGCGCCCGACCCCACCCCCCGCCCCGACGGCCCGCCCACCTTCGGCTCCTTCAACGCCATCGCCAAAATCAACCCCCTCTGCATCCAAACCTGGGCCGCGGCCATGAACGCCACGCCCGACTCGCGCATGCTCATCAAGGCCACGCACCTCCAGCACGCACACATCAAAGACCGCATCACTTCTCACTTCGCAACCCACGGCATCCACGCTTCACGCCTTGAGTTCATCCCCCGCCTCGCCGACCCGCTCCAGCATCTCGCTAGCTACTCCCGCATCGATGTCGCTCTTGACACCTTTCCCTATAACGGCACCACCACCACTTGCGAATCCCTTTGGATGGGCACCCCCGTCATCGCTCTCCGTGGCCCAATGCACGCCTCTCGCGTCAGCGCATCCCTCCTTACCGCCATCGGCAGCTCCGACTGGGTTGCCAACGATGAAGCGCACTTCGCCATCCTGGCCGCATCCCTCGCCCAGGACCGCACGCAGCTCGCGACGCTCAAGTCCTCCCTCCGTCCACGCATGAAAGCGTCCCCCCTTTGCGATAGCGCGGCCTTTACCCGAAACCTCGAACGTGCCTATAGGATGATGTGGAAGGACCACTGCCAAAGGGCCCAGGCGTGATCGACTTCAGCCAGATCAAAGCCCTCACCTTCGATTGCTACGGCACACTCATCGACTGGGAGAGCGGCATCATCGCCGCCTTGTCGCCTCTCTTCCGTCAGCGCGGTGCCCAAGTGTTTTACGATGGCACGCTGCTCAAGGAGTACGCCTCCGCCGAGGCACGCGAAGAAGGGCGCTCCTATCGCCCCTATCGGCAAGTCCTGGCCCGAGTCACGCGCATCCTGGCCGCCAGATTCCTCGCAACGCTCGAACCCGGAGATGACCGCACCCTCGCCGACTCGATCAAGAACTGGCCCGCGTTCCCGGACACTCCCGACGCGCTGGCCTTGCTCGCCAAGCGATTCCGCTTGATCGTGCTCTCAAACGTGGACCGCGACCTCTTCGAAACGACGCGCCCACACCTGGGTCCGGCGCCACTCGAACTCATCTCAGCAGAAGATGTCCGTTCCTACAAACCCGCGCCCGCTCACTTTGAGGCCGCCCTCCGCCTCACCAACCTCCCCGCCCACAACATCTGCCACGTCGCCCAGAGCCTCTACCATGACATCGCCACCGCCGGCCCCCTGGGCTTCCGCACCGTTTGGATCAACCGCCGCGGCAAGAAACCGGGCGCGGGCGCAACCCCCATCGCAACCGCCGTGCCCGACATGAGATTCTCGACCCTCCAACAGCTCGCAGAGGCCATCCCTTCTTAGCTTCCTCAGGGCGGTGGGGGGAGGGAGTGAATTGCAACCGTGCCCCCGGCCATCCAAGAAGTTGGCCAAGGTCCCCATCCCCGCCCGATACGTCCCTTAATGCCCGCAACCGCCTTCCAACTCTCTCCCTATCCCGGCCACATGCCCGTGCCCACGATGCTCTCGCGCTCCGAGATCGACTACCTCTATTGGCTCACCTCGACGCAGTTCACCGGCCGCGGCCGCATCGTCGAGCTCGGCTGCTTCTTCGGCGGCAGCACCATGCCCCTGGCCGCGGGCCTGGCCTCGCGCCCTGAGCGCGTCCCCAACCTCCTCACCTACGACTCCTTTATCATGGACAGCGACACCGCCCCGCGCTACCCCGTCGGGCTGTCCTCAGGCGACTCCTTCCGCCCCATCTTCAACTCCTACCTCAAAGACCACCTCCCCCGCATCACCGTCCGCGAAGGCTGGCTCCCCACGCAGCTCCAAGCCGGCGACTCGCGCCGCATCTACGCCGAGCAGGAACCCATCGAAATCCTCTTCGTGGATGCCGCCAAACTCTGGCCCGTCCACGACTCCATCCTCCGCATCTTCGCGACACACCTGATCCCCGACGTCTCCATCCTCATCCAGCAAGACTTCAAACACCACGGCACCTACTGGCTCGGCCTCCACATGCTCCAGCTCCGCGACTGCTTCGAACCACTTCACGACGTCACCGGCGGCGCGACCCACTCCTTCCTCTACAAAGGCGGCCTCGAAATCGAACTCCAGGCCCTGCTCGCCCGCGAGGACATCGTCCACCCCTTTCAAGCCTGGCACGATGTGGATGCGTATTGGTCCCGGCGTGAGGCGACCTCCGTCCGTCTCTTCATGCGCCTCGCCGCCGCCACACACCTGGCCGACATCGGTCAAGGCAGCGAAGCCTACAACCTCCTGACCTTCTTCCACCAGGAACTCCGCCACAGCGGCCTGAAACTCCCGGGCCCCGGCGAGTACTCCGACGTTCCCGCCCTCCAATCCGAGTTCATCCAAACCTGTCGCAAAGTTGAGCTCACCCCCGGCGGCGAATCCGCGGCGATTCTCCGCCACGCCGCCGAACAATCCGTCCCTTCCACTCAACCCTGGCGAGATGCCCGCCGCCAGGCCGCCGCCGACCGTTGCCGCGGACTCAACTACTCCACCATTGCCCTCTACGGCGCGGGCCGCCACACCGCCGAACTGCTCAAATCCGGTTGGCCCGGCCCGGGCATCACCGTCGCCGCGATCATCGACGACTACTCAACCGCGCCGCATATCCAGAACATCCCGATCATGCGCCCCACCCTGCTTCCCTCCTCCATCCAAGCAATCGTCATTTCCTCCGAAGCGTCGGAAGACGCCCTCTTTCACTCCGCCGCCGCCGCAAGCCCCGCCATCCCCATCCTGCGCATCTACTCCTAGCTCCACAACCATTCTGCAACCAGCCCTGCTCCTGTCGTTCTCTCTTCGAACTCCGCGCCTCTGCGTGAAATCTCCTCAACGAAATCCCCATCACCCCGCTGCCGCCGCCGCAGCACTCGCCGCCGCGGCGGCCGCCGCCGACACCGCCGAAGCCTGCTGCTGCTCCCCATCTCCGGCACCCATCGACATCAGCGTCAGGTTGCCCGACCCGCCCAGCCCGCGCTCCCACAGCACCCCGCCCGTATGTCGATCCAGGCAATACACATACCCCCCGCGCCCCACATACACCTCGCGCCCGTACGGCAGCACCATCGAAATACTCCCCCCCAGCAGCCGCGGCAGCTTCACCCGCCAAACCGGCCTCCCCGAAAACCGATCCAGCGCCACCACCGTGCGTCCAACCGCGGCATACAGAAGATCAGGCACATCCATCAGGCACCTCCGTCCCCACAGCCTACCGCGCCGCCCCGGCGCCTCAAACTGCTGTCAACAGATGATTCCGCCTCTTCCCTTTCGTCTTTCGCCCTCCGCCTTTCGCCTCCCCCCGATACACTCCCCCATATGCCCCTCACCCGCGAACAAATCACCCAACGTGCCGCCCAGGAACTCCGCGACGGCTACATCGTCAACCTCGGCATCGGCATGCCCACCCTCGTCGCCAACTACATCCCTAAAGGCATGGACGTCTGGCTCCAATCCGAAAACGGCCTGCTCGGCATCGGCCCCTTCCCCAAAGACAGCGAGGTCGATGCCGACCTCATCAACGCCGGCAAGCAAACCATCACCGCACGGCCCGGGGCCGCGTACTTCTCCTCCGCCGACTCGTTCGCCATGATCCGCGGCGGCCACATCGACATGTGCATCCTCGGCGCCATGCAGGTCTCCCAGGATGGCGACATCGCCAACTGGATGATCCCCGGCAAAATGGTCAAGGGCATGGGCGGCGCCATGGACCTGGTCGCCGGCGTCCGCAAAATTGTCGTCACCATGGATCACAACTCCAAGGATGGCGCGTCAAAGCTCGTCAAGAAGTGCTCCCTCCCCCTCACCGGCCAACGCTGCGTCTCTATGCTCATTACCGACCTCTGTGTGATGGTCATGGATGAGAGCAAGCGGAGATTCGTTCTCACCGAAACCGCGCCGGGCGTCACCGTCGATGAGGTCAAGAAAAAGACCGAGGCAGAGATTCTGATCGCGCCGGATGTAAGACCCGTAGCGATCTGAAGCTTCTCGTGGCCCCACCGCGTGCCACGGAACTCCAAGCCGTCGCCCACCAAAACTCTCCAGCTACAGCAAACCCAGGCTTGGAGATCCGTGGCGAACTGCAACCGCGCACCTCCCCGCTCCCACTCACCCTAACACCCCTAAACAAATCCCCTAATTCTCTCGCGCAGAGTGACAACGTCATGTCACTCGCGCCGTCCACTTTCCCCTCCACCCCATTGCATCCCGCTCCCCATCCGCTAAAAAACACGCATGGTCGCACACACACCCACCGCACTCCCAACCCTCTCCCCCGAAGACCAATCCCTCCTCCTCCGCTACTTCGCGGCGAGCGAGGACCCCGCTGCGCTCACCCCACTCGGCACTCGGGACTCGGCACTCAGCACTTCTCCCCCTTCCCTCCTCTCCCTCTACTCCTTCCTCTCCCGCCCCGACATCGCCGCATGGGTCGCCTTCCACCGCGAACACCAGGCCCACCTCCAACGGCAACTCGCCCTCAACCAGCTCGCCGCTGTCTGCAAGTCCTCCCCCAACCCCATCGAACAACGCCGCGCCGCAACCACCCTCCTCCGCGGCCTCACCTCTCTCAGCACCCCCAAATCTAAACGAGTCCCAGATCCATCGCCAACTCCAACGCCAGACCACACCACGCCACGCCATCCCCAGAATGTTCGCACTCAAGATTCCCCACCGCCTTCGACACAACAACACCTTCAACCCTCCAACCTTCCAGACACCTTGCCAAATCCCCTCCCCGCGGCCAAACTCCGGCCATCCAGCCCGATCTCCCAGCTCCTCTCCCTCCAAGGCACCCTCAATCCGCGGCCAAGCCGCCATCCAGCCACTCTCCAGCACGACTCCAGTTGATTGCCCATCCAACGCAACCCTCGGCGCCCCCAGCGGTATATTCGTGACCCACTTCGAGAGTCACACCCATGCGCACCAATCGCATTCGCACCGCCCTAACCGTGTTCCTTGTTTCCGGTGCCTGCGCCCAAGCCCAGCCTCTCATGCAAACCTCCTACTCGTGGAAAGAGGTATTCGCGGGCACCAGCACTCCGGTCTCGAGTCCCAACAGCATCCTCGAGCCCGGCGAAGGCGCCCTGATCACCCTCAACCTCTTCGCCTCCATCAACGGATCAGACGCGATTGGTCAGACGATGAGCGCCCCGGCTCCGTTCGGCGTCGGTATCGTCCGCGGCATCGCCGTCAACACGTACGATCTCACCGGAACCAACGCCGATGCAACCGGCACGTGGAGCAACCGCGTGGTGTCCGGAGTCTTCAACCACTTCGAAACTGGAGTCATCTTTGCCGGCGGTGCTCAGCTCCGCGCCCTTGGTGGTGTCCAGTTCATCATCCCGGGAAGCTCAGCGAATCCGACCAACCCGATCACCGCCGCGTGGAGAGGTGTTTGGAACCCCACAGACTTCACCACGCGCGTGGTTCACTTCGCGTTCTCTCCCTCGGTGGCGGTCCCAGCCAACCAACAAAACGCGTTTACCACTGAGGTGGGGATCGAACCCACTACCGGCGGCCCGCTCTACTACCACGTGTACGTCCCCACCAACTTCGGCGCCGGCGTTGATATCCAAGTGCAGGGCGGCCAACTTCACGCCGGGGGTGGCGGCGGTCCCGTTTGGTTTACCTCAGTGTGCTACACCAACTGCGACCACAGCACAACCCCGCCCATCCTCAACGCCAATGACTTCCAGTGTTTCCTGAACTCCTTCGCCGCCGCCCAGGCCTACGCCAACTGCGACAACAGCACCGCCCCTCCCATCCTCAACGCCAACGACTTCCAGTGCTTCCTCAATAAGTTCGCGGCCGGTTGTACCTAGAAAAACACCCCAAGGCCGCGCCTGACCGCGGGCCCGCAAGCAGGTTCCGCCGTCCAAGGTGGTGTTCGAGTTGATCAACGGACCGGCCCAGGCGGACAACTGGTTTGATCCGGAGACGCACGGAGGAAATTAGAAAGTACACTCCTCAGCCATGAAGACGCCCGCGAAGCAGCTCGACGCGTTTCTGGCCAAGTACGAACCCGCGATCGCCAAAGAGGCCAAGTTGGTCCTCGCGAGACTGCGGAAGCTGACGCCCGGCGCGATCGAGATGGTCTACGACAACTACAACGCGCTGGTGATCGGCTTCACTCCCAACGACAGACCATCCGATGCGGTCCTTTCGATCGCAGTCATGCCCAAGTGGGTGAGCGTGTGCTTTCTGCAAGGCGCGGGGTTGCCGGACCCGGAGAAGAGGCTCAAGGGGAGCGGGAACGTGGCGCGGCACATTCGGCTGGACAGCGTGAAGGACCTTGATGATCCGGTGGTGCTGGACTTGATTGATAACGCGCTGGCGAGCGCGAAGGTGCGGTTCAACAAGAAGCAGAAGCGGAAGTTGGTGATCAAGTCGATTTCGGCGAAGAAAAGGCCGCGGCGGGTTTCCAAGAAGAGCGCGAGCCGGTAGAGACTTCGATGGCGGAGAGTGGAGCGGGCCGATATACGATTCGCCATGAGCATCAAAGCCAAACCGATCTCTGACGCGAAGATTCCCGGCACCGATATTCCCGACATCACCAAGGCTCACGCCGACGATCCGGCCCAGAAGAAGTGGATGGCGCGAGTGGCGGTGACGACGGCGGTGCTGGCGACGCTGGCATCGCTGGCGTCGATGTTCGCGACCAACCACCTGAACTTGGCGATGATCTCGGTAATCGAAGAGAGCAACCAGTGGGCGTTCTTTCAGGCCAAGGGGGTGAAGCTCGCGGTGCTGGAGAGCAAGCTCGAACTGCTGCCGGCGCTGGGCAAGTCACCTTCAGAGGAAGACGCGGGTCGGGTGACGCGGTACAAGGGCGAGCAGGCGGACATTAAGGCCGATGCGGAGAAGCACCACAAGGCCGCGGATGATCATCGGCGGAGGCAGAGCACGTTGTCGCGGGCGTCGACGGCGTTTCAGGTGTCGATCGCGATGTGCGCGGTGGCGCTGCTGGTGAGGAAGAATGGGTTTTGGTTGTTGTCGCTGCTGGGGGGCGCGGCGGGGCTAGTGTTTTTTGTGATGGGGATGCTGCCGTAGGGCTTTGCCAAAAGCAGAAACGGGGAGGCGATGCCTCCCCAAGTGGGCGCGGATTGAGTGAACATCATGGGAGATTGACGGGCAGCAGCACGCGGGTGATGGTGTGGACGATGCCGTTGCTGGTCTGGACGTTCAGGGGCAGGAAGACGGTGGGGTTGGCAAAGTCGGGGTCCTTGTCAACGAGGCTCAGGCCGACGGGCCGGACGGTGCCACCCTGGAGGGTGGGGATGGTCTGGCCGGTGAAGCTGAGGATAAGGAACTGGATGACGTTGACGCGGGCGGGGACGACGTGGTAGAGAAGGACCTGCTGGAGGACGGGGATGGGATCGCCGTTTCCGAGCTGGGTGAGTGCGCCGACCAGGAAGTTCCAGGTGCCTTCTTCGGAAGAACCCTGAAAGCCCAGATCGCGGGCCAGGAGGAAGAAGGCCCGGTCGTTGGGCGCAAAGAGCGTGAGGTTTGAGTTCGGATCGGCCAGGGGGCCGACGAGGTTGGCGGTCTGGACCGCGTGCAGGAGGATGTCGTAGTCGAACGGATTGTTGTCGAACTGGCCGCCGCTGGCGGCGACAAAGCTGGCGATCGTGGTTGGCGGCGGGGCTGCTGGGGCGGGGGTGAGGAACGAACTGATAGCCAAGAGGGACGCGATGAGCATTGTGGGAGCCTCCTTGAGCGAGTGCGCAGGGGATGACCGGGCCGAACATCGGCGGGCATCGCTTGCGGGTGAGATGCCGGTTGTTTCGATGGAGATTTGGGGTTGGATTCAGGGGGTGGCCGAGATTTGCGCGAGCTTAGTCGAGGCCGGAGCGGGCGCTATTGCAACGGGCGGAAGTGGGGGTGTTGGAAGACGGTGGCTGAGCCGTGTGCCGCGGCACTGCTGCGCCGCGTCTGGGGTGGTTGGAGGCGATGGGGTTTCGGCGGCGAGCAGTGGCACCGAAGGCACTTAGCTCTTGGCGAGCTTGGCGATGGTGGCGGTTGTGCTCTTGCCTTCGATGATCGGGAACAGGGCGATGCGGCCGCCATTGGACTCGACGATGTCGCCACCCACGACCTGATCTTTGCGGTAGTCGGCACCCTTTACGAGAACGTCCGGGCAGATTGCCTTGATGAGTTCGATCGGCGTATCTTCGCCGAACAAGACCACCGCATCGACGGAGGCGAACTCGCCCAGGAGTTCGGCCCGGTCGCGTTCGTTGTTCGTCGGGCGCGTTGGGCCCTTCAAGCGGCGTACGGAAGCGTCATCGTTCAAACCGACCACCAGGAAGTCGCCTTGAGCTTTGGCGAATTTGAGCAGGGAAGTGTGCCCGATGTGCGGGATATCAAAGCACCCATTGGTGAAGACGACTTTCTTGCCGTCGCGCCGTTGGGCCGCGACCTGGATCTTGATCTGGTCGAGTGTGCGGACTTTGCCTTGGAGCTGAGTGCTTCTGAGGATGATTTCGTTGTGGATCTTTTCCAGGGGGATCGGGACGACTCCGAAGACTTCGACTTCCAGACCGGCCGCGGCGTTGGCGAAGCGGACGGCGTCGGGCCAGGAAATGCCGTTGGCGCGGGCCGCGGCCAGGGCGGCGAGCATCATGTCGCCGGCGCCGGTGACGTCGTAGACCTCGCGGGCGACGGTGGGGATGGCGGTGGGGGCGCCGTTTCTTTCCAGGAGGAGGGCGCCGTGGCGGTCGAGGGTGAGGATGCAGGCTTCGAGATCGAGTTGTTTCAGGAGGGCCGCGGCGATCTTGCCGTTGCGGTCGGGTGAGGCATCGCCGGCGGTGTTCATGCCGGTGGCGAGCTCGGCCTCGGTGCGGTTGGGTGTGATCGAGGTGGCGCCCTTGTACTTGGAGTAGTCTTCGATGCGGGCGGGGTCGACGAAGATGGGGACCTTGGCGGCGCGGCTGGCGGTGATGATCGCCTGGCAGAGTTCGGGCGTGCAGACACCCTTGCCGTAGTCTTCGATGCAGACGGCATCCGCGCCTTGCTTGAGCGCGGCCTGGAAGGACTTGATGATCTGGTCGGCGATGGTCTTGGGAAGAGGATCGCGCGATTCGAAATCGACGCGGAACATTTTTTGGGGGTGG
>Ga0154020_10011077_pt1 | contig 10287 bp, 8 predicted proteins | sample Klosneuvirus_201_FD_109709 | JGI IMG/M metagenome (GOLD analysis project Ga0154020, IMG submission 109709) | Active sludge microbial communities from wastewater, Klosterneuburg, Austria - Klosneuvirus_20160825_MG | ecosystem: Engineered > WWTP > Aerobic digester > Activated sludge | place... | reverse complement strand
TCTTGCCTCAAGGTGGAAAATTCGATTTTATGCATTTCAAGTTCGGCTAATAAAGCTTCTCTTTCATTTTCTTTCTTGGTTGCCATGTGATTATGCCCTTCTTTTTCTTTACAACATCTCAAAAGATTGCGCCAGCAGACTCTCAAACAGCCCCTCCACGCCCATAAACTCTTCTTGCAGACTTAGAGGAAAATCAAGATGAAATCTATTCTTTACTGGTTTCATCTTCCAACGCATGAAGTATGGCGAGTATAACGCCATCAATTTTATTCGTCACATCATTGTTCCAGAAGCGGATAACTTTGTAGCCGAGCGCGTTCAGGTATTTTGTTCTTTCTTCATCATACTCTTCCTGTTCCAAATGCTGACTTCCATCCAGTTCGATGATAAGTTTCTGTTCAATGCAAACAAAGTCGGGGATGTATTTGTCAATAGCGTGTTGTCTTCTAAAGTTGACTCCCAACTGATCGTTGCGAATGAGTGCCCACAATTTTCGCTCGGCGAGTGTAGGTTCTTTCCGTAATTCGATGGCATGGGTTCTGGTTTTTGGGTCGCTTCTGGGCGGGCGTGGCATCTCTTCCCCTCCCCTCCTAACCTCCCCAATTGCGACGGAGAGCACGTCGAAATTGGGGAGGAACGGTTGCGTCTGAAATTAAAATTTTGGAAACACTCTCAGTTTTCATAAGAAATCTCACTACCAAGTTCTCCCCCAAATTCCGCGTTCTTCGGCATTTGGGGGAGATGTCCAACGGACAGAGGGGGCTAACTTAACGCCTCCGCCAGCAGACTCTCAAACAACCCCTCCACCTGCCACGTGGACTTTGAGGCTCAAACGCCGAGATCCTCCCAGCAGACCTTCGATCAACGCCATCACTTCTTTGCCCTACTCTTTACCTTCTTTTCTTCTTCCTGTTTCTTCAATTCAGGAATGCGATTTGGTAAGCGATAAATGATCGCTTGGCTGAACTGTGTCCATTGGCGTGTCTCTTCATTCCGATCCTTAGGAACATTAAATCCCAAACTCTCGCGCATTTTAGGAGTGAACATATCAAAAGCGGACTTGATCAAATCTCCCCATTCTCTAGCGGCACTGGTGGCGCGGATTGGAGGAATCGTTCCCAAGGCAATGAGCAGAAGCACGATCCACCAGTTGAGCGCGCCTTGATTGAAGATATACGTCAGACTGATATATTCAATTTGAAGCAAGACTAAAATCACAGCCATATTGATCCAGAAATCCACCTGTGATTTGGCGGAGTCTATCAACTCGGTATAGTCCTTGGGGACGACGGCGAGCAGCCTGCCCCAGCCGTCAATGGCTTCCAAACCGTACATGACACGGGGATATATTTCAAACGAGCGTAGTACGTTGCCAAAAGGGGTAGGGAGCAAATACTCTTCTTTATCGGGGAATTCCTCTGCCAGTTGACGCATGATCTCGTTTCGGCGAGTGCGTGATTTAACGGGAAATTCTCTTTTGGCTGCATAACATTCCCTGTATTCATCATCCAGTTTTTCAAGTTCGCTGACCGCCTTTTGATAGCGGCGCTTCTCGAACCATTGAAAGAGTTTCACGGGGTTAAATTTGCCGTAACCTTCCATGATTCTGTATAGGTCACGGTTGACGGCGAGCAGGAGAATTCCGCCGACCCATGAAAGCAAGCCAAGAATTGTTGTGCCAACCAGTAAATCGGTTGCTATGTAGGAGATGAAATCAGGGGCAAAGCCGTATTGGCTTAGGATCAACCCTGAAAGAGTGATGAAGATGGCAATGGGCAGGAAGAACCCGACTGCAAAGTTACGATCAAAGAGTTTTGGAAGTTCACCAAACATGATTATTTTTCTCTTGGTTTTTTCTTCTTGGAACTGCTAGTAGGCGGAGGGGCATTGGTAGTGGAGTCTCCCGCGAGGGATACATATCCAAACTCAATATTAATTAGAACATGCCATGGTTGCATAGCATTGTTTGATATTTTTTTGTGGCGTTTTGTTGAGCTTTCTCTGTCGCGCTCTAGGTAACCTGCTTTTTCCAGTTGATCTAGATAATAATGGATAACTGAAACTGACGAAATATCGCAAGCTTTGCCAATTTCTGTAATTGATGGGGGATGGTTATATTTTTTTTGATATTTCTCAATAAATTTAATAATTTTTTGCTGGCGTTCTCCTAGTCCTTTAGATTTCCTTACCATAATGATCCATCCTTTCAGTTGAATATGCACAAATCCAAAAGTCTATACGACACGAGTGCAGGACTTTGAGGTCTTATCCAGCCACTGCCAAATGTGACTGAATCACCGTCACTGCCATTATGTCAAAAATGGAGCCAGGGTCTGTGTACTTTTTGTCTGCCAATTCTTCGTAGCGACCGCGGACAACATAAGCAGACTGAATCAGCCCATTGACCTGTGAACGGTATGCACCTTCGAGGTAAATCCTGTCATCTTTATGGGTCTGCACCGTTTCCTTGATTGCAGGCTCGTTGACCTTCTCTTCGGTGACTTCTTTGATGTAGAGTGCCTCTTCGTCCGAGATGGCGAATTTATCTTTGATCTCCGAGATCATGTCCTGCACGGAAACTTTTTTTGGCGGCACTCCAGCGTGACCACCACCTTTGGGGGCTGAAACTTTCCTGACAGGAATTGCGTTGACTTCACCAACATATTGAACGGAAGCTTTGACTACTTCCGTCTCGCGGATTTGCCTCATCAGATCGGAGACACTGCCAGCCTTGATGAGTTGAGGTGAAAAATACTCAGCAAAGGTGGAGAACTCGGAAATATAGGCGGGATAAGTAAAGAAGGATGTCAGGAAGTGGAACGATTTGACGAAACGTGTAAGCAGGTAAACGAAGGTTTTACGTTCCTCGGGGTCTCGAATTGATTCGTAGAATCGAATACGTAAGCCATTGACTAGCGCCTGGACTTGAGCATCCGTGCCTGTGCCGAGTAGTTTGATAAAGGCGGCTGCGTCTGCTTGGGAGAAGACACCTTCGGCAAGGATTTCATTGTAGAGTTGAATGCACTGCTGTTCGTCTGGTTCGTTGGGTTCAAATGGAGTGCCTTGGCGGTATTTGGTGAACGCCTTCATAATGGATTGGGCGTTGTTGGTGAAGTCCACGACCACAACATCTGATTTACCAGAGTGACTGCGGTTGAGACGTGAGACGGTTTGCACAGCGTTCCGATCTATGACGGGTTTATCAAGGAACATGCCCGCAAGCAGGGGTTGGTCGAAACCTGTTTGGAATTTGTTCGCTACCACCATCAAGCGGTAATCGTCGCCTTCGAAGCGTTCTTCGATCTCTTCGCCTTCTTTCAATTCGTTGATGGCATGTTCGCTAATGGCGGCATTTGTGGTTGGGTGGACAAAATCGGAGAAGGCGAAAAGTACCTTGTAATCGGCATTGCGTTCTTTGAGTTTTTCCTTGATGATCTCAAAGTAGCGTAAGCCTGCCACGCGCGAACTGGTGACGATCATTGCCTTGGCGCGCCCGTTGACAAGTGACTTGACATTCTCTTCAAAAATACGAAGCATGACTTCGGCTTTGTATTGGATCAAGCCATCATCCTGAAAGGCGACGTTCTTCAATGCCTTGGCGACAATGCCTTTAGGATAGAGTCTTTCTTCTTCATCAGGATTTGGGACAATACGGCAGTGCAGGTTGTAAAGCGTTTTGTAGGAGATAATACTCGCGGCAACATCCACGATGTAGCCTTCGGCGATGGCTTCTTCTTCGGTGTAGACATCAAACGGTTTGCCAAAGAGGTCAACGGTCGCGGGTGCGGGTGTGGCGGTGAAAGCCACAAAGAGTTGATTGACATCATGTTCGCGGATGATCTTGGCAATCTGCTCTTCTTCATCCTGCGTGTCTTCGGCGGCGTCCTCCGCGTCGGGGTCTTCGGGAGTGCGGAAAGGCACACGGATTGCCGCGCCAAGTTTCCCTTCTTGAGAGCGGTGCGCTTCGTCAATCAGGAAAGCGACGCGCATACTTTTCAGGGCGGGATTTTTCTTGATCTCATCCAAAATCCAGGCGAACTTCTGTTGGGTGGTGACAATGATCGGCTTGCGTTGATCGAGAAAACGCGGCAGGTCATCCGCTTTTCGCGCCAGCCCGACAATATTCGTCAAGTGTTTGAAGTTCTCGATCTCATCCTTGATGTTCTTATCCAGTGAGCGGCGGTCAGTGAGGATGAAGACTAGGTCAACCAGTTTTTCGTTGGTGTTCGGTTTGTAGAGACTGTGCAGGCGATCTGCCAGCCAGCAAATGGACAGGGTCTTGCCGCTGCCAGCAGAATGATGAATGAGATATTTGCCGCCGATCTCGTTGGCGGTGGTGAATGTGGCAAGCGCATTTTCCGTCAACTTGCGAATCATGCGGCTTTGATGATAGCGCGGGAAAAGCGTGTGGGCAGGGATTTCGGGCTTGTCGTCTTCGGCGGCGCGTTTCGGGACGTAGACCAGATAGAACGAAAGGGCTTCGAGCAGATGGTCTTTGGAAAGCGATTCACGATACAGAAACTCAACGGGGTATTCGCCTTCGGTGATGGGCGTGTTGGTGAGACCTGTATTGTGCCAGCGGAAATTTTCTTCCGAGCGCGGATCGGTTGCCGCCATCACGTCGCTGGTATCGGCGGCGAGATATAAGAACGGGTGCTGGAAAATCTTGTGGGAATGATCGCGCTGGGCAAATTGTGTTACAGCGTCATGGACGTTTTGATTTCTTTCGTGCTTGACTTCCAGCGCGACAATCGGTAAGCCATTGAGGAAGAAAACAAAATCTATTTCCTGATTGACATCGCCAAAATAAAAATGCGGACGGAAGGTAATGCGATTTTCCCCATACAGTTTTGTAGCAATGCTTTCACTGGAACGCGGCTTGGGATAATACAGCCGAAACTCCAGCCCGCGCACTGCCAAGCCGTGACGGATCAACAGCCAGAGCGGAGTGCGCTTCAATTCATCATGCAATGAACGAAAGAATTCATCGCGCGCGTCGGTTCCATAATTTTCTGTAAGCCGTTTGACGGTTTCAGCCTGCGTTGCGGTGACAAACGCCCAGAGTTGGTCTTCCACAATGAAATGCTCGGTATCGGTGATGTCGGATTGCTCCAACATGCCGTACTTATGCTCGCGGATCAAAAACTCCGCGATGTGATTTTGGAATTCCATTTCGGGCGGTCTGCGTGTGGGCATAGGCTTATACCTGTTCGAGGTCTGCTTCTGTCACGCGGCGTTTACCTGTAACACATTCATGAATAAGCGATTTGCGATATTCTATTAGTGTTTTAATTTGTTGATTAATAATCGCAATAACTTCTTTTATATTGGCAAGTTTGCTGTCTAAAAACTCCACAATTGCTTCCTGCTCAGCAATCGGCGGTAATGGAATAAACAAACTGCAATATCGTGTTGAATTAAGATTGGATTGCTGTACAGATGGGATTGCCAGTTTTCTTGCGTACCCTAAAAAGCCTGCATTATTAACCACGTAATTCAGGAAGTATGGATTTGCCTTGTGGTTTACTCTCACACGAACCAGATATGAAGCAAAAGTTACTTGGTCTTTCTTCTCGCCTCGAAAAACTGCTGCTTTCCCAACTTTGTCCCAACTGTTTGTACGATTGTATAGCACGTCGCCTTGTTCCAAAATTAAATCATCAGAGACTTCATCTACATAATCTAGGTTGGTGAATACAATTTCTCCGTTTTGAATATGACCCATTTTCAAAACGGGAAACCTTCCTTCTTCCTCTGTTTTTTCTGAAATGCCATAATCCACGCGCAAGGCAATGCGCTTAATTCGACAGGCTTTCCAGTGTGCAGGGATTTCACTCATCCAATCTATATCAATTCGCTGTAAATTTTTATTTGGTTGTAGTCCTTTGGTGACAGTGGATTCAATGAGACTTTCTTTTGTTGTTTCCAATATCTCAATCTGGCTTCGCTTTGCCTGCACAGCCGCATCAATATCGGCGCAACTTTTGTCCAAATATGTAGCAATGCGTTCTTGTTCAAGAAGTGATGGCAGAGGAACAATAATTTCTTTGAAAATATGCTGCGCTAATCCAAAACGAGTTACGCCAACCGCCCTTGCTTCATACTGTGCGCGGAATGTTTTTGAGGAATGCAGCCATGCAAGATATCTACCAGAAATTTTATGCGGGAATGGACGTACAAGGGCAAGATGGTAACCACAGAGCACTCCTGGCAATTCTTCTGCTACCAGAGCGGAAATTGCAATATCATCGGGCGATTCAGAGTCTTTTGTTGCCAGTACATCCCCCTTTTTTAACTGAAATTTATTTATTTCACGTTCTTCGGCTGACGCCTCCATAAATTCAATTTTCGAAGTTATGCGATTGTTGTAATAGACATCCGTGTAATTACATAAAAGCACATTAATTTCTTCATCATAGGTATGCTTATCTACATTACTAAAAATAACATCGGCAATATTTCCCTGCCTAGTGATACTCCACTCAACAGGTAAATTAGTTGCCCATTGGGCAAGTGAATAGTCGGTCTCCCGTTTCATTTTGAATTTAAACCCTTAAGCATATCTTCTGCATCTTTTTCTAATTGCCAAAATGTATCAAGTAAGGTCTTTGCTGGAGTAGGCGTTTCGTATTTGTAAAAATATTTGTTTGGCAAAATTTCATAGCCAAGTTGTGAGTACTCTTCCCAGCGGATGATTGGCTTGGCAATCTCTCGTTTCAAGAAGGCTTCGATATCTTCGTTGAATGGAATAAATTCATCATCGGCGACATAGTGTCGGTGAGTCCATTCCACTTCTGTAGTGAGTGAATCCATAAATGCCTTGATTGCTTTCTTCTGTTTGGCGGCTTCGGTGATTCCTTCCGTCACTTTGGTAATCTCCGCTGAAAAAGCTTCGGTCACGGCTTGCTCGTACACCTTTGAAAAAGAATCATCGAGTGCAAGGTCAAATTCGATTTCGGCAGAACGCCCATTCGCAGGGTCAGTCAGCCTCGCATTGAACTTCAGATCGCTTTCGTAAAATGCCTGTTCCTTTGAAATGTTCGCGTTGGTCAATGCCTTCACGTAGGGTTCAGTAATGACCGCAGGCTGGTCGTTCTCATCGGTCTGCCAGAAGACCACGCTCACTTTGTGATAGGCAAAATCTTTTTTCTTCTTGGTGTTATTGAACATCATGACGAAGGGGTCATCGTAGCCATCCTTCCAACCATCGCGGTAACGTTCTTCGATCCACTTGCGATGATCGTCGGTCATGCGGTTGCGCTTGTTGGCAAACGCCTTGGGTTCTTTTTCAGACTGCTTGCGCGCGTCAATGATCATCACCCGTCCGCGATGGCTGGCGGGCTTTTCATTCCGCAAGAGCCAGATGTAGGTAAAGATACCCGTGTTGTAAAAGAGTTGGTCGGGCAGCATGATGATCGCGTCGAGCCAGTCATTCTCCAAAATCCAGCGGCGGATTTCGCTTTCGCCCGATCCGCAATCGCCATTGGAAAGCGGCGAACCGTTGAGCACCACCGAAATGCGACTGCCGCCCTTCTCAGGTTCCTTCATCTTGGCAAGCATGGTTTGGAGGAAGAGCAGCGCGCCATCATTGACCCGCGGCATGCCAGCCTGATAACGGGTCTTTTCCAACTTTCGGGCTTGGTCTTCGTACCCGTCCTTGCCGCCCCAGGTCACACCGAAAGGCGGGTTGCTCAACATGTAGTCAAATTGATATTTCGACTCAGGCAGTTGGTCGCCTGGGTCTTTGCTGTGCGGGTCATGCGGGATGAGCGAATTGCCGTAGAAGATCTTCGCTTCCTTGTCGCCCTTGATCAGCATGTCCGCTTTGCAGATGGCATAATTCGACGGCTGGAGTTCATGTCCATGCAGGGTGACGAATTTCTCGATTCTTTCTCTTTCCGCGTCTGTTGTGGCGCGGTCAATCAGATGTTCTTTCGAGACCGACAGCATACCGCCCGTTCCGCAGGCAGGATCGTAAATTGAAATATGTTTATCGGGAATGGGGATTTCCAGCAACTCGACCTTCAAGCGAATCACTTCGCGCGGCGTGAAATGGTCGCCCGCTTCTTCGCCCGCTTCTTCCGAAAAGCGGCGCAGCAATTCTTCGTACACGTAGCCCATCTCAAGGCTCGAAAGGTCTGCGAGGCTGAGTTTTTCTTCCTTGTATTGATTCAAGATTGGCGCGAGTCGATTGCGCTTCACCATCTCCCCAATCGTGGCGCGGTAATTGAAATGCTCGATGATCTCCTGCACGTTCTCCGAAAAGCCATTGATGTAATCGCGGAAGTGCGTTTCAAGGAGAGTATGGTCTTCTTCAAATAACTTGCGCAAAGTCCAGTCTGTTTTATTGGAAAACGGCGCTTGGGCAGGGTTTGCTTCCAAATCTTTGATGAGTTTCTTGAGTTCTTTTTCTTTGATATCGGGGCGCTTCTTTAGAATCTCCGCCTTTTTATCTTCGCGCCATTGAATCAGCACACACTCCAACCGCCGAATGACGATGATCGGCAAAATCACACTCTGGTATTCATACGCCTTGAATTTTCCGCGCAAACGCACCGCGGATTTCCAAATCTGTTCGGCAAAATTGTCAAGCTTTTGTTTGTTGAGAGCCATTGGGTGTCTTATCCTACCTTTGAATGGTTGCGAAAATATGAATCAGTTATGTAAGTAAGTTCTTCTGAGAATTTTCGGGGCATATGTCCCCTTGAATGAAATCCTTGTCTTTGGAATTCGATTACGCACAAGTATATACGAATCCATTGAATGGACAAGTGTAATTCCGCCTGATTTACAGCTGCCTTAACTGTTATCTTTTTTGTTAGGTTCTGGTCTCTTGAGAATCTCCACGCAGCACATTAGCAATGATATGCTCATATTGAAGTTGTTCTTTTTATCTTATGTATCAGATTTGTTTATAAAGAGGTGTGTGTGCAAAACGAAATCATCCTACTCATCGTCGGCGTAGCGGTTGTTTTTATTGGCGTAACCGTCCTGCGCTTAATTAAAAATAATCCTGAAACAAAACGATCAGCTCAGGAAAAGCCCGAGGACGACACACCCTCACGAAACAGGAAAGGTGAGACGAATAATTGGCCTGCGCAGCTCAGGTTGGTTGAAACGCCAACTCCATCGATATTCGAAGAGATCCTCGAGAAAACATGGGCGCAGGAAAATATTACCATTAGGCCTTTGGAAGATAAGGATGTATTGTCCCGAGATTTTCAAAAAACGATCCGCTTGAAGGAATCGTTCTCACGCAATATTTATGCAAACAGAAAGAAATTTAGCACGACAATAAGGACCTATCAGTTAGCACAAGCCCAGGTTCTGGGAAGAGATAAAGACTGCGAAATTGCCCTGTCGGAAATAAATGTATCCAGGCGCCATGCCTTGATTAAATTTGAAATAGGGAACTACGTGATCTACGATATAAGCTCGACCTCTGGCGTATACTTAAACAGCAGCAGGGTGTCTTCTCAGGGAGTTATATTAAAGCACAACGATTTGATCATAATCGGCTTGACGGTCTTGATTTTTGAAGGCAATCCCCCGCGCGTCAGCCACAAATTAAGCCGCTAAATAACAAGTTCTCACAAGGTTGACCGCAGAACATACACAGCACGCAGAGTCTTTTAAGAAATCCTTTAAAACTCTGTTTTTCTCTGTCACCCGTGTGGCAAAAGACTTTTGCAAAAGGTCAACTCTTTATCTCTGTGGTTAAAGGCTTTCACAAGAGATCAAGTACCTTTCCTACAAAATTTCTCGCACCACATTCCCTGCCAGATCCCACGCTTCCGCCGCAACTTTTCCCTCCGTGCTTGCGGCATACTCCCACCAGCATTTTCCCACTTTCAGCGCCTCGCCCTTCTCGATCACATTCCCATTCCCATCCAAAATCGTGATCACTACTTTGGTCACCATCACATTATCGCTAGCCTCCACGCGGATCAATCCATCCCTTCGCTCAACACAATGGATCACAGGCGGATTGAACCAATCTGATAGGGCGAAGTTATACGCGCTCTTGATCGTACCTGCGGCCAGTTCCCTGTAAATAGGCTGACTCTTCGCTGCCTCACGCGCATACGCCACCGCCCGTTGAAAACGGCTCTGGTGCTCCTTCTGCCCCTCGCTGAATTTTCTGTGACTGAAATCTGGTTTCGTGCTGAAGTACGTGCTTCCATCAGGCATCTGGCGGAATACCAAATTCCCAACCGCTCCGCTAATTCCCTGCACAACTGGGTTTCTAATTACCTTCGCCATGTTTCCACTCCTCATTCACACAAG
>Ga0154020_10011076_pt1 | contig 10287 bp, 17 predicted proteins | sample Klosneuvirus_201_FD_109709 | JGI IMG/M metagenome (GOLD analysis project Ga0154020, IMG submission 109709) | Active sludge microbial communities from wastewater, Klosterneuburg, Austria - Klosneuvirus_20160825_MG | ecosystem: Engineered > WWTP > Aerobic digester > Activated sludge | place... | reverse complement strand
TTAGTAAAAGTAATTGATCCCTTATATGTTACTGGTTGATCAGTCATCCAGTCATCCTCAGTTGTAAGTACTCCTTGTCCGATGACTGATTTATCTTCATCAATGATGTCTATCGTTCCTGCCTGAGCTTCAAAGACAGTCCAGTGACAATTGGTATCAGAATTATCTATTACAACAGTTACTACGAGCGGTGAAGCAACTTGTTGATTTACCTTAGGTGTTATCAGACTTAATGCCTTACAAGTCTTTTTTGTCGGAGATGGAGAATTTTGAATAGGGTAGCTTGTGGTTGAGTTTTTTTGACCGGAAATATACCATCCTAAAGTGATAAGAATCGGAATAGCAAGAAGTAGTAATCCTTTTTTCATAGTATATAACCTGTACATAATAGTACATTTTTCTATATTTTGTATACTTAGAAGGAAAGTGTGGCTAGCTTGTCTTGGGTTTTTACAATGTATGTTTGATACCATAAAACGCCCCTTTTCGAGGCGTTTTATAGCAAATAATTGCACGGATTATGCACGGGCTGCTTTTTTAGAACCCATCATCATAAAGTAAATTCCCAGAGCTCCTCCACCAAGGTGAAGAACTTGATCAACTAATCCAAGTCCTGCTGGGAGCATACCGAATAATGTTGGAGACAAAAGACCTAAAACAAACATACCTAAGTATGCGATACCAAAGATTGCAAACGCCGTCTTTGATAACTCAGCTGACTTAGTTGATGCAAATATTAATAATGCACCAAGACCAATTCTAGCTATATCAAGCATCAAGTCGATATTCATACTGTCTGCAACTCGACCGTCACCCATTACGAGGCCAAGAAGTCCGAGTGCTGCTACAACGATACCTGTATATAATGCTGCTTTTGTAATATTCATATTTCTCACCTCCTTTTTAAGAATTGTATTCTCAATTGCTGAGTATATAAATTATTGATAAGTTAATTACTAAAATGTAGTAATATAAATGTAAGAATAGTTTGACCAAAAGAAACAGCATGTATCAAATATCAATAATAATATATTGACAAACGATAAATAATAATGTAAAATACAATTAGACTTATGAAACGTAGCTCCACATTATTTTTACGATTTATAATATTGCTCATCGGAGCAGGAGTGCTTTCCCTATGCATTTTTGTCCTGCCTGAGGGAGTTCGGACGACTCATTGGAACGGTTACCGTCCTATTTTGCTAGGAATGTATATTACCGCTATACCGTTTTTTGTCGGTCTCTACCAAGGTATAAAACTTCTAGGATACGTTGATAAAAATAAAGCTTTTTCAAATGACTCAATTAAAGCCTTGGGGATTATAAAGTACTGTGGAATAATAATTGGCGTATTGTATGGTCTAGGCATGCCATATATATTTAACGTTGCTCAGCAGGACGACGCACCTGGTGTGGTATTAATAGGACTCGTCTTTACTTTTGCTCCAATAACAATGGCTATTATCGCTACTGTTCTGCAAAGAGTCTTAAGTAACGCAATTGCTCTCAAGTCTGAAAACGACCTCATAGTCTAATCGACTTACATTATGAAAAATAGAATAAATATTATTACAAAAGGCGCAGTCTATCTAACAGGAGTCGCAGTGGTGACTGTTTGTGGTGTCTTCCTTCCTGAGTTGGCCCGAGAAGAAGCGATTTCCAATCCGCATGCAGGTCCAACATATCCTTTCTTAATTGGTGCATGGGTCATGACTGTTCCGATTTTTATCGCATTACATCAAACCCTTAAGCTTTTAAAATATATAGAGGAAAATAATGCATTTTCAAATAAATCAGTTAAAGCACTCCATACTATACGAACCTGCGCGCTAGCATTTGGAGCTTTAGTCGTTATCGCAACAGTCAGCATGATTGTTGTCTCAAGAGCTCAAGACCCAAGTGAAGATACTCCGCCTATTTTTATGTTTGGATTTATATTCACATCTGTTTCTGTCATAATTGCTACTTTCGTGGCTGTATTGAAGAAACTTTTACAAGATGCGATTGATATCAAATCTGAAAATGAATTGACTGTCTAAGGAGAAACTATGGCAATAATAATTAATATTGATGTAATGTTGGCAAAAAGAAAAATGAGCGTTACGGAACTGACTGAAAAAGTCGGGATAACTATGGCTAATCTTTCTATCTTAAAAAATGGAAAGGCAAAGGCTATTCGTTTTTCAACACTTGAGGCAATTTGTAACGCGTTAGATTGTCAGCCGGGGGATATTTTAGAATACAGAAGCGAGTAATTTTTATTTATTCTCGTAACTCCAACGATATCTTCTATCAGGCAAATTCTCTTCATTAGTTGACTGGTCTTTACTTCTTTTTTCTTTCAGGTTAAATCCTTCTCTTTCATAAAATTTTATTGCCCTGGTATTTTGTTCAAATACCCACAGATTTAATTCCGAAGGACTCAGGATTTTTAAATTGTCGAGAAGCACTTTACCAAATCCTTGATTTTGAAATGTGGGGTCGATGTAAAGATGCATGATCCATGAATCTTTCAACTGAGTGAAACCCAGATATCTATTATTTTGTTTTATAACTAAAACTGTTCCACTTTTTACAAGGTCTTTGAAGTAGGCTTTATTTTCTTCATGAGTATGGACTATCGGCAAATACTCCATCTTCTCACGAGCTCTAGTAAAAATACCTAACACTTCTGAAGCTTCATTTTCTGCTGCCGTAGTTATTTGAATATTCATTGGCTACTTATCTGTCTTTAGAAGGAGCCTGTTTTGACTTCTCCAGCACGCTGGAAATTAGCGAATATTACTCCGCTTTGTGTGGTATGTGATTTTGTTAATGTAAAAGCTGCGGGAATTGCACCTTTATCAAATAAGCGTTTGCCAGTTCCAAGGGTTAGAGGAAATATTTTAAGCCAAAGTTCATCGACTAGATCATTTTTGAGTAAAGTTTGGATCAGGTCGCCACTCCCATGAACTTGGAGATTGGGACCTGTTGATGTTTGTAATTTCTTTACATCGTTGACATCTTTTACCACAACAGTATTTTCCCAACTAGGATTTTTTAATGTTTTTGAAACAACATATTTTGTTATCTTATTTACTTGAGGCCATCCTTCGGTGTGATCTGGCCAATAGTTTGAGAAGATGTCATACGTTTTTCGTCCAAGGAGTAAATCGTATTCTCCTTTCATCTGCTCTTCCATTATTTTTCCAGCCTCTTCGTCAAAGTAGGGAACAGTCCAACCGCCAAATGTAAAATCTCCGCTTGTATCTTCTTTCGGACCACCCGGTGCTTGCATAATACCGTCAAGAGTTATAAAGGAGAGCACAATAATCTTTCTCATTGGAGATATTCTACCACACTGTAATTTTATTGAAAATCATTAGATATGAGTCAGAAATGTAGTTGCTAGGCTCGGATCGTTCATAGATTAAAATCTGTTTGCATTTTTTAATCTTGGTAAACACTGGTATACTATATTATCTTGTATAACACTTTGGAAAAAATAAAGTATGTAGCAATAACGCTCATTTTTCTTCCTTTTATCGCGTTATCTCTTGTACTTTTTATTACCCCATCCAAAATTTTTGCGGCACATTCTAGAATTGAGCTTCTAACGGCTGATGATTTTGCGGTTCTTGGTAATTCAGCCATCTCTGACACTGGCACTACGACAATTATTGGAAATGTTGGCCTTACCCCTGCTACGGGTGCTTTGATTACTGGACTCACATGTGCTGAAGTGACAGGAACAATATACGATACAAATGGTGGATACACTGGTGGCGGTGGAGGTAGCACTGCATGTCGTATGACAAGTGCAGGTCTGCTTACTACTGCACAAAACGACCTGGTTACAGCATACAATGATGCTGCCGGAAGACCAACAACACTTCAAGTAGCTACTGAGCTCGGTGGAACAACTTTGCCAGATGGAACATATGATTCGGCTACAGGTACATTTGGACTCACAGGAACCTTGATCCTTGATGGACAAGGAGATCCTAATGCGGTTTTTATTTTTAAAATGGCTACAACACTCATTACGGCATCTTCAAGTCGGGTCGAACTTATCAATGGTGCTCAGGCTTGCAATGTCTATTGGCAAGTCGGTTCTTCAGCTACTTTTGGAACCTCCAGTACGCTTATGGGAAATGTACTCGCACTTACTTCAATCACAGACAATGGTGGTTCAACGGTAAATGGGAGAGTTCTGGCAAGAAACGGTACAGTTACATTAAACAATACGACTGTCACAAAACAAACATGTGTAAATCCAAGTATTACTCCGACCCCAACTTTTTCCAATAGTTCGAATGGCAGTTCTGTTTCTACTAATAGCATTGGTGGCTCATCATCTGTGAATGCCAATACACCAATTATTATTGAATCAAAAAGAATTGATGCAGATAGTATTTTTGTTAGCTGGGGTCCCTATTCAGGAATAGACTCCTTTAATATTGAATATGGTGTGGAAAATGGAAAGTGGCTATACAATACAAATGTTACGGGATTCTCAACGACATTAAACGACCTCCCCTTAAATCAACCTATTTGGGTTAGAATCGCGGCAAGAAATAATAGCACGATCGGTATATACGGAGAACCTAAAATGGTCGGAGGACCAATGTTACCCAATACTGGTCTATCACCTCACAAAAGCATTACACAATGGGTTATTCCAGCAGGTATTTTTTTCATGTTTTCTATTTTTCTCCTACTTTTTAAAAGAAAAACTGCCCGAGCATGAAGTATCATTTACGATGGTTATGCTTACTTATAGCAATCATTCTATTACTAGGTTTTTCTCTTATACATTTTCCAAAGCAAATTTCAGAGCCTCAAAATCAGCTAGTAGACAAAACTAATTTGGGACAACCTACCAGGCTTATCATACCTACTTTACATATAGAGGCTAAGATTCAAAATGTAGGTATTAGTCCAAATGGAATTATGGAAAATCCTAGTAATATTGTTGATGTTGGATGGTTTGATCTGGGAACTCGCCCTGGGCAAAAAGGTAGTGCTGTTGTTGCTGGTCATCTAAATGGCGAGCATGGTGAAATCGGTGTGTTCGCCAATCTGCATAAGCTAAAAAAAGGAGACAAAATATATATCAACGATAGTAAAGGAGCATCTATTACTTTTATCGTTAGGGAAAGTCGTTTATATGATCCGGGATACGCAGAAGAAGTATTCAGTCAAAACGATAATGCTCATCTCAATCTGATCACTTGCGAGGGTATATGGGATAAATCCAAAAGAAGTTATTCAAAACGTCTAGTAGTCTTTAGTGACGTCATGTCTACACGCTGAGGGAAAGACTCTTTCGTTGCCGCATGGCGTGATCGATAAAGATTACCTGATCTTTTAATATGATTGGTAAATTATCGAATGAATAAAATCCATAGTCAGTAACTTCTGCACTTTTCTTAAATTCTCCTCCTATGAATTTACCAATATAGGTTATGTCGATCCTTCCGGTTGTCCTATCAGTTCGAAGTTTTAGTTGCTTGTCAGCACTAACTATAAATCCAGTTTCCTCACGTATCTCTCGTTCTACACCTTCTGATGGATGTTCTTTAGCTTTTAGATATCCTCCCGGCAAACTCCATTTAACTTGTCTATATGCATGTTTTACCAGAAGCACCTCATCTTTTTCATTGAAAATAATCCCTGTAACACCTATCAAAAACTCATCATTTAAGGTACGCATTATTTTTAACTGGAGATGTGAGGCAAAATTAACTGATCGCCATAACTTAGCGAGCATAGATTTCATAACGAATTATCTTCAATATTTGTTTTAGCACCATCTTTATTAGTAAGCTTTGTATTCTCGAGTTCTAGCTTATGTACCTTTTTAGTCAATTCGAGATTTTCAAGTTTATTTTCCTCAATAGTTTTGTTTTTTCCTTTGAGTTTGAAGGAGTAAGAAATAGCTTTGAGTATATGAAACAGCCAAGCAAATGCAATGCCAGCAATTAATGAGGCTAAGATAACAATGTAAAGCGGGATGCCAGAGAGGGTATAGGTGAGGAAATGAAGTGTCACATCCTCAGTGTTTTGTGTAGCAAAATATGCAATCGTAACACTAAATAGGAGAGTAACAATAAAAACTAACATACAAAGATAAACTAAGTATACGGTATACGAAAACAAATAGATAATACCAATCTATCTCATCTATTTAGATATGGTCATCGTTATCAGTCAAAGCATCTTGCTTTGTTTTGTGAACCGTTTTATCTTTGTGATGTGCTGGACTATATATAGTATAAAGCTTGAGCTTATTTTCAGAAGAAGTATTAATAATATTGTGTTCTGCTCCCGCAGGAACAACGATGGCAGCGCCATCTGATAAAACATGTTCTTCTCCATTCAAGATTGCTTTTGCTTCTCCTTGTTCAACTCGTATAAATTGATCAACGATTTCATGAACTTCCGTACCAATTTCCTCATTAGGTAATAGACTCATTACTACGAGCTGACTATGTTGTTCTGTATGTAAAACCTCACGAAAGTTTTCATTTTGTAAAGATTTTTCTTCAATATTAATTGTATATCCTGTCATATCTATCACCTCCTTAAATTTACTTGTTTAATAATACAATAAACAAATTAAGAATGCTTGCAAAGGATACCCATAATAAATAGGGTAAAAGTAGCCATGCAGCTGTTTTGTTTTTTCTCCAAAAGCTTTTGATCGTCATGAATATTGCCACCAATAAGAGAATTATTCCAATGAGTGCCAGGGGAGGATTTTTAAGTCCAAAGAAAAGTATAGACCAAAGAGAATTTAGACCTAATTGTATCCAAAACCACTTGAGAGATATTTTTTTAGTTCCCCATGCAAGATAAAGTGATACACCCATTAGTAAATATAGAGTTGTCCAGACAGGTCCGAAAATCCAAGATGGGGGGTTAAAAAAAGGTTTATTTAATGTTACATACCAGGTAGTAACTGAATTAAAAGTAAAAATGGTTCCAATTAAGCCTGCACCTTCGCAGATGATTATGGCCAAAAACAATTTAAAAGCTTTATTCATTACTTATAGTATCTCACTCAGATCAATTAAGATCAATGATATGGGATACGATACATATTGACAAAATATACTTATATGTATAATATACGTATATGCCAAATAAAACTATTTATGTCAGTGAAAAAGATGCTTCTCTTTTCGAGCAAGCAAAAGAAATTGCAGGAGAAGCTTTATCTTCTGTTATTGTTCGTGCATTAAGCGAATATGTAGCCAGATACCAAAATAGGGAAAAAGGAATGAAAGATGTATCTGTAAAAGTTGGAGTAGGTGGTGCAGAACACGAGCAACGCTTTGTTGGCTCACGAATTGGTGATTGGTCTGGGTTCAGTGATAATAAAGAGTGGTATCAAAAAGCCGCTATATACCGCACCCAAAAACAAAATTGGGCTGTTTTTTTGGAGACCGTCTGCAAGGCAAGTCTACTCACCAATAAAAAAGCTTGGAAAGAAAGTGGTGACTATCTTATTAATCCTCATAAAAGTGAGTTAATTGTTGGTAAATCTCCTGAAGAATTAAAAGCAAAACTACCGAAAGAACTTTTTCTCTCATTTGTCGAACATGCAAAACACGAAGAAAGTCCTGTTGAATATCTTGATATATAAAGGGGGTGAATTATATGAGTAGCGCAGATAACAAACATTTAGAACATCTCGCAGCTGTTCAGGCTCTTACTGGTGATAGTTCTTGGTCAAGTTGGAGTTCTCCAGTTGGTCTAGTTATTTTCTTTAATGGAATTGCAATTTTGGCGATCTTAATAAAATTTGCAATTTTGTTGAAATAACTCTTATCAAAACTATCGTATTATTGCGATAAATTTAAAACTAACCTTAACTGGTTAGTTTTTTTTTGGCTGGAGGACATAGATGCTATACGAACTTTCCGGCTGAATTCAGAGGCGCAGTTCTTATAATTAATCAATAAGTGTTACTCGTTGTTTTTACCGAGATCATTTTATTATGGAGATAGTTTATACTAATAAAATATGGCAAAAGTTTTCATTCACGCGACAATAACCCTCGATGGCTTTATGGCAGGTGTGGATGGCAATATGGATTGGATGTCTGATCTAGAGGCTATCGACGAGGATTACGCAATAGTAAATAAAGTTACTGCGGAAATTGGTGCCATTGTTGGGGGTGCTAATAAGACTAACACGATTGAAGATGATGGACTACCGTATGGTGGTATGTTAAAAGTCCCGGTGTACCTCATGACGCATAACGCACACCATCCAATAGAAAGGGATGGAATTATCTATACGTTTATTGTAGATGATATTGCACAAGCTGTTGAAACTGCCAAAAAAGATGCAGGTGATAAAAGCGTAAGCCTTTTAGGCGGTAAAATTTCGAGACAATGCCTAAAGCTTGGCCTAGTGGATGAAATCGTATTGCATGTCGAACCACTGCTTCTAGGTGATGGCATTTCATTATTTAGCGGTCTCGAAAAAAAGATTAAACTCAAAAGGCTTGAAACCTCAGCATTTTCCAGTGAAACCCATATGAGATTTAGTGTTATAAAATAAACAGATATACCTTATCAGAGATCTGTTTACTCACTTCTTCTATTTCACCTTTTAACGCATTTGTAATCTGCCAGGCTTGCACCCTTCGGGTACTACTTCTAGCCAAAAAGATTACAGTGAATACTTGTAAAAGGAGATATTATTATTCGAGGCCCTTTTAAATCTAAATTTAAGCAAAATAACATTTTCTCCCCATCTCTTTTCAAAAAGACTCTAATAACTCTACTATCCTCAAAAGAAAATTCTGACTCTTCCATTAACTCTAGCAGATTATCTATTAATTTCTCTTTTTGAGCTCTAATTTTATTACTTTCTATAACCAAATCTAAGTTGTTTAATGCTTTTATTAAATCTTCGATAACATTTTCCTTGTTGAAGACAGGAGGTAGTCCAACCAAAGTTCCACCTTTTTCAGAAACTTCAAGAATATTTTTTACAAATTTATTTATATGGTCAAAGGAAACTCCTCTGTCCCTTTTGTCTCCATGAGCAATGAAATTAGATAAATCTTGAAGCATCATATTGTGCGAAAAAGTAGGGCGAAGCAGTATAAATAACATTCCGGTATCACTACTATCAAATTGTCCTGAGCAAATCTTATCAATTATTTTACAAATCTTATTTGTTTTAATTTTTTGCATATATTCTGGAGGAAATACACTCACTGTGAGATACAATTGCAGGCTGCCAGGCTTGTACCCCAAGGGTATTAGCTTCTTCGAAGCGGCAGATAGAACCAAATAAACGGATTCAGTGCTTATGCCTAAGGCTGCCGGACCTGGATTCGAACCAAGATGAAAGGATTCAGAGTCCTCTATCCTACCATTAGATGATCCGGCAGCCCTGGGCACAAGCTTAAGAAACTTAAAATTACTACTGCAATTTTAGCGAAAATTGAGCTTAATTGCTAGTTCTCTTCAGTTTGTTATAATTCACTCATGAATAATGATAATCTTAAAAAGATTTTTGAAATGAGTACAGAGCATAGAAAAAAGCATGAATGCGGAGGTTATCCGTATGAGCATGCAGATGTCTTGGCAGTTCTTCTTAAAGTAATGTCTGCAAAAAAGATTTTAGAATTAGGGACAGGGTTGGGATATACAGCAGCCATTATGGCTGGTAGTAGTGAAGATATTCATATCGAGACAATTGATAGAGATAGAGAACATTTGCGCGTTGCAAATGAAAATTGGCAGGATATGGGAGTAAGTGACAAGATAACAGGTTACTTAGAAAAGGCAGAAGTTATTTTGCCAACGTTAAGTGGGCCATATGATCTAATCTTTTTTGATGGACATGTACCATCTCTGAAATTTCTTCTGCAATTTGAGCGGCTTCTTCGAAAAGGAGGATTACTTGTAACCGCAAATATGTTCCTTCGTGATGTCACAGGTGGTAAGTACATGCGTGCTTTACAAAATGCTAAGAAGTGGCAAGTAGGAATCTTTGCGGATACTACTGTCGCACTCAAACTAGTAGATTAGCAGAAGATGTTACAATAGGGTGTGGGTAAAAAAATCATCTTTAGTTCACTTGGACTTCTTCTAGGGATTGGTATAGCTTATCTTTTAGTGCTTCATCCTTCTGTAATGTCTTTGTCGACAAATAAGACACCGCTTTTTACAAAGTCTCCTGAGAGAACAAAAGAAGTTGTAGGCTTTTTACCATACTGGCTTATTAGTAAAGCTAAAGCAGATTATTCACCCTATATAACAAATCTCTCTTACTTTT
>Ga0154020_10011073_pt1 | contig 10289 bp, 6 predicted proteins | sample Klosneuvirus_201_FD_109709 | JGI IMG/M metagenome (GOLD analysis project Ga0154020, IMG submission 109709) | Active sludge microbial communities from wastewater, Klosterneuburg, Austria - Klosneuvirus_20160825_MG | ecosystem: Engineered > WWTP > Aerobic digester > Activated sludge | place... | reverse complement strand
TGACCAAATTATCACGACCTATTCTATTTAATAACCCTTCATTTACAACTGTTGCCTCCCCTGGATTTTTAAAATAAATATTTTCAAAAGCACTATTGGCAACCTTTGGTTTAAATGACATTGTAAACTTTAGTGCATTATTGCCATCCTCCCAGCCCCCAACTCGCGTTGGTGTTGAAATGATATTTATATTCGTTCCTAAATGAAAAGGAATACCAAAATCAACCCCAACAGAAATATTTTTATCTTTTGAAGTTGTTTCATTATCTCTTACAAAACCCAAATCTCCTCTGTAAGCCCTTATTGACCCACCTGTACCCTCGCCTTGTATTGAGAATATGTCAAAATTATATTGTGGTGCTGAAATTATTGGCGTATTAGGCGTTACTTCCGCATCATTCAATCTATTAAAATCCATAACTGCATTCCGGTTATTCACAGCTTTTTCCGAATACATATATCCAACTAACGGTTTTTTGATTAACCTGGATTCTATTGGAACAATTGACTCAGAATAATATCCCATAGCAGAAAGTCCAACCTTAATACCCCAGATTGCTCCTCCAAACTCAATTTGGCCGGAATAATTTGCGTTTTCCATTGGCATACGGAGTGAAGGAATATAGCTTGGCTTTGCAAAACTTATTGTACTACTACCTATAGAGCTTGCGAATTTTCCTGAAGTTATTGTTGACAAATCATTAGGGTTATTTTTTGGATCTTTTGCAGCCTCTGCATCTAAATAAAGAGACATTTCAGAATGAACTGAAATATCCTTAATTCCTGTCCGAGAATTATAACTTGTACTTAATCCAACACCAACGGTTGTTTTAGCTTCCGAAATTGGCACACTTGCACTTAATGATGGTATAAAAGTTAAACCAGATCGGGAATTTAATTTCGCCCCTAATGCCGCTGTTAAACCAAGGCCCGAAGCCGCACTTTTTTCACTGGATACATTTTGTGATGTTGAAAGTGACAACGATACTTTTGTTCCAATCTCTAAAGCTGGCCCTAAATAATTATTGTAAGAAAATCCTAATGATCCACCAACTCCAATTTTTGGATTTTTGATTCCAACATATTCCAGATCTATACCAAGATCTCCACCCCATGTTCTATTGGGCTTTACATTTTGTGTTTGAATAAGAAGATCTGTACCATTAAAATCATCAGGAACACCTCTCATATTCCTACTAACTGTTCCCGGATTAATATTCCATCCAAGGCCAACCCAGCTAGCTTCTTGTTCAATTCCAATCCCACTGGCATAAAATAGATTTACTGGATATCCTCCTACATCTAAAAGCGGGATACTATATGAAAAGCTACCATTAGCTAAATTGACTAGGTTATTTGAACCAACTGCTTTAAAAGAACTTGCTTCAGGAGAAATCGGGCCTCCAATATTTAATACTTCACCAGATAATATTTGTTCCTTTTTTATTTCTGAACAAGATTTAGTTTTATTGTTCGATATAACATGTTCGTTACTCATTTTATTCGCAATGACTTTATTTTCTGGCAATACCCGAATTGGCATACTATTTTGCATGTATTGATTTGCAAGTGGCAAATTGCAGATTTGCTTGGCTCCAACTGAGATAGGAACCAATATTTGTAAATAGAATATGCAAAATAATGGCCACGCTATGTACGTTTTGTATTTACCTGACAATGACTGTATCATACTTTTTGCTATTAGTTTTTTGAAATACTAAATCTTAGGTTATGCGATCTATTTGATCCATCTGTAATAGTAATCGTATATAATTCTCCACTGTGAAATTTGTGGTTTAACTTAAAATCAAAAAAGTTGTCTCCTTGCTTTATTTTTTCTTTATTCTTCAAAACTTCCTTCTCTTTCTCATTAGAAAATATGATATTGGTTTCGTGAACTGGTTCACTAGAGTAATATTTTACATGTAGGGTATTATCTGAAACCAAATATGTTCCTTTGACATTATTCTCTAATAATACATAGTTATTATTCAAAATAAATTGAGCTTCTTTTCTACTTGTTATTTTAAATGTCCATATTTCTGTTTTTGCTGCATAACTTAAGCCATTCCTTGCAACTACCTGCCAGGCATAAATTTTTCCTGTATCCAATTTTTCAAAACTGCTTGCATAGTTTTCAAAAGGCTGAAGAATATTATTTTTAGTATATACAGGGGTGTTATATTGAATTGCCTCCGATGGAGATTGCTCTTGTAATACTTCAGTTATAACCAGTTCATACATCAAATTTGTAAACATTTCAAATGGTGATGGTGGCATCCAGGTAAATTGAGGATATGTAGTTTCAATTTCTTCTTTGTCAGCCGGAGTGTTTAATAGTGGAGGACTCAAAGGATCAATATTGAAACGAATACATTCCTGTATCAATGGTCTTTCTTCACCTATATTATTACTAACTTGAAAACAAGCTGTATATGATCCCATAGGTAAATAATTCCCTGAAACATCTGGAATATTATAATTATAATAAATCGGCTGAAGATCTTTTGAACCCAACACTTTCACACCTTTATTTAAAAATATATTCCCTGTGCTTGCAGATAATACTACCTGGCCTGTTGCAGCATCTTGTAAACTCATTTGTATTCTCACATCCATGATATCATCTTTGTTATTTACAAGTATCAAATTCCACAGTTGGTCCTTTTGTACCAGGCCAGCTGGAGGCAATTGTGCATTCAACACTAATTGAGCGTTAGTTAAAAAGGGAATAAAAATCATCACAAGCAGTATAATTTTTTTATTCATGTTAAAAGCTTTTAAAGTATGATGCCCTACCAATTTCTACAGGATATAATGTTTGATTAATTGTTGGTAAAAACGATTTCTCATATTGAAATTGAAAATTTCCAAATTGTTTTAAACTCAAGGTTAACTGAACTCTTTCTCCCCAATAATTATTTCCTCCGTTAATATCATTATACTTCGCTCCTAGCCCAACCTTTAGCCAGTTTCTAATAGAATAATCTCCCGAAGCTTCAATTGTATAAAATTGTAATTCTGGTTGTTTCGTATAGGAATAGCCTCCTTGTAATTGAAGTTTTTGAAGAAAAAATGTTTGCAAAGCGTAATAGTTCACGCCTCTATATGCTATAAACCCAGAATCTGTTGCTTCGCTCGTAAATTTGTTATACACAAATGACGAATTCATAGAAATTCCTTTCAAATAATAGCCATAGACTATGGAGCTATTCAAAATATAATACGCGCTTTCCCTTATCTTTTCTTTATTAATCACATATAGCTGTGTGCCAGGGTAATAGCCTAAACTGAAAGAGGGGTATTTTGGTATTCTGATATTTACTACAAAACTTTTAAACACTGTACTTGTTTTATATGTTTTATCAGTAAATGGATTAGTAAAATCATTTCTGCGTAACATGCCAGTTAAAGTCACTTTATTTTTAAATAGAAATTGATCCGCTCTTACCAACCAAGCTGTTTGATCTGTGTTGTAACTAAATAAACTAAATGACTGAAAGTTTTCGCCTGTCTTTCTGAAAAAACCACTGAGTTGGGTTTTAGTTTCAGGTATAACTGTTTGCGCTTTAATATTTATACCCATATTGCTTTCATCAGAAAATTTAAGCAAATCTGCAGATTGCTTATTCGATTGAATATTTCCTGTAACCGGCTTAGTGGATTTTGCAAACTCAATGCTAAAATTAGTTTTATCATCTTTCTTATAAATAGCTTCAACTGAATATCCCTTAATATTTACATAACTTTTTACACTATCTGATAAGCTAAACTGAGTTGTGTTCTTTCTTCCCGAAAAATATGTAAATATGATTGCCCTTTTTTCTATATTACCAACACCAAATCTACCTAGTACAATATATTGGTTATTATTAGAAGTGTTTTTGTTATAAAAGTCCCGGAACCGATAGTCTATTTTACCAGCAGCAAATGCAACATAATAAGATGGGTTAAATTCAATATTTAAACCAGTAACACTAATATTTTGTGCAGTAAGCTCAGTATAATTGAGCATGCTTCTCCCAATACTAAAGGTTTTTATTGAAGCTAATTTTCTTCCAATCCTGTCTATTCTATCTACATCAATACAGTTTTCTTCGGCTAATTTCCTTAACTCATTTTCATTTGTAGATTTAGATATTCTTTGTTTCAATGTCTGTATCTCTTTCTCTGCTACTTGCTTAATACTATCTACTTTCTTACTATTATTTTCAATTGCTTTTTTTAAAGAATCCAACTCATTTTTTTTCTTTTCAAATAGATTTGTATACGTTTTTGTTATGCTATCAATATAGTTATCCTTAATATTTTTAATTTCACTCAAGGAATCAACAATATTTTTCTTTTTTGATTTGAAGTTTGCAATAGAGAAAGCCTTATCCTTAAATTTATCAATAATGTCAAATGAATTACTGTTCTGATCCTTCATTTTTTCTACCAAAGTGATATTAGCAGAATCCTTTTCCTTATGTGTTTTTTTTAAATTTCCACTTTCTCTTTCTTCGATGATTCTCTGTAGTGTTGCTGGGTCCTCCATCCACAATTTAATTCTTGAGAATTGATCCTTTTGCTTTTGAAGGTCTGACTGAATTTTGGTCAGATCAGGATATTTATATTGAGTGTATTGAGAAACCTGGGCCTTGAGTCTATCAATAACCTGTTGTTTAAGATTCTTATTATAGGCATATTTATCGAATTGAAAATTAAAATCAACAAAGTCACGGAAATAAGGTGAATTACTTTGACGGCTGATAAAATTAACTTTTAAAGGATACTTTTCTTTCACTACTACATTTAAGTAGATTTTTTCTGTATGCTGCTGAAAGTTTCGCTGGCTCACAGGCGTATCAATCGCTGATCTATAGAAATAATCATAAGAGATATTCCCATGAATAGTCAATAATTTAATTCGTTTCTCTGGTACTTTTGAAATACTGACTTTTTCAATCAGTAGGAGCTGCGGTGTATTTGGAAAAAATTCTGATTGAGTAAAATACCCTTTACATCCATTTCTGTAATAGCTAATGATATGCTTTCCAGAATCGGTTGTTTTTATTATAGAGTAAAAAGAGTTACCAAATGAGTTTTCAGGTTTAGCATACTGCCCAAAGCATAAGTAGCCTGACAGATTTAAAATTAATAATATAGTGAGCCGGAAAAGACTCATATGTTTGTTTTGGTTATGCCATTTTAAAATAAGAGCAGTTATTCCTTTTTTTCTTCTTTGGCAATATCAAATAAATTATTTGAACTTTTCTATGTAATATCACCTGATTTTTTTGCGTTTTTTACGTAACTAAATTTCGTATTTTACTTAAAAAACTGTGATCTAATATAGAAGCATCGGAGTTTGGAAGGATAGAATTTATTTATTGAATATAGAGAAAGAGAATTTAAAATACATACCCTAAATTGGTAGGTTTTAAATAAACATTGATTTTATTGAGTTCTGTAAAAATTATTCATGAATTCTTAATATTAAAACAGTAATTATACTATTAAGTTTATTAAAATCGATCCTCTTCCATCTACTTCTGTTATTGTGACCATTTGGTGCAGCTCAATAAAATTGTTATTTAAAAATTATCTTAAACATACTTCATCGCATGACTTACTTTAACTTATTAAGTGATTAATTAAAGTAATTCAGGAAAAGTTGCTGAGTTATAGAGCACGTTATGCCATCCTTCATAAAATCAAAAGAAACTTCCAAAAGGATTATATTTGGTTGCGATTTTTATTCAGCCCCAGAAACCTGTAAATGTTCAATAGGCTAGTTTTTCCGTTTCCTTCTAGCCCGACGAATAAATCCTATTTCCAAGGGTGATATTCGAGTTTTGGGCTAATCGCTTAACTTATATGAACCATGTTATGAGGATTAGGATATAATGGTAATGCAGAACTTATTAAAATATACTAACTTAGGTTTCAAGTTGTAATAAAATAAATAGCTAAATAAAGCTAAAAATGAATAGACGAGATTTACTTAAACTTTTGCCAGGATTGGGAGCAATTACAATAATATCTAATAATAGATTAATTACACTCCCAAAATCAAAGGAAATACATTTTATTGGATTAGGCAACGCAGGCTCTCAGGCATTAGAACACATATATTACAAAGGTATTGTAGGTAAATTTACTTCTGTAAATGACATATCCTCTTCTATACCCACTATTAATTTCATCAAATTTGTTGCTCCGCCTGATAACTGGATATCTAATGGAGATAAGCTTGTCCGAATTAGTAATATGAATAACGAGATTATTATTTCTGACGAATTAAAGAAGCTATTTGAAAACAATGAGAGGTTTATTCTTCTTGCTGGACTTTCTGGTTTCACTGGAACTAAATTAACTGCTGCCCTTAATGGTTATCTTGAGAAAAATAACAAAAACTTCATTTCAATATGCAGCTTGCCATTCGATTTTGAAAGCAATCCACGTAAATTAAATGCTCAAAGTGTTGTAAACAATTTAAAAAGTACCCCGAATTTTCATTTCTTTAAACTTCAATCTATCAGAGAACAATATGGAAATATGAAAACGAATGATGCCTTTTTATTGGGGAATGAGTTTTTTTATAAGATTTATCTTTCTCAAGCAGGGTGATATTCTATTTTTTAGCAGCTGTTGAAACACAACGCCGGCCATTAAGGGTGCGTCGTTTTTTCCCCATTAATGAATCGTAATAATATCACTTATTTATTTTGAGCAGCACTTATTGCTAATACAGCAAATGCTCCAAAAATATTTCCGAATAATTCTGCTTCTTTTTTACTTTGCTCACTTTTATTCTTTAACCAAATTGCAAAATCATTTGAATTTTCATTTTTTACTGCAACTTCATTTGAATAATTAAGGTGTTCTTTAACTGGCAATTCTATATTTTCGTTTTTTTGAATCTCTGTCTCATGAAATAGGTCTTCAGCCAACTTTTGTTGGTATAACGCATCCCTTACAATATCACTTACATTTTGGTTTTCTCGTGTTGCTTTTTCATTTACCCAAGAGTAAAGGCTTATTTCAACCTTCGCCCCAATGGTTTTTAACGGAATTTTGCCTGTTGTATTAATTTTATTTAGCATGATTTACTATTTATTGTTATTTCATATCTCTAAATTACTAACTTCATATCAATTTTAAAAATAAATTTCTAAATGAGTAACATTAAACTGGAAGAAATTAACCAAGAGAATATACAAGGGTATACACTTAAAGGCGAACTACTCAATGAAAGACCCTTCTCAATAAAAGATGCAGGAATTGATTCAAAAATATTTCATGTTTGGAAAGCAAAGGGGCTGGTTGATTTTGTTGAAAGAGGTAAATGGGCACGCCTTAGCTTGGTAGAATATTTATGGTTACGGGTTCTTGAAACGATGAGAAAATTTGGTTGTTCAATAAAACTGATGAAGAATGTTTATGATGAACTTTTTACCAGGGCTTTCAAAGAAAATCTGGCAGAAAAAAATTTACTGAACAACCTGGCTTATTACCAAAATTTAAAAAAAACCAGACCCCTTACAATAGATGAAACGAGATTGCTACAAAAACTTGAAGAAATTAAAAATGACCCACTGAATAAATTTGGGTTTAAAAGAGAAATAAGTTACTTCTATCAATTGGTATTGGACTGCCTAAAGTATAAATCCGAATCCGGGATAATAATATTTGAAGATGGAACTTTCAGTAAATTCTCTAACTCACCTTATGAAGCCAAAAAAGGAAATGCTGATCTAAAAGAAGTTGCAAGACCACACCTTTACATACCTATATCGAGTTACATACTTGAGTTTATTGAAGACAAAGAAAAAGATAAATTTTTGATCAAAACAGGATTATTAAGTGAAGACGAGTACAGGGTTATTAGAGAAATAAGAAATAAGAATGTAAAGTCTATTAAAATAACATTTAAAAAAAATGAACATACTGTAGAAAAAATAGAATGTGATAAAAAAGGCCTCATAAAAGGTGAAGAAGCTAAAAAAGTAAAGGCTTTACTAGGTCTTAAAAACTATGCTGGTATTCAATTGAATACCAGGGATGGTAAAACACTTTCCTTTACGCATAACTAAAAAAATAATTTTTAAAATCCCGTTTGAATCAATTCTTTAATACCACTATGTATCTTCTGAATGATGTTTGTTCAAAATAATCCTATACCATTTATCGTCCTGAGTGCAATGATTTTACTATTACCAAAATTCGAAATTTTTGGTATAATTTAAAGCCATAATAAAAAGAAACAAATTGGTAAAACACCTTTTTGTATTATATAAGAGTTAGCAAAATGAAGCAAGCCTATAAATGTTAGATTACTTAACTTAATGAATATGCCGATAAAAATATTTTTCGGTTGCTAAAATAATTGAGACATAATTTTGGCTTTAAAGACATCGAACGAAAGTACATTGAGTAATGAATTTCTGGAGCAAGGAAAGTATAAAAAAGTTCTTGTTATTGAAATTAGCAGGTTCAGCAGAAGGGCAAAAGATATTAGGAGTACAATAAAGTTGTATTATTACGGTATAGGCGTAATCTTTAAAAATCTTGGATGTATTAAAAGCCTTCAGGACTGCAAGAAATTTTTCGTTACCAATATTTTTAATTTTATAAAAAAGAAATTAAAGTATTTGAAAATATACTAGATGCATATGATTTCTTGATGAACAATTGATAAATTTTATCAATTTTCAATTTCAATAAAGGGAAAATCAAACCAATTCCCTAACTTCGAATTGGTGAGTTTATAAGTTGAATCCAACTGATAGAAAGTGAAGCATTTTCACCAGCAGTTCACCGAAAACTAAAAACATAATAACAAATCATTGATAATCAGTGTTTACAATTTAAAAATTGGAACACTAACGCGGTCACACTTACTGGTAAAGGGTTTCAAGAGATTGAGACCCTTTATCTTTTTTTGCATTTGCAAGCAATTTGCAAGCAAATTATGTTTATATTAATATTTTTTTCAAATATTAAAGCTATAAATATCTTTTGATTTCTTTATTTGATGGCAGTTTCGCATAGAAATTGTCAATTTCTTTATTATAAAACGCCATGGTATCTTCTACTACTTCTTTCAACTTAGCTAGCTGAAAATTTGATTTTGCATCTCCACCGGCAGGAGATATTATGATTAACAAGAGAGTTGCAACTGACTAGCTTTTTATTTTGCTATTAACTTAATAAATATATGCTTAGTCTTTAGGATTAAACCTTTTCAAAAATTCAATGACCATCTTTGTCATCTTTTACTTGTGTATAATTGGGTGCTAAAAGCAATTTCAGGATATTGACGCTTTTACTATTTCCGCACACTAGTAAGGTACCAATATATAAGCAAAGAAAATCTCATCAATATAATCATACCCTTATATATTTTATACGACTATTATCCCACTCATCTGCAGATTTGCGCAATTGACAATTCAATCTCTAGCCACCAAACATCCAGTATTTTCTGGCTAAAAATAAATTTGGCTATGCGCACTATTGCGGCAATCTTTGTGTTGGCATCAATAGCTAAATCGAATTTCTCATGACTTCGACAGTAAAGAAAAAAATGGATTTTATTCCCTTGATAATTCTTTTCGTTTCAGCATCATATCTAATGTGGACATTTTTAGACGGACAAATATTATTTATATGGAAACATTATTTAGGGTTTCTTATGTTAGTTATTGTATCAATTGGGTTTTTGTTAAATCATAAAATCGGAGTTTTAATTTCTGGTCTTACAATTATTCTTGGCTTATTTGGTTTGTTATCTTTCAGTCCAACAATTACTACAACCATTTTTGGAATTGGAGAACAAAAAATCACTCTACTTCGTTTTCAACCAATATTTGTTTTATGGGCGACAATCCATTTCATTTTATCGGGAAGATATTATGTTGGAATTGTGAATAAAAAATATTGGGAAGACATTTCATCTGATGAAACTTTTAAAATTCCTTAAACGCTACTGCTGCCAACAGTGTATTTGCAAAACTTCGGGCGGACGGAAGTGAATTCAGCATTTTATCGCTAATAATCTTCGGCTATCAGCTGGACGAGTTCTAAACCGCCAGCGATTTTTGCTACGCTCTCAGTGCGCTGGCTGTAATTTCGTTCAAAACTAAATTTTCAGTATTTTTAGTCATCAACAACGGGCGGACGAGTTCTAAATCCCTCGCTTCGCAAATACAGTTCGTTAGCTGAAACCAAAATCGAACTTTACAATTCTTTAAGCATACGTGATGACCGTAGTAGAAATAAATACAAATGATTGTCTAAATCTT
>Ga0154020_10011072_pt1 | contig 10289 bp, 9 predicted proteins | sample Klosneuvirus_201_FD_109709 | JGI IMG/M metagenome (GOLD analysis project Ga0154020, IMG submission 109709) | Active sludge microbial communities from wastewater, Klosterneuburg, Austria - Klosneuvirus_20160825_MG | ecosystem: Engineered > WWTP > Aerobic digester > Activated sludge | place... | reverse complement strand
GGCGGCGGTGTGGCGTTGGCGCTCAACATCGACGTCGTGGTGCCGGCGCTGGAAAGCGTGCTGGGACTGAAGTTCCTGGCCAAGGATGTGTATTACATCAGCGACCTGCCATCCGACCTGCACTGGTCGGACGTCGGCACCATCGGCGTTGTGTCTTTCGTCCTGACCCTGCTGGCGACCCTGTATCCGAGTTGGCGCGCCTCGCGCACGCAACCGGCGGAGGCGCTGCGCTATGAGTGAGGCCGTTCTCGAATGCAGCGGCTTGAGCAAGATCTTTCGACAAGGGGCGGCCGAGGTGCCGGTACTCGCCGGTGTCGACCTGAAAGTCGGCGCTGGCGATACGGTGGCAATAGTCGGCGCCAGCGGTTCGGGCAAGAGCACCCTGCTGCATCTGTTGGGCGGACTGGATACGCCGACGGCGGGCACGGTCCTGCTCCACGGCCGGAACCTGGCGCAGGTGGGCGAGGCCGAGCGGGGAAGCTTGCGCAATCAGTCGCTCGGTTTCGTCTATCAGTTCCACCATTTGCTGATGGAATTCACCGCCGTGGAAAATGTGGCGATGCCGCTGCTGATCCGGCGCATGCCACGTCTCGAGGCCCTGCAGCAGGCAACCGGGGTGTTGCAGCGCGTCGGTCTCGGTCATCGCCTGACGCATCGGCCCGGCGAACTGTCCGGCGGGGAGCGCCAGCGGGTTGCGGTGGCGCGCGCGCTGGTCGCCGAACCGGCCTGCCTGCTGGCCGACGAGCCGACCGGAAACCTGGACCGCAGCGCCGCCAGTGCGGTGTTCGGCCTGCTGCTGGAGTTGTGTCGCGAGCATCAGGCGGCCTTGGTGCTGGTGACCCATGACTCGGATCTTGCGGCGAAAACCGGCAGAGTCCTGAGGCTGCAGGACGGAGTGCTGGCGTAGGGACAATCCCCGGTCAGGCTGCGCGGTGGCGGCGCTGCCGCCGATGCCAGGCGCGTACCAGGTAGATCCGCCAGGTCATGCGAATCAGCACGTAGCCCGCCAGCGCCAGTCCGGCCGCGAGCATCACCAGGCCGACGGCCAGCGGCGCGCCGAGGCCGAGCATCCAGTCGATCAGCGCGTGCATCCAGGCGATCAGGCCGGCATCGCCGGGTTCCGGTGGCGCGACAAAATGTTCGTGTGCGCCGGGCAGCACCCACTGGCCGATCGCATAGGCGACGATGTAGAGCGGGACGATGGTGAAGGGGTTGGTGTAGAGCGTGGTCAGCATCGCCAGCGGCAGATTGACGCGAAAGACGACCGCGCAGATTGCGGCCCCCAGCATCTGCAACGGCCCCGGGATCAGCCCGCAGAACAGTCCCGCCGCCACGGCGCCGGCCGCCGAGCGGCGGTTGAGGTGCCACAGCCGCGGATGCAGCAGCGTGTTCTCGAAGGGCACCAGCCAGCGGTTTCCCCGGATCGATTCATGTTCAGGAAGAAACTTGATGATGTGGCGACGCATCGATGGTCGTTCCCGCTCAGACGATGCGAACCGAGAGTTCGCTGATGCCCTCGACGGCGCCGGTGAGCACGTCGCCCCGGACCACCGGGCCGACGCCTTCGGGCGTTCCGGTAAAGATCAGGTCGCCGGGGTACAGCTCGAAGTACTTCGAGAGGTGGGCGATGGTCTCCGGCACCGACCAGATCAGGTCAGCCAGGTCACCCTCCTGCTTCTTCACGCCGTTGACCATGAGCCAGACCTTGCCGCGCGTCGGGTGGCCGCAATGGCTGGCGGGAACGATCGGCGTGATGGGCGCCGACTGGTCGAAGGCCTTGCCCAATTCCCACGGTCGACCCTTGTCGCGCAAGGCGAACTGCAGGTCGCGGCGGGTCATGTCGAAACCGGTGGCGTAGCCCCAGACATGCTCGTTGGCCTGGGACGCGGCGATGTTCCTGCCGCGCTTGCCGATGGCCACCACCAGTTCGACTTCATGATGGAAGTTGGCGGTCTCCGGGGGGTAGGCCACGTCGCCGGTGACGCCGTCGGCGACGGGCACGACGGCATCGGCCGGCTTGCAAAAGAAAAATGGTGGATCGCGGTTCGGATCGGAGCCCATCTCCCGGGCATGCGCCGCGTAGTTGCGGCCGACGCAGTAAATGCGGCGCACCGGAAAACCGTCTGAGGTACCGACGACCGGCACGGCGGGCAGCGGGGCAGGGGGTATGACGTAGTTCATGGGGGCTCCTGTGACGATGCGGAAGATTATCGCCGAATACCTCGCGCCGGCGTAAGGCCGGGGCGGCGCACGGCTTCGCATGCGACTTGTTTCAATGGCGCCATAGAAATTTTGACATTGACGGCGAATATCGGAGAGGCCAACAATGGTTGCGACCTGCTCGAAGAAGCGGGCCCGAGACCATCAAAGGAGGAAACACCATGCGCCAGTACTCCGCGCTGCCACATCGGCCCCTGCGGCCGCGCACCAGCTTTCATAGCCCATTTCAGGCCCAGCCGCTGCGGGTCACGCCTGAAGATCCCGCCGAAGTGGTGATGACCGATTTCCAGAAGGTGACTGCCTTCACCATTGATCCGGATGTCAGCGTGGATACCGCGGCCCGCGTCATGCGCAGGCGCAAGGTGCACTTGCTGCTGGTGGTCGATGTCGAGAATCATGTGCTCGGCATCATCACGTCGAACGACCTGATCGGCGAGAAGACGCTGCAGTGCATCAGTACCCGGGGCATCTCTCGTGTCGACGCCCTGGTGCGGGACATCATGACGCCGGAGGATCGACTTGAAGTCATCAGCATGGACGACGTGCTGCACGCGCACGTCGGGCATGTGGTGGCGACACTCAAGGCCACGGGGCGGCGGCATGCCGCCGTGGTGGACGAAGATGCGTCCGGACGCCAGATCCTGCGCGGCCTGTTTTCCGCCTCGCAGCTTGCCTGCCAGCTCGGCGAACCGGTGGAGACAATCGAGATCGCCCGGAACTTCGCCGAGATCAGCGTCGCGCTCAGGGCTTGAGTATATTTTCTCCGGAATAGCGTCCCGCCCTCCAGGGCGTTGAGCGGCCGCGCCGCAGGCAGATGCCGGGCGCATGGTCTATCCCACCGGGGGATACCGTTTCCGACTGGCGTCGGGGACATAATACCGGCCATGCGCATTTTCGTTCTGGCCTTCGCCGTCGGTATCTGGCTGTTGCAGCAGCGGGCCGCGCTGCCTGCCGCAGCGTGGCTTGCCGGTTTGGGCATTGGCGCGCTGCTGCTGTTGGCGTTGCAAAAGTCGGCGCCGGTGACACGGCGACTCATTCGATCTGCATTGCTTGTTTCAGCAGCGGCGATGCTTGGCTTTGTCTGGGCGGCGGGCTTCGCCCATCTGCGGCTGGCAGAAGAGTTGCCGGCGGAAATCGAGGGCCGCGACATCGAGCTGAGCGGCGTGGTCGCCGGCCTGCCGCAGGCGCTGGAGCGCGGCGTGCGCTTCGAGTTCGACGTGGAAGATGCCGGCACGGGAGTGCCGCCACACATTTCCCTCGCCTGGTATCGCAGCCGCGATGCGACGGACGATGATGCCTCGCCTCTGATCCCTGTCCGTGCCGGCGAGCGCTGGCGCTTCACGGTGCGGCTGAAGCGTCCGCACGGCAACCTCAATCCGCATGGCTTCGACTATGAGGCATGGCTGTTCGAGCGCGGCATCCGCGCCACCGGCTATGTGCGCCCGCGCAGCGCGGAACGCATCGATGCGCGGGTGTGGCGGCCGGGCTATGCGGTGGAAATGCTGCGTGAAAGCATTCGTGATCGCTTTCGCGCAGCGCTGCCCGATGAGCCCTATGCGGGAATCCTGATCGCTCTTGCGGTCGGCGACCAGCAATCGATCGACGCCGAGTTGTGGCAGACCTTCGCTCGCACCGGCATCACCCACCTGATGAGCATTTCCGGCTTGCACGTGACCATGTTCGCCGGACTGGCCTATATGCTGATCAACTGGCTGTGGCGTCGTTCCGCCAGGCTGCCGTTGCGACTGCCGGCACAACAAGCGGCGGCGGTTGGCGGCTTTCTGGCCGCGTTCATCTATTGCCTGCTGGCCGGATTTGCCGTGCCGGCGCAGCGCACGCTTTATATGCTCGGCGTGGTTGCCGTCGTCCGCCTGTGGGGCGGCGAAGTGGCGGCCTCGCGTGTGCTGCTGCTGGCGCTACTGCTGGTATTGCTGGTCGATCCGTGGGCGGTGCTCGCACCCGGCTTCTGGCTTTCCTTCGGCGCGGTGGCGCTGCTGTTCCATATCGGCAGCGGGCGGTTGGGCCCGGCGCATTGGCTGGTCGAATGGGGGCGCGCGCAATGGGCCGTCACGCTGGGCATGCTGCCGGCGCTGCTGGCGCTGTTTCAGCAGTTCTCGCTGGTCTCGCCGCTGGCCAACGCAGTGGCGATCCCCGTCGTCAGCTTCATCATCACGCCGCTGGCGCTGGCCGGTACCTTGCCCTTTCTTGACCTGCTACTGTCGTTGTCACATCTCATAACGACCTGGCTGATGATGTTTATCGACTGGCTCGCCATGCTGCCGCTGGCCATGTGGCAGCAGGCCGCGCCGCCGGCGTGGTCGGTGCTGCTGGCGCTGGCGGGCGGCGTCTGGCTGTTGTTGCCGCGCGGCTTTCCGGCGCGCTGGCTGGGTCTGCTGGCTTTTCTGCCGCTCTTGACGGCAGTGCCCGTGCGTCCGGCTGCCGGTACGGCAGAGCTTGCGGTGCTCGATGTCGGACAGGGACTGGCGATTCATGTGCAGACCGCCACGCATGATCTGCTATTCGACGCCGGGCCGGCGTTTTCGGCGGATGCCGACAGCGGCAATCGCATCATCACGCCCTATTTGCGGGCGCGGGGAGTGCGTGGTCTGGATATGCTGGTGATCAGCCATGCCGACAAGGATCACGAAGGCGGCGCGGCATCGGTGCTGGCCGCGCTGCCGGTGGCTGTCCTCAAGAGTTCGCTGCCCTTCGAGCATGCCTTGTCGGCACAGCCCGTGCCGCAACAGCCCTGCGTCGATGGCGATTCGTGGACCTGGGATGGGGTGCGCTTCGACATGCTGCATCCGGGCGCGGAAGCGCTGTCGCGCAAGACCAACGATGCAAGTTGCGTGCTGCGCGTCACGGCCGGCGGCAAGGCGATGCTGCTGACCTCGGACATCGAGGCGGTTTCCGAAGCGGCGCTGCTCAAGCGCCATCCCGCCGATCTGGCGGCGGCGGTGATGACTGCGCCGCATCACGGCAGCCGGACGTCATCGACGCCCGCTTTCATCACCGCCGTTGCGGCACGCGATGTGATCTTTCCGATCGGCTATCGCAATCGCTTCGGCCATCCGAAAGAGGATGTGGTGGCGCGCTATGTCGAGGCTGGTGCACGCCTGCATCGCACGGATGCCGACGGTGCGGTCAGGGTCGGCCTGGGCGCGGCAGGTACCAGCTTCCGCCATGAGCGGGAGGAGCGTCGGCGCTACTGGCATGCCCGGCCGCCACTATAATCGGCGCCCGAACACTGCCGGCCTTGCCATGACCACAAGCGATGCGATCCCCTTTTCCGGCCTGACCCCGGAGCGCATCCTCGATGCGCTGGAAAGCGTGGGCTATCGCTGCAATGGCGCCCTGCTGGCGCTGAACAGTTACGAAAACAGGGTTTGGCAGATCGGCGTCGAAGACGGCGCACCGGTGATCGCCAAGTTCTACCGGCCCGGTCGCTGGAGCGATGCGCAGATTGCCGAGGAACACGCCTTCACCGCCGCCATGGCCGTCGATGAACTGCCGGTGGTGGCGCCCTTGGTCATTTCCGGCAAGACGCTGTTTGTCCATGGCGGCTTCCGTTTTTCGGTTTTCCCGCGGCAAGGCGGGCGGGCGCCGGAGTTTTGCGAGCCGCCGATACTCGAATGGATGGGGCGCCTCATGGCGCGCATCCATCTGGTGGGCGCGCGGGAGCAGTTCGTGGCGCGTGAAACCCTGAACATCCAGCGTTTCGGCATCGATTCACGTGACTGGTTGCTCGGCAGCGGCGTCATTCCGATCGAACTGGAGCAAGTGTGGGCGGGTGTGGCCGACCAGGCGCTGGACGGCGTGCGCGAATGTTACGAACGCGCGGGCCCGGTGCGGACTTTGCGATTGCACGGCGACTGCCACGCCGGCAACGTGCTGTGGACCCAAGAGGGTCCGCACTTTGTCGATTTCGATGATGCCCGCATGGGTCCGGCGATCCAGGATTTGTGGATGCTGCTGTCTGGCGATGCCGAAGAAATGGGCCGGCAGTTCGGCCATGTGCTGGCCGGCTACGAAATGTTCCGCGAGTTCGATGATCGCGAACTGCAACTGGTCGAAGCCTTGCGCACCTTGCGCCTGATGCATCATTCGGCCTGGCTGGCGCGGCGCTGGGACGACCCGGCTTTTCCCGCGGCGTTTCCGTGGTTCGCCACGAAGCGCTACTGGGAAGAGCGGATCCTCGAACTGCGCGAGCAGATCGCAATAATGCACGAGCCGGCGCTTGTACCTCGCTGATTGGAGAAGTGGAAATGCGTGAAGGAAAAGTGAAGTGTCTCAGTGCTGCCGGTTTTCACCACATGGCTTATGTGGAATGGGGCGATCCGGCGAATCCGAAGGTGCTGGTCTGCGTGCATGGCCTGACGCGCTGTTCGCGCGATTTCGATTTCCTTGCCCAGGCGCTGGCCGACAATTTCAGGGTAGTCTGCCCCGACGTGGTGGGACGCGGACGCAGCGACTGGCTGCGCAACAAGTCGCTGTATGCACTGCCGCAATATTGCGCCGACATGACCGCGTTGCTGGCACGGCTGAACGTGGAGACGGTACATTGGGTTGGCACCTCGATGGGCGGTCTGATTGGCATGGCGCTGGCCTCCCAGCCGGAAACCCCGATCACTCGGCTGGTGCTGAATGACGTCGGCCCGGTGATCGCCGCCGTCTCGCTGGGACGGATCGGCGAATATCTGGGCAATGCGCCGCGCTTTGACGGCATCGAGCAGGCCGAAGCCTTCGTGCGTTTTGTATCCGCGACCTTCGGCAGTTTCTCCGATGCGCAGTGGCGGCACCTGACGGTGCACGTGACGCGCACCGCCGCCGATGGCAAGGTGGAGTTTGCCTATGACCCAGGCATTGCCCAGCCCTTCCGCGAGATGCAGGCCGCCAGCGAGGGCAAGGACATCGAGTTGTGGCCACTTTACGATGGCATTGCCTGTCCGACACTGCTGCTGCGTGGCGCCGCTTCGGATTTGCTGACGCACGATACAGCGCTTCAGATGAGCGTGCGCGGACCGCGCGCAAGGCTGGTCGAAGTGCCCGGCGTCGGCCATGCGCCGATGCTGATGGATGCTGCGCAGGTAGCGCCGGTGCGTGAATTCCTCCTTGCCTGAGCAAGGGGAAGGCCGGGTGTCGCAGTGCAGCATCGAAAGTTTCAATAGCCTCATTTGTTGAGGCCTAGAATAGGCACGTTTTCGCATATACCCGGAATACCCATAAGAGGAGGCATCATGCAGAAATCGTTGCACATCGATCCCAACAAATGTACCGGCTGTCTGCAATGCGAGATGGCCTGCTCCTTTGAAAATCATGGAGTGTTCAACATCTCCAAGTCGCGCATCAAGGTCTTCGACTTCGAGCACGCCGGACGCAAAGTCCCCTACACCTGTACCCAATGCGCCGAAGCCTGGTGCATGACCGCCTGCCCGGTCGATGCCATCCGCATCGATGCCGGCACCGGCGCCAAGGTCGTGCATGAGGATGTCTGCGTCGGCTGCAAGGTGTGCACCATCGCCTGCCCGTTCGGCACGGTCAATTACGTGGCGGAATCGGGCAAGGTGCAGAAGTGCGACCTCTGCGGCGGCGATCCGGCTTGCGCCACGGCCTGTCCCACCGGCGCCATCACCTACGTCGACGCCGACTGGACCGGGCTCGACAAGATGCGCCAGTGGGCCGGCAAGACCGACACTCAACCGCGCGCCAGCGCCTAAGGAGACAGACATGGGATGGACACGAAAGATCCTGCGCGTTGATCTGAGCAAGGGCACTTGCAAATCCGAGCCACTCAACATGGAGTGGGCGCAGCAGTACCTCGGCCAGCGCGGACTGGCCACCAAGTATTTCGTCGAGGAAGTCGACCCCAAGGTCGACCCGTTGTCGCCGGCCAACAAGATGATCATGGCGACCGGGCCGCTGACCGGCACGCCGGCCTCCACCGGCGGGCGCTATTCGGTGATCACCAAGGGTGCGCTGACCGGCGCCATCGCCTGCTCGAATTCGGGTGGCTATTTCGGTGCCGAGCTCAAGTTCGCCGGCTGGGACATGGTCATCTTTGAAGGCAAGTCGCCCAAGCCAGTCTACCTGTCGATCGAGGACGACAAGGTCGAACTGCGCGACGCCGCCCACTTGTGGGGCAAGACCGTGTGGCAAACCGAGGAGATCATCAAGAAGAGCCATCAGGACCCGCAGATTCGCGTTTCCAGTATTGGTCGTGCCGGCGAGAACGGTGTGCTCTACGCCTGCATCGTCAACGATCTGCATCGCGCCGCCGGGCGTTCCGGGGTGGGCACCGTGATGGGCTCGAAGAACCTCAAGGCCGTCGCGGTGCGCGGCACCAAAGGGGCTGGTGCGATCAAGAATCCCAAGGCATTCATGGCCGCGGCCGCGGCGGCGAAGAAGGTGCTGGCCGACAATGCCGTTACCGGTCAGGGCCTGCCGACCTATGGCACCCAGGTGCTGATGAATGTCATCAACGAAATGGGTGCTCTGCCGACGCGCAATCACCGCGACGTCCAGTTCGAGGATGCTCGCAAGATTTCGGCCGAGGCCATGCACGAAAAGCGTCCCACCGATGGCAAGCCGCATCTGGTGACCAACGCCGCCTGCTTCGGCTGCACCATCGCCTGCGGGCGCATTTCGAAAATCGACGAGACGCACTTCAGCGTGGTGAACAAGCCGCAATACTGGGGCGCGTCGGGCGGCCTCGAATACGAAGCGGCCTGGGCGCTGGGCGCGGCCAACGGCGTTGGCGACCTGGAGGCGTTGCAATATGCCAACCTGATCTGCAACGAAGACGGCTTCGATCCGATCACCTTCGGCGCCACCGTGGCGGCGGCCATGGAGCTTTATGACTTGGGCATCCTGACCAAGGAGCAGATCGGCCTCGACGCACCCTTCGGTTCGGCCCAGGCACTGGTGGCCCTGGCCGAAATGCTGGTCAAGGGTGAGGGCTTCGGCAAGGATCTGGCGCTCGGTTCCGCACGCATGTGCGCAAAATATGGCAAGCCCGAGTTGTCGATGGGCGTCAAGAAGCAGGAGTTCCCGGCCTATGACTCGCGTGGCATCCAGGGCATGGGTCTGGCCTATGCCACGTCGAACCGTGGTGCCTGCCACTTGCGTGGCTACACGGTTGCATCCGAAGTGCTCGGCATTCCGGTCAAGACCGATCCGCTGGTGACCGAGGGCAAGGCCGATCTGGTCAAGGCCTTCCAGGACGCCACCTCGGTGTTCGACTCCGCCGGCGTCTGCGTGTTCACCACCTTTGCCTGGTCGCTGGTCGACTTGCAGCCGCAGCTCGATGCGGCCTGCGATGGCGACTGGACCATGGAAAAGCTGGCGCTGGTAGGCGAGCGCATCTGGAACATGGAGCGCCAGTTCAACAATGCCGCCGGCTTTACCGCCAAGGACGACGACCTGCCGCCGCGCCTCAAGACCGAACCGGCCAAGACCGGCCCGGCCAAGGGACTGGTGAATGGCATCGACAAGATGCGGCCGGAGTATTACAAAGCCCGCGGCTGGAGCGCGGAAGGCGTGCCAAGCAAGGAAACGCTTGCCCGTTTGGGTCTGTAATTCTGCGATGCCCTCAGGGGATCGGCACTGCCGGTCCCCTGACCGTTTTAAGGAAACCCCATGAAACACGTCATCATTGGCAATGGCCCGGCCGGTCTGGTTGCCGCCGAAACCTTGCGGCGCCTGCAACCGGATGCAGAAATTGCCCTCATCGGCGACGAGTCGGAGCCGCCCTATTCGCGCATGGCGATTCCGTATTTCCTGATCGGCAAGATTGCCGACAGCGGCACGCACTTGCGCAAGAACCACGACCACTATGCCAGGGAACGCATCCATCTGATCGAAGGCAAGGTGATCAAGCTCGATGCGAAGTCGAAACAAGTCGAGTTCGCCAGCGGCGAGCGCCTGCCCTATGACCGCCTGCTGCTTGCCACCGGTTCCCGGCCGCTACTGCCCAAGGTCGCCGGCATGGATCTGCCCAATGTGCACACCTGCTGGACCATCGAGGATGCGCGTGCGATCGCGGCGAAGGCGGCCCCCGGTGCTCGCGTGCT
>Ga0154020_10011068_pt1 | contig 10291 bp, 13 predicted proteins | sample Klosneuvirus_201_FD_109709 | JGI IMG/M metagenome (GOLD analysis project Ga0154020, IMG submission 109709) | Active sludge microbial communities from wastewater, Klosterneuburg, Austria - Klosneuvirus_20160825_MG | ecosystem: Engineered > WWTP > Aerobic digester > Activated sludge | place... | reverse complement strand
GTGCTTGTTAGGTAGGTGTACGCTCCGGCGTCTGTCCAAAGGCTGCTACCGCCGCCGCCAGCGACACTATCAACGTTGATGACGTATTTATTAAGTAGGCTGTCGAACGTGACCTGTGCAAGGTTTCTGCCTACAATGGTAAGCGTATCGCCACGGTAGACGGCGCCAACGTTTATGCTATCGGATGGGTGAAAAAGCGGGGAATCAGTAGGTATCCCGCACCTGCAATCAATAGCCATTTTGAAGCTATCGAGCGTTCCGTAAGACGTTCCGGCAATAGATATAGATATGGTTTCCGGGTTTGGTATTATCTCTGAAATCACCGCTGTAGATCCCTGCCACTTTACGATATACGGCGCGTCTATCCACTTGAATCCTACGCCGTTTTTCTTGATATATAGCCCTGAAAAGTACCTTGATTGTATGTTAGTATTGCAAATATCGCAGTTAGGAGCGGTAATATTTGCGCAAACACATTCAAATGAATACACCTGCCCTTTTGCCTGAAAAGACAAAATCAATGCAAAAAACAAAATTGTTGCGGCTCGTAATATCATTAGTTTGTCTTTCCAATATGAAACAAAACAAGCCCGCCCGCTACAATTGCAGACAGGCTTGTTTTAGGCTAAATTATCTTATTAGGCTGCAACGTACCCCATCAGGCAATTGCCTGAAACGAGTGCAACACCGCCGAGCGTGATCGTCTTGCCAAACGTGTCGGTAATTGCAATCTCAAATGCCGCACCTGTTTCTACCACGTCAATAGTTGCGGTGGTAGGCCAGTTTCCTAGGGCAATCAATGCTGCCTGAACTTGCGCCGCTGTGTTGCCTGCAAGGGTGAAAGATGCAAGCGTTGCGCTTACGCCGTTTACCACAAAAGCAGACGTTGCGCCGCTACCAGGCCATGCGTATGCGTACACACATTTTTTGATTCGAGCGCAAAGCGTCGTTGCAGTCACGGTTGTCACGGAGTTATGAAGCATTGAAACAACAACCATATCACCCGTAATACGGTAGATAGTATTTGTTCCGCTGGTTTCAGATGATACGCCGCTTACCGCGTCATCATTATCTTCATACCCGGCTGCCAAAAGTGATGCTTTGATTGCAGCACGAACATTTGCCGCCCCCGTTGCAGGGAATCCGGTTGTAAGCGTTTCAGAAACTCCGCCACGTGTGATGATGATATTGTTAACCGCGTTCGCGGTTGGAATCAATACGCTGTACTGGCAAGCGGCGGTATTTTCTCCGCAACAGCCGTCCGTTGATTCGTTTAGCTTGAAAAGGTTATTAGCGTTTTGCTCTGGATTGCGAATTGCGAGAAACATAGTTTTTGTATTTATGTGTTCAAAAGTTCCTTACCGTCCATTTGGCGGTATGTATTTGCTGTGTCAACGTCGCCCCAAAAACCGACGGGGCAATGTGTAATTTCGTTTCTTAATTTCAATGCGTTCCAGTTTGTTTTTGCCCCTGTTTTGATGTCCAGGAAGCAACCACAAACCCTGCACATATCCTTTGCCTCATCTCTAAATCTGCATTGTCCGCAAATTTGGTAGCGCCTTTGCGCCTCAACGGCCTCGACTGTTTCATTGACAAGGATCGTTTTTGCGGCTATCCTTAGCGCCTGTTCAAATATTGTCATATCAGTAAGCGAAACCCCACCTTCTTCTTGAATTGCTTGCTGGCGCGCAAAGACCGTCAACACAGGCAATCATTGATGAAATAGGGGCGGTACATACGGTTAAGGAGCTATTTGTTTTTCTTGCCCACCTCATCATATTTGCTACCGCCGTGTCCAATTCAACAATCAAATCCTTTTTATAATCAGAAAGCTCTGCCTTTGTTCCGCTTCTAACACCCTGATTACCGTAAGCCCCAGAACCCTCTAGCATTGTAAGCCCTTTAGCTCCTGTCTCCCTCGTGGTAAAATTCAGGCTTCTTGCGTATATTTTGAGCGCCAAAATGTAGCGCAAATGGTCATTCCAAAGGGTGTTTGCGCATTCATTCGTCCCAAACCTTTCCGGTATCACCCATCCAGAATCTTCGGCTGTTGGGTCTTCTGTATTTAGTGCGACAGTGTTTTCAAAGTACGTTCCTTCTTTTATCACAAACTCACCTATCTCATAACTATAACCGCATTCCCAAACGGTCGCATTTTCCGGGTAGTCAACGTTTGCAATCATCCAATCGTAAAGCGTTTCGCCAAGGCACTCATGGCCAAATTCCTGCTCAATACGCGGTATTAAATCGCAAATCTTATCAAGAGGGTATTGACGGCCCGCCGGGCTATATAAAACAACCTCAAACGGTGTTATTAGTGTCTGAACGGCCATTTTCTTGCTGCGTTTGAGTGCTTTTGTACTGCTCTATTTGTGACTGAATTGGCGACGAAAAAGTTAAACTAAACTGATTCATTTCAGACTTTCCGGCAAAATCCCAGACAAAAGACAGTATTTTGTTGGTAAAAACCATTAACTCCGTCCTTGTCTCGTTTATCGTAGGCTCTACATTCATCACATAATCAGCAACAAAGGCATCGCTCGAAAACCCATTTGAAACATCCAGCCCCATGAACCTCAGCGTTACACCGTGCGACATTATAATCTTGCTCTCGCTTATTTTCCCGGTAACCTCGTACCACTTTTCGTTAGTGTTTGGTTTTACCTGAAAAACAGACATCGGCCTTGCTCCCTGCGGGCGGGCTGTAACCATCATGCTTTGCGGGTCTTTGCCTTTTTGGGTAAAGTTCTGCGTAAGCCTATCAACAAATGACTTGAAGCCGCTCTTTTTTGCGTCCTCGTTATCTATTGCCGGGGCGCTACCCGCGTCATCATCTTCTACCTCAAGGATTATTTGACCTACAAAATTAGCCGCTGACTGCTTGGTTACATAGATAGAATCCTGAACCTCCCTGTACTTGTACACATCACTCCCTTGACTATCGGGCCTACCGTACCAATTACCGTCTCCAACTTTTAGATGGAAAACCGCTTTTTTAACACCGTTTTCTTCTACAAAATCAGGGGCAACTGGCAGCAATACGGGCTTGTTTTTTTTAAGATAGCCGTCCTCCCAAACAGGAGAAATAACGACAACTTTCATTTCACCCGGCGCGGTAACTTTGTACATGACATCTGTCACTTTCAAATACCGCAAATTAGCCTTCGTTTGTCCGTTTATCGTTGATATTGAACACTCTACAAAAGCGTTTCCGGTTGCCTTCGCAGAACCTAAAATCTTTTTGTGAAAATCAATAACACCTCCCTCGAAAATGACCGTTTCTTTTAGTGCATCTGAAAACGCTTTGTTTTCGCTGGCAGTCATCGGGCCGCCCTTTAAACCGCTGTTGTATTCAGGGTCTTCGGCGCGTACAAACTTCGCTTTCCCGCCTACCACATAGTTTTTTATCTTTTCGATGCAAGCCGCATTTGTGGGCGACAATTTCGATAGCGTAAGCAACCATGTTAGATAAGCGTGTCCTGTTTTTTTATTTGCAGAAGCAAACGGAACTAACTTGAAATCTTCAAACAACTTTTGTAGCGCGTCCGTGTCCGTTACCTCATCAGGTATAGGGTTCTTTGCGTCAAACAGTTCCATATTTCCAGAACCGCCCATGCCACGGTAGCCCTCAAACGGGTGAGGTATAGTTTTTGAATCTTCACAGCACCCGTTTGATAGGCTCATTTTATGCAGTAGCCGTTCCGGCCTTTTCTTGCTTTGCGTCCGTGTATTCTTCGATAACCGGGCTGCCAGCCTCAAAGAGTTTTTTCAATTCGTCCTGCGTTGCCAGTCTGACCTGAACGATACGCTCAGGTCTTCCAGCGTGTGCAGGTATTTTATGCTGGTATGACGAATTTAGCGCAACAGATATGTTGTTAATCTGTGTTGCCAATTGCGGAATGTACTGGTATTCTTCTTTAACTCGATATGGCATAGCTTTTATTTTTTACAGCGCAGCGATTGCGGTGTCGGTCAATGATGTGAATGGGGCAAGCAACTTTGTACGGCCACGGACAAGTACCTCCAAACGCGCTTCCTCTGCGGCTGTTCCGCTCATTTGAGACGGCGTTATTTTGGTATCACGAACCTTCGACCCTGTGAAACCACCAGTTGCAGCCGCGTCTACTTCAAGCCCTTGCACGACACGATTGCCTGACGTTAGGACGTGAATGAAAACAAGCTGACAGCAATCTGCCGCATCGTCGGCCCACGCCTTATACGAAGATGACATTCCACCGAATGACAGGAACGCTTCTGCGTTATATTTCAGCGCGCCAATATCGTTTGTTCGTTCACCGGGTTGATCGAAACGGCTGGTTTCGTTTTTATCATAATCAAGCCGTTTCCAAAGCCCTGTTGTGGACATTGTGAAATTTGAGATTATGCCAGAGCCTACGGTTGCGGCGGTGATGTCAGAGAGTTTCGCAACCCATGAATATTGAATACCACCCTCGTTATTCGGGCAACCTGTATTGCTATTTAAGGCGACTAATGCGCAAGCCATATTTTATCAATTTAGCCCGAAAATCGGGCGGTTATTGTTGTGGTTAAAATCAGGCTTACGCCGGGTTTAGGTTCCGGGCGTAGGTTACAAAACGCTTGTCTGCCAATGCAGTACCCCAACGCAGGGTAGTTGTCATGTAGATTTTACCCATAAACCCAGGGCCGCCGCCCATACGCTGAACAATCTCAAGGCCCGTTCCTGGGTTGAAGCTATCTTTGATGTTTTTCACATCCGAAGCAACGCCAAAAGTACCAGGCGCAACAAGCGCTACGCGGTGCGATTTTGTGCCTACAATCTCATCGAATGTCGAGCTTTCATCCCACTCGACAACCGGGATTCCTTTGTAGTGCAATACACCGGGCATCATGCGCGGCGTTCCATCGTCTCCCATCAAGACATAGGCTGTCATTGATCCAGAGTTGACAAAATTTGCGGTTAAATGCTCCTCGTAAGCGCGAAACTCTGGCGACGTTACCAACATGATCGGGTAACGCTTGCCACGTGCGAAATTGATACCACGGCGGGCCATTGTGCGAAGATCGGTTCCCGCTGCATTGATTACGCTTTCAAACAGGGCTACAATGTCACCAGTGTAGTTATTTGCAGCGTCAATGTCTGCGTCCGGGATTGTAAGGTCATAACCTTGTTCACCTTGATCTGCGAGTGCGTCCATTATCGTAACCAATCCGCTGCAATTATTTGGACGTGCATCGCTGCCGACCATTTGCGCGTAGAAATCCTCCCAACGCTCATCATCCACCAAGAAAGTACCGTTTGTGTCGGCGGTGGTAATGGCGGGGTGCAGGCCAAAGTGTACAAGCTCGTGGAACGAGTTGCCAAGCCCAACGCTCAATGTGTCAAGCGTCATTTTCAACAGTTCGCGCAATTCTGGTGAACTCATCAGGTCGCGCACACCGTTTCCGGGGGCAAACAAGGCTTCCATGCAAGAGTTCCAAAGCGCGTCAGGACATTCTTCGCCCTGAAATTCGATAGGACAGGTATCAACCTCAGCCAATCCCGTGCGAACGCGACCGTTTGGATTCCATACGCAGCCATTTTGGCGCGGACGGAAAAGGTGATACGCCGGGTTTTGCGTCATGAACTTTGCTTTGCCTTCGCCGTCAACGACAAGCTGAGAGTAAAGTCCAAGTTCGTTTTTGGTGATGTCACCGTTTATAATGCCAGCCCGGCGAAAAATATTGAGCCACGCGCCTGTTTTGATGCGAATAAAATTGCCGCCTGCGTTGCTGTCGATGACGATTGCTTCGCCTGTTGGGTCAAAGCCAACGCTGCCTGGTGTTACTTGTAACATATTTTAGTAGTTGTGTTGCGTTTATGATACCCTCAGGGGCTTATTTTTAGTTTTGCCAGAATTGGGCAAGATCTGCGTTTGTAATTACGCGGGCGTTTGTGTTGCCGGACGGGTTTGCTGCCAAAGGAATACCCGGATCGATTGCCGCCGGGGTTGTTGAAAGCGGGCGGGCAACCTTCAATCCTGCCAGTTCAGCAGAAAGGGCTTTGATCGTTTCGGCTTGTGTTGCAAGCGAGTTGTCCTTTTCAGTAGCAGCCGTTGTTGCGTCGCTAATATGCCCCTGTAATTCAACAATATGCTCTGCCTTAGCAGCGTCAGCGGCAATAACCTCATCCAATTTAGATTGAATTGCAGTTAGTTGCGTTTGAAATTCATCCATCTTTGTGCTTACGGCCAAAGTGGCGGCTTCATTCGCCTTTTCGGTAATTTGAGCAACAGAGCCAGCGTCTTGCAGACTTTGGTGTAGTTCACTTTCGGAAGCGTCTGGCATACCAAAAAAGGCTCCGAGTGATGTCATAATTTCGCTGTAAAAGCGGGAAGAAGCAATGTTCCAGGTCGTCATATTTTGAAGACTTTTAATTTTTTGATTTATACTTTGTTGCCCACGATTGAGCGCGTTTTATTGCGTAGGCCATATTACCGATACCGTCAACAAGGCCACGGCGTTTTGATTCGTCAGCGTCGAACATCTTACCTGAAAGGGTTGCTTTCTTGTAATTTTCGCCCCCGTTAAGCGGACGCATTCCCGATACCATTGAATGAAATTGTGATGTAGCTTTGTCGGCAACGTCTTGAATAGGCTGGAAATTACCATTCAAGGCTTCGCGCATCGCCTCATTTTTTAGGGGCGCGTCTTTACCGTAGAATGATTCAAACGTTTCTTTGTACCATGCCAAAAACTCCTTATTTATCGTAACAACAGCCCCGATAGAACCGAACTCCGCCATCTCATTTGACGCAATAATCTCATCAGCAGCGGCAAATGTTCCGTATGCAGCGGACGCTACAAAGTGGCCAAATCCCAAAACGGGTTTATTGCGTTCTTTGATAGCGGCAACCATTATCATCATTGCCGTAACCTCACCGCCGCCGCTATTCCCTTCGATTATCACCGCGTCCACGTTTTTATTCGCGTATGCGTAACGTAGTTGGGTTGCCATACTTTGAACCCCGTAGCTGCTTGCATCGTCTTGCGAGTTCATTACGCCTTCCAAGCGGATAAGCGCAATTGAACCACCAGGCGTTAGCCGTTCGTTTCTAAGGATGTACGGGTCGGAAATAATTTCGTAAGAAGCCCCGCTAACTTGAATAAGTGCGGGTAGGCCGGATTCGCGGCGGGAAGAAATACCAAGGCTTGAATAAGGAGCGCCTGAACGCATTATTTCAAGATCGGACAAATACTGATTAAGACAGCGAAAACCAAACCCTTCCTCTATACAGAGTTGGCCGTATGACAGCATTTTTTCAATGCCGCGATTTTCAAAACCTGTTTTGAGTGTATTTGCTTCTCCCATTGCGAGTAATGCTATCGCAAAGGTGGAGCCAAAGGGTATTTATAATGCCCTATTTGCAGTGTTTCCGGGGTTTGTTTCCCCCCACTTTACGCGGTTGCGTTTTCTGCTGTTTTCTTTAATGCTTCGGATTTGGTCGCGGGTGAGGCTGTATTTTGTGGCAAGCTGTCTTTCTGATCGGCCTTTATCCAGGTCGCGCACTACTAATAGACTACACACCCGAACATATCCAATGATGGTTGCAAATTCCTTGAATGAATCTGGCAGAGCATCATAACAAGACGCGCCTACGCCGAACATTGCGTACAGGTCAACACAACGCTTTTCAAAGCAATCGGGCGATATGGTAGGTGTTTCTATCAACTGAATGATATATTTATTTGAGTTTTAAACTCGTGCTTTGGCATGGTATCTACCCATACGGTACACCAATTTTTATCACCAAAGTAAACAATGAAAGACATTTTTTTGTCTTCACCATTACTTTCTATAACGCCAGCTTTCAATAGGTTTTTAGCAATATCTTCCGGCATTGTAACCGTGCAGTTGCAGCAAGACGGCTCGGTACTTCTCAGTTCGTGCGCAACTACCACGGCATCATTAAGCCACTTTTTAACCCGTTCTTTATCCATTGATTGTTCCATTATCTATCGCCCATTTGTACCAAGCAATAAGCCCGGCAACGCAGCAATATTTGTGTGGTGAAAGTTTGTATTTATCGTGAATCTCAAGCAGTTTTCTTGCGTCGTTTTCGGCGTATGCCTGAATGATGGCGGCGTGTTCTTCTTTAGGCAGCTTTGTAAAATCCCATCCATCACCCATAATAAATTGGTATTTGTACTTTTTCTTTTTCTGGAATGCGCAGCCGTGCGCGGTCACAATTGGCCGGTAAATCACCGACTTGAATAGCACCAGGTTCTACCCAAAAATCATAGTCGCTAGTTGGCCTTGATTTCATGCCCGCCGATTTCCTTGCCTCCATAACCACAAAGTCAGTAGCGTTTGAAGCGTCTGAATAATCACCCCGAACCCGACTACCACATGCGTAAACCTGGAAACCTGGAAAGCATTTGGCAATCGAATTATAAACCGCCTGTGTGTATCCTGGCATTTGGTTGAACGATGCAACCCCGTATTTCTCCCGGATTTTTATCAAAAGGCTGTTATCAACGGTAATGGTAGGCAGCGCGTTTGCCTCACTTTTTAAAGCTACTGCATGGATGTTGTGATACTTCCACCGCGTTAAGTTTTCCGGCGTTGGTGCGTATTCTTCAGTAGAAAATGGGTGCAGAATCTTGAATTTTACCCATTCTCGAAACATAGAATTTGCGCCTGCTTGGCGCTCTTTATTTCTTTGTTCCCGGTTCATATTAGTATTCAACGGTTATAATACAATCCTGCGGTTCTGTGATCTCGTTACTATACCCAAACCCCTCCCATGTCGCGTCAAACCATTGCTGAGCCTGACTAAAGTCTGTGTACTTGTACACTTCGCCACCCGTGTCGGAAATTATGATTTCAAAGCTCCAGCATGCAGGCCATTTTATTTTAAAGTACCGGGCATCTAATTTGTCAATAAAATCCTTTGTTGACGGCTTAAATGTGAAGTAGTCAATTGCCAGGGCGTTAAGCGTATCAACAAGGTTTGTCACAAAAGGCTTGCCAGCCATTTGCACGATCTTGATTATACCAAAATCAACGGGTGATGTAAGGCGCTCGATACCGTTCACCTTGAAAGAAGTCACCGACAAATCATCGAGCGTATCCTGTGTTATAAATTGCCCAAAGTCCTGATAATAGTCGCACTCTTTGAAGCGGCAACTACATGGTAGGTCACAGCACTGAGTATCAGACGGTTCAACTAGCAGGCGCATGGGCGTTGATGTATCAAGCGCGTGTGCAAAGTCGCTTATTTTTTCACCAAGCGCAACCACCGGACGGCCCTTATAATTGAAAGCAAACGGGATTCTGAAATTCCAGGCTGCGTAATCGTTTGAGCTAAACAAAACTAACGCGTCGATGTACACGCCTCGCTTTTGACGCTGCAAAAGCCCTAAATAGAAAGTTACATAAAGGTCTGATTCTGTTGTTCCGTAAACAGTTGAACCCTCAAGCGTCGGAGGGTAAGACGTTGAAAATGGCCGTGTCGGCAACTGTGATCCATACGCAAGACTTACAACACCGTCCTCTAAAAAATACCTTGCGTCTTGCCCTTTTTCTATATCAAACTGGCGAACGTCACCAAAGAACATTAGCGTTCTTGGTTTTATCGCAAAAGACCGTTCGCCTTCCATGTTATCCCAAAGTCGGGGGAAATACGCCATTGGCCTATCCTTGTCACCAAGCACGGTTTTTGGCCTCCGCAATGATTCCGGTAAACCTTCTAGTGTAGGTTCAAAGAACGGATTTTTAAGTTCCTGAATTTGGTCTGGCAATTCAACACCGTTCAAAACCTTTCGAGAGTGCGGCGGTTGAGGTAGATCAAGGCTTTGAATGTACGCGTCTGTCGTATCAGCGAACGCAATTTGCGTGTACCTAGTTAGCGTATTCTTAACCCGTGACATTTGGATGCTGTCACATATTATTTTCCCGTCTATGTTTATTGAGGTTTCGCCGTCCTGAATAAACCCCGGAACGCTGTCACCGTAGACATTCGCTGTCCGGTAGGGATGTATAGTTACCTCCCTTGTATTCCAGTCTGTTTCAATCCGGCCCCCTATTTCATGCACAAACCCCTTTGTGTAATCAAGTAGCGTTAAATCACAGTCGAACATTTTACTTACCGTAACCACATCACCCCTTACGAGTGACTTGTTCGCAGGTTCAGCGATTACCCTTGCGCCTATCTTTATGACAAGCCCCGTAGCGGCCCCGATAATAAACGCTGCACCTTGCCCTACCTCTAATTCGATAATTTGGTCAACGGTAACGTAGGTTGTGCTACCAGCCGGAATTATAACAGAC
>Ga0154020_10011066_pt1 | contig 10292 bp, 6 predicted proteins | sample Klosneuvirus_201_FD_109709 | JGI IMG/M metagenome (GOLD analysis project Ga0154020, IMG submission 109709) | Active sludge microbial communities from wastewater, Klosterneuburg, Austria - Klosneuvirus_20160825_MG | ecosystem: Engineered > WWTP > Aerobic digester > Activated sludge | place... | reverse complement strand
TTCGCCTCGCCGGCGGTTTCACCTTGCGGCGAAGCGCCAGCTGCCTGCTGCTCCTGCGTCTGCTTGTAGATCATCTCGGCAATCTTCTGCGATGCCGTCATCAAGTCATCCATCTTCTGATTGATGATCTCGACCGAATCGGTCTTAAGCGCAGCTTCCAGCTTATCTTTGGCGTCGACAATCGCCTGCCGCTCTTCTTCGGAGACCTTGTCTCCATACTCTTTGAGTGTTTTCTCAGTCGAGTATACGACCTGGTCGGCTTTGTTGCGCACTTCAATCAATTCGCGCTTTTTCTTATCGACTTCAACGTTGGCTTCCGCATCGCGAACCATTTTCTGAATTTCGGCTTCTGAAAGTCCCGATGATGACTCAATCTTGATTTTCTGTTCTTTGCCGGTGCCAAGGTCCTTTGCCGAAACGTGGACGATACCGTTGGCGTCGATGTCGAATGTCACTTCGATTTGCGGCATGCCACGCGGTGCCGGCGGAATGCCCACCAAATCGAATCGACCGAGTGTTCTGTTGTCGAGCGCCATTTCGCGCTCGCCCTGCAGTACGTTGATGCTTACCGCCGGCTGATTGTCGGAAGCAGTCGAGAACACCTGCGACTTGCGGGTCGGGATCGTCGTGTTGCGTTCAATCAATCGAGTCGCTACGCCGCCCAGAGTTTCGATACCCAATGACAATGGCGTCACATCGAGAAGCAGAACGTCTTTTACTTCACCGCCAAGCACGCCACCCTGAATTGCTGCGCCGATAGCCACGACTTCATCGGGATTTACACCGCGATGCGGTTCGCGTCCGAACAGGTCTTTGACAACTTGCTGAACCTTGGGCATGCGAGTCATACCGCCGACAAGCACCACTTCGGCGACTTGCGACGGATCGAGCCCGGCATCTTTCAATGCGCGACGACACGGTTCAACAGTGCGCTGAATCAAGTCATCGGTCAATTGCTCAAGCTTGGCGCGTGTAATCGTTAGGTCAAGATGCTTAGGTCCGTTTTGATCGGCTGTGATAAACGGCAAGTTTACCTGAGTCTGCATCGTCGTCGACAGTTCACACTTGGCTTTTTCTGCGGCTTCCTTGAGGCGTTGCAATGCCATCCGGTCTTTGCGCAAGTCGATTGATTCCTGACGCAGAAATTCTTCGGCGATATGATCAATCAGTCGCTGATCGAAATCGTCTCCACCCAGATGCGTGTCACCATTGGTTGAGAGGACTTCGAAAACGCTGTCACCAAGTTCGAGAATCGAGATATCGAATGTTCCGCCGCCCAAATCGTAAACCGCGATTTTCTGATTCTTGTTCTTGTCGAGACCGTAAGCCAATGCCGCGGCTGTCGGCTCATTGATGATGCGCAAAACTTCGAGCCCCGCTACTCGTCCAGCGTCTTTGGTCGCCTGACGCTGACTGTCGTTGAAATACGCTGGGACTGTGACGACTGCCTGCGTGACCGAATGTCCCAGATATGACTCTGCGGTAGCCTTCAGATTCTGCAGAATCAACGCTGAAATCTCCGGCGGCGAGTACATTTTCCCGTTGATATCAACGCGACAATCGCCGGATTCGTTCTCGGTGACTTTATATGGTACGAGTTTCTCTTCGGAACTGACCTCCGAATGTCGGCGTCCCATAAAACGCTTAATCGAAAACACCGTGTTTGTCGGATTCTTGATTGCCTGTCGCTTGGCAATTTGTCCGACCAATTTTTCGCCGTTGTCTAGAAACGCTACGACCGAAGGCGTAGTACGTCCGCCCTCTTGATTCGGGATGACGACCGGCTCGCCGCCTTCCATGACTGCGACGCAAGAGTTGGTCGTACCGAGATCTATTCCAATTACTTTAGCCATTATCTATAACCTCCATCACATCGAAACCGCGAATATAGCCCAAAGCTATCAAATTATCGAGAGTCAGCAATGCTTAGTTTTCTTCTTTCTTCTTGGTGACTCCAACCTTGGCGTGGCGGATCACCTTGTCATTAAGTGTATAGCCCGGGGAAAGTTCATTTGCTACCGTATCCGGTTCCTTGTCATCGGCTTCGACTTGAAGGAGCGCTTCATGAAGTCGCGGATCAAAAGGCTCGCCGAGCGATTCGAACCGCTTAAGTCCGGCGTTGCTCAAAATCGAATTGAGTTTGTCGTACACCAGCGCGACGCCTTTGCTGTAAGTTTCAAAATCGACATTTTCTTCGCGGCTTTTCATTGCACGGTCGAAGTTGTCGAGCACATCCAACAATTGAATGATCAAAGATTCATTGGCGCTGCGGATAATGTCCGCTGTATCACGACGCGTCCGTTTGCGGAAGTTATCAAACTCCGCAGCTAATCTCAAATAGTCGTTCTTCTGTTCCTCAAGCTGCTGCTTCAATGAAGTTACCTCATCTTGCCCTGATACCGTTGTTGTCGTTTCTGCTTCGGTGACAGCGCCAACTTCAATCTCGACAGCTTCATCTTCAGAATTGTTCTTCAGACCTTCTTTGTCCATATCCTTAAACCATTTCCTACTTTGATAATATCTCTGACAGCACTTTTGCTGTGTAGTCGACAACTGACATCAACTTGGCGTACTCCATGCGTGTCGGTCCGATGATACCGATCGTCCCTCGGTTTTGACCGACTTCGTAGGTGTGAATAACTGCCGAACAGCCCTTCATGCCTTCGATATTGGATTCTGCACCGATCGTGACTGAGACGCCATCGCCGGCAGTTTTGTACTTAAGTAATCCGACAAGACTCTTGCGCTCTTCCAAAAGAGTGATGAATTCGCGCAGCTTCTCCGGGTCTTTGAATTCTTTCTGCGAAATGATATTCGTCGTCCCGTCGGTATGCAGTCCTTCGATTGCGGACTCATCGAGAATGTGCTCCTTCTGTTCCATGAACAGCTTGAGCAGTTGTGGCTCACCGCGACTGTCATTGCGCAAGCGCTCGAATACCGTGCGCCGGATTTCACCCAGTGTGAGCCCCACCAGCTTATCATTGAGTAGCTCCGCCGTCTGCCGGATTGCCTGGTGGTCGATTTCGGTGTCAACTTCCAACAGAAGGGTCCGCACCAATCCCGACTTAACGGCAATGATGACCATCACCTTGTTATCAGTGACTTGAACCAAGTCGATTTTGTTAAGGACAGCTTCTTCGAACTTGGGCATGACTGTCACACCAAGTTGTGCGGAAACTTTCGCCAATACCCGCGCTGTCTGTTCGAGCACGTCTTCAATAGCGCTGTAGTCAGTGACCAGCAATTTCTTGATTTTGTCGCGGTCAGCCTGTGAGAGCTTCTCTGTCTTGAGCAGCGAATCGACATACAACCGATACCCCGACTCGGTCGGAATCCGCCCAGCCGAAGTGTGCGGCTGTTCAATCAGACCACGTTCCTCGAGATCCGAAAGAGTATTACGGATTGTAGCCGGAGAGACACCGAGGTTGAAACGTGTTGCTATGACCCGTGAGCCGACCGGTTCAGCCGTGCGGATGTAGTAGTCGATCAATAACGCCAGGACTACTCGTTCGCGCTCTGTTAAGTTATAAACTGCCATCTCTCCAATTCGCTCTTAGCACTCTCTACTTAAGAGTGCCAACGAAGGTAGCAAAAAAAATCGGTCTGTCAACCGCAAACCTATCAGTTACTTATACGCAATATTGCCGCTTTGTTTGCGCTAATTCACTGCTTCGGGACACAACCTGCTAATCTGACACCGGTAGGCCACCCGTAAGGCTCTTCAACTCATATAGATAGCTGTTGCCACGTACGTTCATGATTTCCGGATAGACAGAAGTATCGAAGCGAGTAATAATGAACGCCTTGCCATCATTCCCTGAATCGGGGGGAAAATCCACGCCTCTCAGAACAATCAACCGGATCATATTGCAAAGCTCTTCTTCCATCAAGAATGAGCTGTTCCGATTACGGTACTCAAGAGCCTGCAAGAGCAGGAAGTTCTCAAGTCCCTCCGGGGCTTCCGCAAGCCAAACCAGATATTCGCGGTTGCCATCGGCTTCAATGACATAGCAATACGATGGCAGACCGGCGATCGTATCAATCTTACCAAAGTACTTCAACGAGTGATTGGCCAGCGCCCGCGCTGTGGGCAGTGATTGTAGATTCTCGCGATATTGCTTGAGAGAGTCGCTGTGGTAGCCTTCAAGGCCAAACGTAGTCTTGCCAAAAAGCACGCTGTCCGGCGACTCGCCGTATTCTTTTTTCTGGTCCAGACGGTAGGAGTAGATCGACACTTCCAGATTCTTGCCGTCAAAAGTTTGTGTGACAACGTGGTGCTGCATGACTTCAAGAAACGATGCGTAATGAACTGCTTCATAGCGCAACACGTACTCAGTAACCTGAGCGTCTGTTCGCACGACGCAGATGGCGAGAAGCGACAAAACGGTAAGAATGTGCAGCCTTATGTTCATCCAGCAAGAATAGCTTCTACACACCCTTCTGACAACCACTAACTGCCGCTAACCGCATCTTTGTTTTCAGCCGATACTACTTAGGATGAAGCTCTCCAATATCAAGTCGAGCGAGATCGATGCCGGATGGCTGAAACGAATCGGATTCACATACGAAATCCGCATCCGTCTCACGTTGGCGTTTATGTTTCTTCTGATACTTGTGGCGAATCTGAATTCACTCAGGTACTTCAGCCAGACAATTTCGGCGCGCGAACAGCAACTTCTGGATCAATCTTCGCAAAATCTCCGGCTTCTTGCGGTATCGATGGGTTCGAATCCGGTGGATCGCATCAACTCACAAAATGTTCGCGACTTGGCGCTTGCCGCAGGATTCACGAGGGTCTCGCTAATTGAGACTGATGTCCTGCGCGATGATTCGGCACAGACGTCCAACTTGGTTCCGTTCGACCGACTATCGGAAATCAGGAGAGCGTACGCGCTGCCAAATACAATTGCTGGTGGAATCCAAGCAGTACTTCCAGCCTCATTATCAGAATCGTATCGACTGCCGTCCGGCAATATGGAGCGAACCGGCTTCTACCACTTCACGCCAGAAAACGGCGAGCCGCTCACCTTGGTCGTCGCAATCAACTCAGGCGAGTTGAGTAACATCGAGCGATTTGCGACTCTCAATACACTGTTCCAGGTACTAAGTGTTCTCGCGGCGCTCACGATGGCAGTTATGCTCTTGAAGATCACGATGAAGCCATATAAGCAAATCAAGAGTCAGGCTCTTGCCGCGGATATCGCCCGAACTGACAATCCGGAGTCAGTCGATTTCGCTGTCGAGACTTTTGAAAAGGTGATTGCCGAACTGCGCGCAAAGGAGCAGAAGCTTCAACAGCTCTACGCGCAACAACGAGATCGCGCCGCAAGTCTTGAGCGTTATACAGAGGATGTTCTGGGAAGTATGCCTTCCGGAGTCCTTAGTTGCAGCACCGACGGGGTCATCACACACTTTAATGAATCTGCTGCCAAGATTCTCTCGATCAATACTACCGACGCGATTAATCAGCAGTTTGCAGCCACGCTTCGCGATTGGCCGTCCCTGCGTCAGCTACTCGCGGATACGTTGCAGACGCGCACCGGGAAGAGTATTCCAGAAATCGAGATTCTTGCCAAAAGTAACTGCTCGGTGTGGCTTTCAGTAACATGCTCACTCGTAACTGATGTCGATGGAGCGGTTCGCGGCGCGACGCTGCTGATCTCAGACATAACAGAACTAAAACGCCTTGAAGCTGAGATAGTCGTCAAAGAACAAATGGCGGCGTTGGGTGAGATGTCCGCCGGTTTGGCACATCAGCTTCGCAATTCCATGGGCGCCGTGATTGGTTTCTCGCAATTGCTCAAGAAAACATGCGCCGAAGGTCCTACGTCCGATATGGTTTCTGGTATTCTGCGGGAAGCACGCATCACCGGCGAGATGCTCGATAGATTTCTCAAGTTGTCACGAGTTGGCGAGGTCTCTCCAGTTCCGACGAGCTTTGACGAGATTCGCACCGCACTTAGCACACATTTCGAAAACAAACTTGCCGAGCGTAATCTTGAGTTGGTCGTGAATTGTCAGAGTGAAATGCCTATCTTTGTGTGCGATACGTTGCTAATCACCAATACACTGATCAATCTCATCGAAAATGCAATTCAGGCATCCCAAGCCGGGCAGCAGATTATGCTCGATATTCGGTTTGACGAATCGTCAAACATGTTCTGCCTCGAAATCACCGACCGCGGAAAAGGTATGAGCGAGGATCAACTCTCGCGCATATTTACGCCATTTTATACTTCCGGGAAAGCTGACGGCACTGGTCTTGGATTAGCTCTTGCTCGCAAGTGGGTGATGGCACATGGCGGGACGATTGTCTGTCAGTCAGAATCCGGCCACGGGACGCGGTTCACGATCACACTGCCGGTTATTCCCCATCAATTCGCTACGGGATCGCCGCGGACCGAGAATACAGTTGCCTCATTCACGTTTTAGCTTATATTGTTATCCTAAAAGAGATTATCAGCCGCACGAGCAGCGGCGTTGATTGTACTTCACCACGCGAAGGAGCCATCCAGATGATCATCCATCGGACTATTGCTGCTTGTCTACTTGCAGCGTTGATCTGGGCATCATTCACAAATCAAATTCAAGCCGCCGAGAAATTCCAGCAGGCGCGGGTCACCATTGAAACGCGCGCTGACTATCTTGCGTTGAAGGCGCTCAGCCTTGACGAGGTCTACACCGGCGAAAAATTCATTGACGTTATTGTCAATGCCGACGAACTGCAGGCATTGTCGGTATCTGGACTCAAGTATGATGTCTCGATATCGGACATGACAACGTTCTTCCAAAGCCGATTCGAACCGGGCAAGAGCATGGGTGGTTACCGTACGCTGAGCGAAATCGAGTTGGCGATGGATTCGATTGCGACAGCCAATCCCCTCATCGTTCGACCCAAGTGGTCGATCGGCAATTCCCTTGAAGGCAGGCCGATTTATGTGATGAAAATCTCCGACAACCCGCTGTCCGATGAGAGCGAACAGGAGCTTTACTATTACGCCGCGCATCATGCCCGCGAAGTCATCACTCCCGAGGCACTGATTTACTTCATGCGTTATCTCACGAACAACTATGGCACCAATCCGCAGGTTACTTATCTGGTGAACAACCGTGAGTTCTTTGTTAGTACCTGCATGAACCCCGACGGTTACTACTACAATGAAGTAGACGAACCGGGCGGTGGTGGTTTGTGGCGCAAGAATCGCCGCAACAATGGCAGCAGCTTTGGTGTCGACCTTAATCGTAATTATGGATACCAATGGGGATTTGATGATGAAGGTTCATCTCCTACAGGATCATCTGAGACTTACCGTGGAACGGGTCCGTTTTCTGAGCCCGAGACTCAAGTAGAAAAGGCCTTCATCGAGTCGAGAAATTTCGTCGTTACATTGTCTTTGCATTCTTTCTCGGATCTATTCCTTTATCCATGGGGATATGACCGCATCTACACGCCTGACAACGATCTTTTCGCCGCGATGGCAGATACTGTCGCCGCGTTAGCCGGCTATTCAGTCGGTCCGCCGTGGCAGCTGCTGTATCCGGTCAACGGCTCCAGCGACGACTGGGGATATGGCGAGCAGACGACGAAGAACAAGAACTACGCCGTGACTATCGAAATCGGCAACGATACCGACAATTTCTGGCCGCCGACTAATCGGATCTCCCCGCTGGTGCAGAATGTTCTCGGACCCGAGCTCTTCCTGGCCCGCATGGCGGAAGCGCCAAAGAAGTTGGTTCCGCCGAAGAAGCCGTTGATTTATGCTCAAGCTGACATCGCCGTGAGCGAGTTTGATCTCTACTGGAACCATCTCGACTTTGACAATCCGGCGCAGAGTTATGAAGTATGGCAATTGAGCGGATATACTCGCGGTAGCGACAATATCGAAACCGTTAGCGGCAACTGGCTGGAAGACGGATTCACCGTGTCTACCACTCGTGCGGTGTCCGGCACAAAGTCATACTTTTCCGGCACTGCCAGCAATCTCAACAATACGTTGACAGCAGTTAATGCCCTGCAGGTGCTTGCTGGCGACTCTCTGAAGTTCAACGCCTGGTATGATCTTGAAGATGGCTGGGACTACGCCTACGTCGAGGCATCGACGAATGGCGGTGGAACTTGGGCAACGTTACCCGGCAACATTACAACCAATACGAATCCCAATGGCAACAACATCGGCAACGGCATTACCGGCGCCTCAGCCAACTGGGTGCAAGCGAAGTTCAGTCTTGCGTCTTATGTTGGTCAGAACATTCTCGTCCGCTTCAGATATGTCAGCGACGGCTTCGTGAATGATCCGGGCTTGTGGATTGATGACATTTCTCCAACTGAGACCTATACTGTTCAGTCGATGTTGACTAACACGGAAACTGATACGACTTATCATGTCTCCGGTCTAACCGACGGTGCCTACTACTATCGAGTACGCGCAAAAGACGCCGAGAATCAGCTTTCACAATTCTCGAATCTAGAACTTGTGAACGTGAGCCTGACTCCATCTTGCACATGGCTGGTTGGCGATGCTAACGGCAGCGGTACCTATTCTGTTAGCGACGCTATTTTGGTGATTGCCTATGTGTTCCTTGGCGGTTCTGCACCCGCACCGGACGCAATTGGATCTGGCGATGCCGACTGCAATGGCATGGTCACGATTTCTGACGCACTTTGGATTATAGCGAATGTGTTTGCAGGCGGACCAACGCCTGGCGCAGCCTGTGACTGCGTCGAATACTTGAAGTAGAGACTTCGCGTAACGTAATAAGGCGATGTACCGGACCGGTGCATCGCCTTTTCTTTTGCTGTATGCGCAGTGCTATTTCGACTTCTTAGATGGAAGAGGAGTTCTGGTGATCGTGCTGGATTTCTTTGTCTCGGACTTCTTGGTCTCTGGCTTCTTGGTAGCTGTTGGGGCCGGTTTCTTAGCATCGGTACCAGTCTTTTCAAGACGATCATCTATGCCATTCTTGTTCTTGTCCTGAAAGTCATTGAATCTCGCCGGCGTCGGCACCTTTGCAGCAGCGCTGTCTTTCCTTACAGGTGTCGTCGGGACAGCAGATTTTGTCGCTGAGTCCTTTGCCTTGTCGCTTTGCTTGACTGTGTCAGCGACCTTGGACTTGGTGTCATTACCAGATTTTGGCTTGCGGGAGACGCCGAGAGCCGATGCAGCCATCACAAGTACACAAAGTACAATTCTCAGTATGATTTGCCGGTTTCTCATAGTCGTTCCCAGATTAACTTCATTCTACTCATTCGTCAACAACAATGCTCACACGCAAAATTGGGAAGCGGTCCAATCGCCTTTCAGCGTTCGAACCGCTACCCGCTCTATAGGAAGCACCAAATGGTGAAGTTGTTACTTCTTCTTGCCGCCGGAGCCACCGCCCGAGTTACCACCGCCTTTGCTGCCGGAGTTTCCGGAGCTGCCGCTGGATTTGCTCGGCGCGCTTCCGCTCGACTTATTGCCGCCGCTGCTAACAGACGGACTCGACTTTTTGCCACCTGAACTCGGAGTGTCGACTTTCGGCGTGGCTTTGCCTGAATTGTCACTGCCCTTGCTGGCATGCTTCTTGACATCGTCGCCGGAACTGCCCTTGCCGCTGTCACTACCCTTACTCACTGGCTTCTTGACAGTGCCGCCAGACTTACCTGAGTTGGTGCCGGTATTCGTCTTGCCGCTGTTGCTACCGGTCCTTGGCTTGGTATAAACGCCGTCACTGCCGCTTGAACCTTTGGTCGACTTCTTAGGGCTGTTGTAATCGTCGAAGTCGTTACGCTTGCCCGAACTTGAAGTTCTACCCTTCGAAGCCGTGTAAGTCTTGGTCGACTTGTCGTAGTTATAGGTCGACTTGTACTTGTCGATTCGAGTTGACTTCTCGGCATAAGTCTTCGACTTCTCATACTTGCCGTGTGTATTCGACACTACGGTGTAACCTCTCCGAGAATCCGGCTTCTTGTAAGAATAGAAATCGCGATCCTTGTACTTGTAGCGTGACGGACCGTCGTACCAAGTATCCCAAACATGTCCGCGATACCAGTTGTTGTAGCAGTAGTCGTACACATACCACGGGCGCGTGTAAACAAAGTACGGATGCCAGGCATCAATGAGAATCCAATCGTTGTAGACAATGCTTGCACCCCAATACACAGTCACGCGATGGCGTCCCAGGTAGATTGAAGGCACGTACAACGGTGCATAACCGTAGAACACGCCATTGACAAACACTTCACAACCGTCCGGATAGTCGATATAGACCTGTCCGCAATCACCGTAGCAGTCGTTCTTCTCGGGCTGATA
>Ga0154020_10011065_pt1 | contig 10293 bp, 9 predicted proteins | sample Klosneuvirus_201_FD_109709 | JGI IMG/M metagenome (GOLD analysis project Ga0154020, IMG submission 109709) | Active sludge microbial communities from wastewater, Klosterneuburg, Austria - Klosneuvirus_20160825_MG | ecosystem: Engineered > WWTP > Aerobic digester > Activated sludge | place... | reverse complement strand
GTTTCATTAGCTTCAGATCTTCTGAGTTTACAATAGCTAAGTGACCTTGGTATTAGCAGAATACTTTTTGATAACATATTCTCATAAAATTATTTTCAACAACACTTCTCATCAGCTAATTCTTACCCCAGTGGGCAATAATCCCATAATACTGTTGTTTTTTTTATGAATATTTCTTTATTAAGTTCTTTTCCGAATTGGGAATCCTCAGTGATTAAAGGAAACACTGATTAATTCACCGCACACCAGGGACTAAGCGAGCGGTTTTGGGATATTGGGTTAAAATTTGCCATGTTATGGCTTGAATTGCGCTATTTCTTGCATTATTCCCCTCATTTCTTGTCTTTAAGACGCAATCTGGCTGTCAGAGCCACATAATCACCGGCGAGCCAGCAGCAAGTTGGCAATCCCGAACAGTGAAAACATCTGAGCATTATTTTTGGACATTCCTTCGTGGCGGGTTTTGCGATGCATGAACAGATTCTTTACGACATGAAAGGGATGCTCAAGCTTGGCGCGAATGCTGGCTTTTGCATGTTCAAGCGTCTCTTCTCGTTTTTCAACGCCTGGATAGCTCGCATCACCAAACACATCAGTTTCATCACCATGCAGCGGCGCCCGTTCCTTGTTCTTAGTCGAAGGAGATGCTGAAATCAACATAGCATCAATCATCGTACCTTCGCGAAGAAATAATCCGTGTTCAGCTAGGTACATCAAAGATGAATTCCGTCAGATGATGCGCTTCCAGCAAATGGCGAAATTTCAGCAGAGTCGTCGCATCCGGTACTGCTTCCCGATTCAGATCAATACCATCAAAGCGGCGAATGGCTTGGCTATCGTATACAGCATCTTCCGTGCCTTCATCCAAAAAACCAAAGCACTGTTGCACAATATATATCCGTAGTATCCGTTCCAGACCAATCGGCGGATGACCTCACCTACCGCTAACCGGATAGTGCGGAGCAATAACATTCAACAGAGATGTCCAGGAGGGGCAGCTTCAATTTCAACCAGAAAACGATCACGTCGTTTTTGTTTCTTCTTTGCCGCATATTCCAAGTCGGAAAAGCTTGATTGCATCACTCTATTCCCTATTTATCAATAGGGATGTATTTTATCAAACCTTTGCAAGTCTATTCGATGTGATCAAATAAATCAGTGTTTCCCTAATAGGAGAAACACTTGCTAGAAGATATCGATATTGGTCAAATTTTTAACAGTGAGCTGACATAGCTTCATGTTTCTATATGATTCGTGTGTATTGAATTAATTACAGAATATTATTGTAGTTTTTTGTTTTTAATGGTTTTTGTTTGTGAAGTTGTTAGGTTAAGCTATCTTAATAGAAAGAAGATGAATTTTTCGCTTGTTGAGACATTATGCCATATCAAAACTTTAATTAAGAATACAATCAGGTATACTTGATGGTTTTTCACGATTTTAATTGGTTAAACTATGAGTGAATATTTGTTTACTTCTGAATCTGTTTCCGAAGGTCATCCTGATAAAGTTGCTGATCAAATTTCTGATGCTGTTTTAGATGCAATTCTGAGTCAGGATGCGAATGCACGTGTGGCTTGTGAAACACTATGCAGTACAGGTTTGATTGTGCTGTCAGGTGAGATCACAACGCATGCTTCTGTCGATTACAATATTATCGCGCGTGAAACAGTTAAGAAGATTGGTTATACCAGTTCTAATATCGGTTTTGATTCAACTACTTGTGCAGTTTTGACGGCTTTTAACAAGCAATCGCCTGATATTGCACAAGGTGTGGATCGAACTAAAGAAGAAGAGATGGAACAAGGAGCGGGTGATCAAGGATTAATGTTTGGGTATGCTTGCGACGAAACGTCCCAGTTGATGCCGATGCCAATTTTTTATGCACACCGCTTGGTCGAGCGTCAAGCAGAATTGCGAAAAAAAGGGCAATTGGCATGGTTGCGTCCCGATGCTAAATCACAGGTTTCGGTGCGTTATAAAAACGGTAAGCCACAAAGCATTGAGACGGTAGTGATTTCAACTCAGCATGATCCTGATATATCTCACCAAGCCCTGACTGAAGCAGTCATTGAAGAAATTATTAAACCGGTACTGCCCTCTGAAATGATCAGCGATCGAATTAAATATCTGGTTAATCCAACAGGTCGTTTTGTGGTAGGAGGGCCGATGGGGGATTGTGGCTTGACCGGTCGTAAAATCATCGTTGATAGTTATGGAGGGGCTGCGCATCATGGAGGAGGGGCTTTTTCAGGTAAAGACCCATCCAAAGTTGATCGTTCAGCGACCTATGCAGGACGTTATGTTGCAAAAAATATTGTTGCCGCGGGGATTGCCAGTAGATGTGAAGTGCAGGTTGCTTATGCTATTGGTGTTGCAAGACCAGTTTCATTGATGGTCAACACTTTTGGTACAGGTAAGATTGCTGATGAAAAAATTGTGCAATTAATCGAAAAGCACTTTGATCTGCGTCCTCGAGGAATTATCCATTCTCTAAATTTACTGCGACCAATATATGCAAAAACTGCCGTATATGGGCATTTTGGTCGTGAAGATCCTGATTTTACCTGGGAAGCTACCGATAAAACGGCTCAATTACGCGCGGATGCAGGTGTGTAAATTTTTAGTAATTGGTGTCGCATTAAAATGTCTTAAATAATTTTTCCCCTATACTGAGGAGCGCTGCAACGAATAATTCCGTGAGGCTCGGTATAGATGGGTATTGTTACAACGGCGCTCGTTCATATTTTAGGGAGAAGACTATGAACGCTGTGCTCAACTCAGATGGTAGCTGTTTTACCGACTATAAGATTGCCGATATTACATTGGCTGAATGGGGTCGCAAGGAAATAGCCATTGCTGAAACAGAGATGCCAGGACTTATGGCATTACGCAAAGAATATGCAAACCTGAAACCATTGGCTGGTGCACGTATCGCCGGTTCATTGCATATGACGATACAAACAGCCGTGTTGATCGAAACACTGGTTGCATTAGGTGCGGAAGTACGTTGGACATCATGCAATATTTTTTCTACTCAGGATCATGCAGCTGCTGCGATTGCTGCTAATCATATTCCCGTATTTGCTTATAAAGGTGAATCGTTGGAAGATTATTGGGAATATGCTCACCAGATTTTTGAATGGACAGTAGCTGGTCAGACAAGTGGCGCTAATATGATTCTGGATGATGGTGGTGATGCAACGTTATTGCTGATTCTGGGGGATAAAGCCGAAAAGAATCCTTTGGTTATTGCTAATCCCACCAATGAAGAGGAAACCGTATTATTTGCTGCCATTAAAAATAAACTGGCGACTCATCCCAGTTGGTATTCAATGAATCTTGCCAGGATACGGGGTGTCACTGAAGAAACGACTACGGGAGTTCATCGTTTATATGAGATGCACAAAAGTGGAGAGCTTCCATTCCCGGCTTTTAATGTCAACGATTCAGTGACTAAATCAAAGTTTGATAATCTATATGGCTGCAGAGAATCATTGGTGGATGGTATCAAGCGTGCAACCGATGTCATGATCGCTGGAAAAATTGCATTGATTTGTGGTTATGGCGATGTGGGTAAAGGCTGTGCACAATCATTGCGTGGTTTAGGCGCAACCGTGTGGATTACCGAAATTGATCCTATTTGTGCCCTGCAAGCAGCTATGGAAGGTTATCGCGTGGTTACGATGGATGATGCCTGCGATCAAGCAGATATTTTTGTGACTGCCACAGGTAACCTGAGAGTTATTACGCACGATCACATGCTTAAAATGAAGGATCAGGCAATTATCTGTAATATTGGGCACTTTGACTCGGAAATTGATATCGCATCAATTCAGAAATATCAATGGGAAAATATTAAACCGCAAGTGGATCACGTGATTTTTCCATCGGGTCGCCGTATTATCGTATTGGCACAAGGCAGGTTAGTGAATTTGGGATGTGCGACCGGACATCCTTCATTTGTAATGTCCAGCTCATTTACCAATCAGGTATTGGCGCAGATGGAGCTTTGGCAAAATGGAGATAATTACCAAAAGAATGTCTATGTATTGCCCAAATATTTGGATGAAAAAGTTGCGCGTTTGCATCTTGGAAAATTAGGGGTGAAATTAACTGAGTTGACTGATGAACAGGCAAAGTATTTGAATCTGGATAAAAACGGTCCTTATAAACCAGAGATGTATCGATACTAATTTTCTAACATTTGATTGGGAGAATTGCTTGGAATGTTTGATCCAGGCAATCCTCCCGTTTACCAAGCGATAGATCTGGTTTTGTATGAGCCAAAGCAGGTTCGTATCGATATGGATTGTCATTATTCTGGATTTGTGGATTTACGCAAATGGAATCACAAAAGAAATTTACACCAACTTTTAGCTTCGAACTTTTTCCTCCTCAGACTCCGCAAGGAGTGGAGAAGCTGCAACTAACACGCAAGCAATTGGCTTTGTTTAATCCTAAATTCTTTTCGGTTACGTTTGGTGCGGGTGGTTCAACGCGTGAGCGGACACTTGAAACTGTATTGGAAATTCAGGCTGAGGGGCATGTTGTGGCGCCACATTTGTCGTGTATTGGCTCGACTCGGCAGAACATACGCGCTATTCTGGAAAGATATTCTCAAGCTGGCATTCGTCATATTGTTGCGTTACGCGGTGATTTGCCATCAGGTATGGCACAAGCCGGAGAGTTCCGCTATGCCAGCGAACTGGTGGCTTTCATCAGACAAGAATTCGGCTCTTTATTTCATATCGAAGTGGCGGCTTACCCGGAATATCATCCACAGGCAAGATCTGCTCAAGCAGATTTTGAGAATTTCAAACGCAAAGTTGAAATGGGTGCCAATTCAGCGATTACCCAATATTTCTATAATGCGGACGCTTATTATCATTATATAGACTCCTGTGAGTCGGCAGGTCTGAATATTCCAATTGTGCCTGGAATCATGCCGATTAATAAATTTTCTCAGCTGGTTAGATTCTCTGATGCTTGTGGTGCTGAAATTCCTCGCTGGGTTCGCAAGAAATTAGAAGGTTATGGCGATGATAGTGAATCTATACAAGCATTTGGATTGGATGTTGTTACCGATCTATGCGAACGCTTATTACAGGCAGGTGCTCCTGGATTACATTTTTATACGTTAAATTCAGCTAATCTGACATCAAAAATTTGGCAACGACTCAATCTGACAGGGCATACTGATTGATTAGTTTGCTTGAAGACTGGCCTTCATTTATTCATCATTACATCTAGATTGTCAGTAACAAGGCAATGAAATTGGAAGGATCTTTTTCCTGATTCCCCCAGCCGGTATATAATGCGCATCAATATTCTGACTGAAATAAAAAGCATGGGGTTTCAAAATCATGGGGTTTCAAAATGAAAGAAATAAAGACTGATCCAGATAAATCGCCTGTAGAGGCAATCAATTCACCCGCAGTTCATTCCGATGTTTCGACGATGGATGCCTGTATAGAGCATGCAAGAGCAATCAAAATCGAGCAACTTGAACTCATTAAAAGCAAAGATTATGATTTTGCACCCGAATTTAGGGACATGACTATCCAGCTATATCTGTTGGGAGGGATGTGGAAATTTGCTGAAAATTTGGGTAACACTAATGATGCGCGTGAATTAGCGTTTATAGCTATGAAAACAATGCTGATCCAGGATCGGATGCCAAAACAGAAAGCAGAAAAGCGTATTGAGTTTTTGCGAAAGATGTCCAAGCTTGCTGATGATCAAGATGCATTGGCGGTAGCTGTTGGCTATGAATCTGTATCTGGCGATAGTAGTTTGGCAGAAGTATTTGATCATTATGTTGATGATATGCAAGTCTCTGGCGCTTTCTGGCGATTGTATGATCGTGGCAGAAAAATCATGCTGTATGGTGGTTTGTTCGTGGCTTTTATGGTGGTGTGGTTTGTTACATTGTTTATGCCAGGAAACAGTACAATTGCGACTTTGGCCGCCGGCCTTATCGCGGCAGCACTCTTTGTCATACCCGTATTCTTAGTTGGCATTTTCATGTATCGCGCAAAAATCAAGAAATTCAAACAAGCGGACTAAGTTCATAGATCACTGTTTTTTTAGATGCCTATTAAAACATTCTCTTTTTAGAGAATGTAGATTAATTCACAACTATCGGTTGCTAGCATAACAATGAGTGCTCATATTATAGATGGCAAGAAAATAGCTGAATCGGTTCGTGCTGAATGGAAACTGCGTGCAGAGAAACTGGTTCAGCTGGGTACCAAACCGGGGCTGGCGGTGATTATTGTTGGCGATAATGCCGCATCAGGTATCTATGTCAAAAATAAAGTCAAAGCCTGCAGTGATGTCGGAATTTACTCGGAAGTACATAGTTTTCCTGAGAATGCGCAGCAAAATGAAGTATTGCATTGTATTCAGGCACTGAATGAAAATCCGCATATCCATGGTATTTTGGTGCAATTACCGCTTCCTCCCCAGTTTGAAAATAATCGTGTAATTACGTCGATTGCAGTCGAGAAAGACGTTGATGGTTTTCATTTTTATAATGTTGGTGCATTGGTTACCGGAAATACCGTATTTTCACCTTGTACGCCTTATGGTGTGATGGTGATGCTGGAAAAAAATCATATTCCGGTTGAAGGTCAGCATGCTGTTGTGGTCGGGAGAAGTAATATTGTGGGTAAGCCCATGGCTTTGATGTTGCTGGAGCAAGGCGCTACTGTCACTATCTGTACTTCGAAAACGCGGGATTTACCGCAATTTACAAAAAATGCGGATATTCTGGTTGTGGCAACCGGTAAGCCGCGCATGATTACAGCTGAAATGGTAAAGCCTGGTGCTGTGGTCATTGATGTGGGAATTAATCGCTTGCCTGACGGAAAGCTTTGTGGTGATGTGGATTATGACACTGTTAAAGATGTGGCAGGTTATCTTACGCCGGTTCCGGGAGGAGTCGGACCTATGACAATCACTATGCTGCTATGTAATACTATTTTAGCTGCTGAACGTGCGCAAAACCGCATTTAAAAATAGATAAATTAAATTTTGATGGATAAGCCTGAACATGGAATCGCAACCTGATATCGATCCACAAGAAACGCAGGAATGGCTGGATGCTTTAGATTCGGTCATCCTCAACGCCGGCGGAGAACGTGCGCATTTTCTCCTGGAAAAACTGATCGAGAAAGCTCGTCGCTCTGGCGCCTATTTACCTTACAGCGCCAAGACAGCCTATCTCAATACAATTCCAACCGGCAAAGAAGAACGCTCGCCCGGCAATAATGCGATAGAACACCGTATTCGTTCTTATGTCAGATGGAATGCCATGGCTATGGTGTTGCGTGCCAACAGGGACACGAATGTAGGCGGGCATATTGCCAGCTTTGCATCGGCTGCCACTTTATACGATGTAGGCTATAATCATTTCTGGCATGCACCTTGCGAAACGCATGGTGGAGATTTGGTCTATGTGCAAGGGCATTCTTCACCTGGCGCTTACTCATATGCCTTTCTTTCTGGAGAGCTTAGCGAAGAGCAACTTGATAATTTCCGTCAGGAAGCGAGCGGTAATGGTCTGTCTTCGTATCCTCACCCTTGGTTGATGCCTACTTTCTGGCAATTTCCTACCGTTTCAATGGGTCTAGGGCCTCTGATGGCCATTTATCAGGCGCGATTCATGAAGTATTTGGGCAGTCGCGGCCTAGTGAATACGGAAGGGCGCAAGATTTGGGCTTTTATGGGCGATGGCGAGATGGACGAACCCGAATCGCTGGGTGCGATTCCTTTGGCATCGCGCGAGAATCTGGATAATTTGATTTTTGTCGTCAATTGCAATTTGCAGCGGTTGGATGGTCCGGTGCGCGGAAACGGCAAAATTATTCAAGAATTGGAAGGCGCCTTTCGTGGTGCAGGTTGGAATGTAATCAAAGTGATTTGGGGTTCCTACTGGGATCCATTATTGGCCAAGGATACCAAAGGGCTGCTGCAAAAACGCATGATGGAATGCGTAGACGGCGAATACCAGAATTTCAAATCCAGGGATGGTGCTTATGTTCGCAAGCACTTTTTTGGTAAATATCCCGAGCTGCTGGAAATGGTGGCTAATATGTCTGACGATGATATCTGGCGCTTAAATCGTGGTGGACATGATCCCTATAAAGTTTATGCCGCCTATGCGGCTGCGGTGAAACATACCGGGCAACCGACAGTGATATTGGCAAAAACCATCAAAGGCTATGGCATGGGGGAAGCCGGTGAGGCGCAAAATATTACCCATCAACAGAAAAAAATGGGAACTACTTCACTGAAAGCTTTTCGCAATCGATTTGGTCTGGATATTCCCGATGACAAAATTGACGAGATTCCCTATCTCACCTTTTCCAAGGATTCGCCGGAATTTACCTATATGCAAGATTGCCGTAAGGTATTGGGTGGAACCTTTCATCATCGCAAAACCCGTGCCCAAGCATTGCAAATTCCCCCTTTATCAGCCTTTGAGGCACTGCTAAAGGCTGGTGGTGAAGGACGTGAATCTTCAACGACTATGGCCTTTGTGCGTATTCTCAATATTCTGGTTAAAGACAAGCAGATCGGTAAGCATATCGTTCCTATCGTTGCTGATGAATCGCGCACTTTTGGCATGGAAGGCATGTTTCGTCAATTGGGAATATGGTCATCGGTGGGGCAATTGTATACGCCACAGGATGCCGATCAACTAATGTATTACAAGGAAGACAAGCACGGTCAGATTCTGCAGGAAGGTATCAATGAAGCAGGCGCCATGTCATCCTGGATAGCGGCGGCGACGGCCTACAGTACGCATGGAATTCAAATGATTCCCTTTTTTATATTTTACTCCATGTTTGGTTTTCAACGTATCGGCGATTTAGCCTGGGCAGCGGGTGATATGCGTTGTCGTGGTTTCCTGCTGGGCGGCACGGCTGGTCGTACCACATTGAATGGTGAAGGATTGCAGCACGAAGATGGACACAGCCATATCGTAGCTTCAACGATTCCTAACTGTGTTTCATATGATCCGACATTTGCTTATGAGCTGACTGTCATCATTCAGGATGGCTTGCGTCGCATGTATCAGGAACAAGAGGATATCTATTATTACATCACGGTGATGAATGAAAATTATCCCCACCCTGAGATGCCCAAAGGTGCTGAGCAAGGCATACTGAAAGGCATGTATTTATTTAGCGAAGGCAGTAAGAAAAAGAAAGAACCACGTGTGCAGTTACTGGGTTCAGGCACTATTCTGCGAGAAGTCATCGCGGCTGCAGCCATACTCAAAGATGACTATAACGTCAATGCAGATATTTGGAGCGTTACCAGTTTCAATGAGCTACGGCGCGAAGCATTGGATGTGGTGCGTTGGAATATGTTGCATCCTACTGAACCCGCCAAAGCCTCGCATGTGGAAAATTGCCTGCAAGGACGGGAAGGTCCGGTGGTGGCGGCCACGGATTATATGAAAATTTATGCGGATCAAATTCGTGAATTTATACCTGGTCACTACCGGGTTCTGGGAACGGATGGTTTTGGCCGCTCGGATACGCGTGAAAAATTGCGTCATTTCTTTGAGGTGGATCGATTTTATATCACTGTTGCGGCCCTCAAGGCCTTGTCGGAAGAGGGGAAAATTCCAAGTGAACAAGTTGTCCAGGCGATGCAGAAGTATGGTATCGATCCAGAAAAACCCAATCCTGTGACCGTTTAACTAATTGATTAATCGATAAGTAAAAGAATCTATCATTCATGCAAGATGATTGCATGAATGTCTTTTTACATCGAAGTAATTTGAGGAAAGCATGTGGCTGAATTAAAACAGGTATTAATTCCAGATATCGGTGATTTCAAGGATGTGCCAGTGATCGAAGTCCTGGTCAAAGCGGGTGATGAGGTGAAAGCAGAGGACTCCTTGATCACACTTGAATCAGACAAGGCAACCATAGAAATTCCTTCTCCCTATTCCGGGATAATTAAGCAAATATCGGTTAAACCCGGGGATAAAGTTTCAGAAGGCAAGTCAATTCTGACGATTGAAACGTCGGATAATGCGCAGAAGCAAACAGGGGATTCCAATCAGGCTTCTGCAGACTTACTCACGCAGAAAACCGCCGTTATTGCTGAACATGAGGCAAAGCCAGTACCAGCATCAGCGCCCATTCAATCTGTACAAACACAATCTCAGAGACATGTTGCACCGGTTACAGCAATTACTGCTTCTAAAGCGCATGCCAGTCCATCCATTCGTCGTTTTGCACGGGAATTAGGCGTCAATTTAGATCTGAT
>Ga0154020_10011064_pt1 | contig 10293 bp, 20 predicted proteins | sample Klosneuvirus_201_FD_109709 | JGI IMG/M metagenome (GOLD analysis project Ga0154020, IMG submission 109709) | Active sludge microbial communities from wastewater, Klosterneuburg, Austria - Klosneuvirus_20160825_MG | ecosystem: Engineered > WWTP > Aerobic digester > Activated sludge | place... | reverse complement strand
CGCGTTGATGGCAGTGGGAAAGCGGACGATCAATACTTTGAGACGACCTTGAAGCGCGATGCGAGTGGTGCCATTGTCGCACTCGCCTTCATAGTCCCTTGCGCTTGTGGCAATCACCACCGATTCGAGCAAATTCCCGTCGAGAAACTCCCGAATCACTGCACTGTCGAGCTCGTTGGATGTAAGGTCCAGGGCGACCCCTATGCTCTCGCGTCGACTCCATACAGTGCGAACGTCCCCATAGTGGTTGGAGAGAAGGTTCGACAGGTCCAACAGCACTGGCTGGTCTTGCACGGAGCCTTCTCGATCCCACTGCCACACACTTGGTTCAATCCTGTCCCCAACTTGGACATTGTGCGCGACTTTATCGTGTCCAACAAGATCGAGGGCCTCGTCTTCCAGTTCCGGAATTCTCAATTCCAACTCATCTCGATGCTTAAAGCGAATCGAGGCCACATCGGCGTCGCTCACGACGGTTCCCATGCCCTCCAATTCAGCGCCAAGGGCGAGGCGGCCCCCGAGGACAAATGATCATGTTTCCTATAACGTAATATATCGAAAGGGATGTCCATGTTGTCAATGTAGATACGAAGTGTGAGTAACAATGGTAATGTACAATGTGCATGTCATTAGGGAATATAAGGCAGCTGAAGGGGATCAGAGCACTTGGAGGGTCTGCGGGTCGACTGGCTTCTTCTTCCTTAGCGAGAGGCACTCGTAGATAATGTCTTTGAGGACATCAGGTGAGGACATAGACATCATGAAGGGGTCCTACAGTGTCGATCGTCAATCACTCAATCTGTATGATGACGCGAAAGGAGCATGCCATAAGGAGCTCGACGGCAGATGGACGAGTGGCAGGATCTTTGACGAGACATCGCTTTAAAAAGTCGTTGAAAGCGGGCGAGTAGCGCTTCGGGTCCTTGAAAGTCGGCGGCTCTCGTTCGAGGAGCAATGGCAACTTGTCAATTGAGGTAATATCATTGTTTGGCGGTCGCCCTTGGACCATTTCTGAGAGAGTTTTGAATTTGACATGACATCAGAAGGAAGAAACTCAACGAGAGTACCGATAATAGTGATTCCTAGTGACCATATGTCGGCCTTGTTATTGTAACCTTGCTTGCGGATGATCTCAGGCGCCATGAAGAGTGGCGAACCCACATAGTCGTCAAGCTCCTTCATCTCCGAGCTCTGAATAAGCCAGCGCATGAGAGAAACTCAGGACAACCACAAAAACCGACAAGTAGATCGATCGACCTTGAGGACTTGGCTCACACCGAAGTCCGCTAGCTTCACAATGCCGTCCTCAGTGAGGAGAATGTTGGCAGCCTTCACGTCCAAGTGAAGGATGTTCATTCCGTGCATGTATTGGAGACCTAGCAAGGCAACACTAAAACGATGTCTACAAGATGACATCAAGTAAGGAGGTGACCGACCTTTGAGAGTGTTCTGGATGACATAGTGGGATTGCTGCTCGCTGAGATTCTCCATAGTGACCTTCGCAACGTCCTTGACGGAGCCCACGCCACAGTAATCCATCAAAATCTAAAATAAAATACCAAAATCAACAAATTTTACGCGAAAAAATCCATGTCGACAACAAGGGGCATTGGCCATACCCAGGACTCATTGTCGCGATTGACGGTGCCATAGTAGGCGACGACATTGGCGCTGCGACACTTCTTGAGGATCTCCATCTCCTTCTCTAGCTCCGCCTGAAGCGCCTTGTCACCTTGGCGAACAATCTTGACGGCCAGTAAGAAGTTGCTTAGCTTCTTATGGCGCGCCTTCAGGACGCGGCCAGCCGCACCAACACCAACCTAGAATAGACAACGTCAATCCCAAAGAATAACCGAACTTCAGCGACGAAAAAGCTATTTGAAATTACCTCTTCAATGAACTCAAAAACCTCGAGAGGGTCTTGGTCGGAGCTCCATTGCCAATCGGTGCTGACGGAAAACATGCGGCGCACATTGACGGGACTCGACACGGTTTGAGTGATCGCTACACCACCATAACTTAGAGAATGCAAGGCGGATGAGGCGCGATCAATCCATCGAGTAGTACGAGTGTCCTCGAGTGTGCCGCGGCGAAGGACATTGATTGTGGTTTTGCGAGTGAGCTTCTTGATGGCGCTGTCTTGGACTTTCACCAAAGCAGAGATCTTGCTCGAGTACGACTGCTCCACTCGTAGGAGCTCGCCATACTTCCGTAGAGCCTATCAGTGAAACAAAAATCATGTCATCAAGGGCAATCACATTTGATAATATCTAGAGAGACCTCGATCCATTGCTTCATTTCGTCCTCGGAGCTAGCGCGGAGGAGGACAGCGCGATCGGTCGTAGAGATGGTGAAGTATGAATAACCGTCACTCTTTCCGTTGCTACTCACATTCGTCGGCTCCACATTCAAAAAATTCGCCATCTCAATTGTTCCTGAAAGAGACATCCGAATTGTGAAACGGGAAATGGAAGAGTTTTGGTATCAACAGAAGGAGGAAAGACCTTTGATCTGCTTCTTGCTTTGGTCGACGTAGTAGATAAGCTGATTGTTCTCGAGCTCAAACCAGCGCTTATTCCATGACTTGTTGCCTCCTTTGCTGCCTCCTTGTTTCTAAATTGACAAAATATGTAAAAAATCAAACATCAACACGCCATACGGGAAACGAAAGAAACCAAGGGATGGTCTACCTTGAGGAAGCCTCGCTTGGAGAGCATCTCCTTCTGACGATCGAGCACGTCAAATGGTGAATATTGTATAATTATAATGTCTTTGATGACATCGCCTTTGCCGTTGGTGGGCTCTGCGAAGAGTTCAATCTTCACACCGCAGCGAAAACCGTTGGAGAGGAAGCTCGCGGTGGGATCTAGCTTCTGGACGCCTTCTGGGGTCTCGACATACATGGACAGAGTCACATTTCTAGTTTTAAAACAAAGATAAGATGTAAATTCGAAAAGAGCAAAACATGAGAGAATCGAAGGGAGAATCGGAGAGTACTTGAGGTCAACGGAGGGGAAGAGGAGCTTGGCGCATTTCATCGCAGCGGTGGCGGCGTCCATTGTCTCCGTGATAAGCGCCACTTGACTCTCATCGGTCGCATTATTCCCAACAAGTTCAAATTCGATGGGACGTGCCACTTCCATTTCCATTTGGCCTCCCTTAGCGAGCTGCTCTAACCGATTGCTCTCATCGAGGACGCGCATACCACCAATCTTGATGAAATAGTTCGCAGGATTGACATTCTTCGTGCCAGCACGCTTGAGCTTGGTCATGAGCTGTGCCTTGACCTCCTTGATGGTCAGGGAGGCGCTAAGAGGGGTATTGAAGTTTACGAGCGCCTCAGGGATGGTCACACGAACGAGGATGTTGCCCTTGTTCGCCACGCTCTGGACAATCTCCGACACCTACAAATATCGATCAATACAATCCTACAATCATCAGGAAAAAATGTCATTTTCATGAGCAATCAAGAGGACCATCTGCGGGCGCTGAACTTGAATCTGTGGAGCGCCAGTAGAATTACTGAGCGCGGAGCGTTTGTCTTTGGTCTCGCCGTCGGAATCGCCTACCTCACCCGAATCGTAATCCGAATCTTGCGTACCCGCTACAGATTATACCAACAAAACAATTAGCAAATAGCATTCGACGAGTCAGAAAAAGCTTCGACGCACGTCGCGAATCGAATTCGCTGATCTTGACGCTCTTGCGCTTGCCTTTGTCCAGCTTGTCTTGATTTTTTATGCGAGCAGCGGGTGAGTTCTTGCTATCAACAACGGTAATGTTGGGGGCCGATGTGGGAGTGGTCGGCGTTTGATCACGAGGCGACACACGAGGAGACGCATCCGGACTAGTCGGAGTCGCTTGGAAATTCAGCGCTAGGGAGACGGCAGATGAGCGAAGATAGATATCATAGCATTGGGATCAACAACAATCAAATACCAAATTCATCTGAACACAAATGAATCATCGGAGCGATCGCAAGAAATTGAGTGCAAAGAGAAGGTACAAAGAGGCGATGAAGGCGACTGCCCGTCGTCGCTTTTCTTGGAGGGTAGAGGCGTCGACTTGTTACCAATGAAACTGCCGCGGCGATTGCGCTGCGAGGGCGGCACTAAGGGATCGATGGCAGGCGGAATGACCACGTCGTTGGTCGAGGCCGCGTTCTCGAGTGCCCGGAGCTTCACGAGCGCCTCCGTGAACGAGCTTACGAGCTGGTTGTACTCAGGAATATCCGCCACGGGCGCTCCGTTTGACATTCTACGATACTTATTACACAGAGGTGGAAAATGCACAGGTTAAAATTACAAGGGAAATGCGATCGGCCGTTGATAGCAGCCGAGAGCTCGAGGAATTAGAAAAAGGCCAAATTCCGACAAAACGATAGCGCCAAGAAATTGACATCACCACATTATTTAACAAAATAACAAAGAAGAATATTCAAATGACAATGGCGCAGACAAGGAGACCGCAGAAGAGGAATTAGAAAGAAACAGGTCCGAGCCTTCCGAAAGAGGAAGCTCATCGCGGAATTCTATGAGTTGAAATTATGAGAAATATAATATTAATAAAATGAGAAATTACTGTGAGCAGATCTGGAGCTCCTGTGCGGCGCTGGAGGCAGATTGGGCCGTCTTGGTGAGCAGGGCGAGGACCTTCTCTTGGGCACTGATGAGCATCTCGAACTGCTGCAGCTCGCGCTTAGCGAGCTTGAGGTGCACGGGCCACTGTTGAGCAGCATCTTCATCAGGGAACGACTGTCGTAGCGAGGTCTGACCGCTGTGCCAGCCATCCATGGCGGTAGGCTGTGGAGGAAGGCCGTCGGCGGAGCCGCTCGCGCTCCTTGCCCGACCGATACTGTTCGAGCGGACTCGCGCGGAGCTACTCGGGCTCGCCGTAGCGAACGCTGACACCTTTGTCTGCGCACTCGGGGATGCGGACGGCGAGGCCTCCATCGCGGCTTTAAAGGTCGAGACCTCGCAGTCGCCGCGCCCGAACCAACGATGTCCGAGATTTTCCTCGCGAGCGACCTCCCGGAGCCTCGAGTCACAAAACAATGATAAACAAGTTTCGGAATACAATAGGTTTTCATTATCCGTTCGCAAATGGGACCGGGTGGATTCAAACTCTTTCGCTGCTTCGCCTGCTTGCCATTATTACCATTCTAAAAACGCAGGCTGATTTCGTTTAACCGAACGTCCGAGGGACAGGAGGCCGAGGAGGGCCCGCAACGCAAAACCTCATCAGCTAATTGCAAAATTATGATACAACAACAAATAACTTCATAGGGTGAGTCTACGAGATGGTCTCATGTTTTTTGATGGCGTCTTCTACCTTGGACCGTTGGGTCGCGTCAACGTCTGAAGCGAACTCGAGGTTCGACAAGGTGATCTTGACGGCCTTGTCCATTGCTTTCTTCTCCATATCGACAGTCATTGACAGCTCCCAGTCAAACTCAAACTCTGGGTGATTCGACGGCGTCGCTACCAGAGCCTGTTGCCGCTTCTTATGGACCACCCTAACAATAACGATGATCTTGAATCTCAGGCTATTTGAAGAGTGGAAATCAATCGCAAAAAGAAACTTCATTGAATGTATATATCTTACGATTCGGATACGATGAAGATGACGGAGTCGTACACGACGGTGCCGTTGTCTTTGATGTGAATGGCGACGGACCAGCTGCCCCTCTTGTCCTTGAACTTGCCGACGTCGCGCTGTAGCAAATCCTTAAGACAATAAAAGGCTGGGAATATGATCCGCTGGTGGATCGCTTTCAGCACTAACAAGCTCGGCGTCTCTCCGGCGTCCGTGATAACTGAGGAGAAGGAGATGGTGAGGAAAGAGATTACAAAGGCAGACCAAGAGGGAGGGATTTCAACATGAAATCATATTGATATTTGAATCCGAAAAGGAAATCGAACCAGCATTGAAGAAGGCAAGTAAGTGCTCGCCAGTGTCGCCAGACTCGGGGACGAATTCATCCCACTTCTTCAAGGCCGACCGTAGCTCCTTGTCATCCACAGCCTTGGCGAATGCCACTACAAACCCAAACCATCAAAACGAAATGACGACCAGAAAAGAATGATACAAAAAGTACGCAGAAGCATTTTGGTAATGGCGCTATTGTTCGTAGTTTTGTGTTTGCTGTCGGAGCCGTCAAAGATGAAGTCGTCTAGTGGGGATAGTGCGAGATGAGCCCCAATCCTTTCAAGATGGAAGTGCAAGGTATACCAGCATCAGATTTAATTGTAATTTTTTTGGCGAGCCGAGGCACGTCGGTGTGGACGGGGAGCTTCTCGATGGGCCGCGCCCAGATGGCGATGATGTCGTCCTTCCACCGTGTCTCAAAGTCAGGCTTCGGCCGCACGTTGCCGCCCTCCTCATCATCTACCACAAATTGGAATCAATTATACAATCATATATAGCACACCTTCCACGGCCGGTCCTCGAAAATCCTTGAGAAGATCGAAGGGAAGGTTCCTCACGGCAAACAGCGATGAAGGAAAGTCTCTCGGAGGCGCTCCGGAGCTCGGGGAACATACCATTGAGGTTGCTATTCGACTTCACATTCTCCTTGTTATCCTCCTCCTTTCCGGTGCAATTTCCCATTTCCTAAGTACCTAGAGAACATTTTTGAGGAGCCTTCAGAGGAGGGTGGACCACTTGAGGTTCGAGTCCTCGAGGACAAAGCTCGAGCAACGGCTTCAGAGGACGGCCGAATGGGAAAGGGATATCCACAACGAGGTAACGATGAAAAATACACCTCAACAGTATAAACACCACGAAAAAGAATTTTGCGAAGAGAAGAAAAGAACAGGAGAAGGGGAGAGACGACGAGTTCGAGGCCCGGTGCCAGCCAACTTCGCCTCCCGGGCCAAGTTATACTTTCTTAGAATTCTCTCGTTGTGGTAACATAATACAAAATCGACAAGACGAGCGCCCGTAGCGAACGGAGCATTCGACCAACTTGGACCCAAGAAATTACCGTTATACAAAGCGTTTGCTTCGGAGGGCTACGATCGCTCCGTGAGCAAGGTATTCGCCAAGGAACAGTGACGTCGCTACGCGGAGGCGATCGTGGATCGGGACGCAATAAATGCCCTGCGAAGTGATCTTGGTAAGTGGCTATTCAATTCAAACCGCCGCTTGAGCTCGCTTTCGTTTAATCACTGAAGGCTCACACGATGAAAGCAATCTATTGAGTGGAAGTTATGATCATTTGTACGTATATAGGAGGAAGCGAATGTCAGACCTCGAGGAGAGCAACGAGGGGTCCGAGTCGAACGAGCTCAACTTTTCGCTCGACCTCGCTCCTCCTTCGCCTACCAAGACGCCCCGCAAGCAGGTCCGGGAGTTCTTGTTCCTGCTCAAAGGTATAAAAATAATATACTAAACTTTTTGCACTTGTTTTTAATGGGTTCGGGGGGTGCCTGAATGAGCATTTGCCGCTGCTTTGCCTCCCGCCAATTGCATGTCCCCCTTTCTATTTCTTGGCTCTCGCGGATCCCTGATGATCTCCGCTGCGTTAATGTCACGATAATACCAACTCAATGTTTTTATAGATCAAAAAGCGAAAGGAGACCGGACGATCGTGCAGCTCGTCCACCCGAGGACCGGTGCGCTTCAACCTCAGCCTTCCTTCCTTTCCCTCCTTTTTCAATGCTCGCCTGTTTCCCAGGAAAATTGACGAGGTTCATTTTAAATTCCGACGACACAATTTTGGAGATTCAGCGAGCGAAACGTATCCCCTCGTCCTACTTTATCGACCAGACCGTCGTCGAGGGTGCGAATGACTTGCCTCCTTTTCCTCTGCTCGACCATCTCATGTGATTTCCTATATTTTTTAGATGGATCACTGTTCTTGACAAGCCCGGTTGACCCGCTCTTCCTCGTCCTCAATCGCCTTGACCAGGCGCGAAATAAGAAGGTCCGCCTTTCTCCTCCTCTGCCCTCGTCTCTTCTTACAGGAACTTCTCGAACGCTGAATGGTTCTTTTTGTAGGCTGATGCGGACGATGGAATTGCAGTGGATCGGTCACAACTCGAGGCAGATGGGAACAAGATGCCTTTCTTAGCCAAATTGCTCGACCTCGCCATGCCCTCCGTCAAGCTCGTTTGTGATGTCCAAGGTTGTCACCCTTGCACATTTTTGCCTTGATATCCCTCTTTGATTCATCGCGTCTTGTATTTTTGAATAGAGGTCGATGATGTCGAGTACTTCCGGCTAAACGATGCCAAGGTGATCGAGTGGCTCAAGCGGAAGGTCATCTCATGATTCAAGTCTCGATCGAACCTTGTCTCAAGTTTTGTTTTCAGGTGGACGTTTGTTGCGATTTCATTAGTACAAATTTGCCGAATCCTCTCAAACTCGTTCGCGCTCAAGCCAGCGGCTATCGTGCCAAGAAGGGCGAGAAGCTCACTCAAGGTCCTCTTCATCGCATGGGCTCTTACCCTTCTATCTTCAATATGTCTCTTTCCTCCAGCTCAATTGGTCGATGTTGCGATTGGTTTCGTGGGAGATTACCTTTCCAAGAAATGGGCGACGAAACTGAAGGGTTCCTATGCCACTTCATCCGTTGCTGCCGGAGCCGCTCCTGTCGAGGAGAACTCCAGCACGATGAAGACGGTGAATCGCGATGATGCTAATGTCGATTACATGCCAGCGAAATATGGAAGAGCCGTCGACAATGTTCACAGCGGACACAAGCGCTCCGCCTCTGACATTGGTCTCGAGGAGAAAGGACCCGCGACCGTACTCCTCCTTCCTTGTTCATTCGCTGCTCTTCTCAATATTCACTCTTTTCCTTGATCAGAAAAAACCAAAGACGAAAGCCCACGAAAAGATCGATACGCGAAAGATCAGCAAGCTCACCTCTTTCTTCACACCTAAGAAGGAGGAGAAGAAGTAGGCGCTTGCCAGACTGTTTTGTTTCAGGTCAGATAACGCAAAAGGTGGGCGACAAGAAAATCTCTGCTATCTATTTAAAACAATTCACATTATTTTGATATTTAATTGGGGAGGGGAAAGGTCTTCAGCTCTCTGCGACGGACCGGACGTCCTTCCTGGTGCTCATCTCCTCGGTGGTGAATTGCGATTGCTTGTGGTGGCGGGAGCCATGAGGATGAAAAGTTTCACTATCAATAGATGTCTTTTCAGAGGAGACGATTGATTCGAGCCCTCCAGGCCGCGTGGAATATGACGTGGCCACCACGCTCGAGGACATCTGCTCTGCGGTGGAATTGGAGCCCACGTCGATCGTGATTCTCCTCCGCTGCGACGATGGCGAAAGGATCAACGTCTCCACAATCGAAGCTAATGAAACGAAGCCAAAGGCGATGGGCCAATAGACGAACTCCATCTTGGCGGTGCGGAACCACGGCGCTAAGACCATGCAGGACATGAGGGCGAGAGCAGCCAAGAGTACCGCCACGACGAGGATGAGCCGCGTTACGCGCATCACATCGACCGAGGGAGATTCTCCTTGTTTTTGGATAAACTGATATAGGTTGAAAACGGTGAAAGCGACAAAGCCAATGATGATAACTTCCAGGATAACGTAGAAGACCTGGACGATGACCTGCATGGCGAAGGCGATTGCAAAGCTGCGCAGCGTAGTCGACGTGAACTCGGCCGCAAAGATGAAAGCAAAGAGAAAGTAGAAATACTTTTCGAATCGACCAATGTCGCGTCCGCCAAAGGAGCGCAAGGCGTAGTTCCAATAGAAGAGGACGAGGAAGTCGCAAACGAGACTCACGGCCACGTTGGGCGTCAACCAGAACAAAGCATTGAAAGGGTCATAGAGGCCCCGCATGCCAAATGGATCGATCGCAAATATTATTCGAAGCAGGTGGGAAACGCCAAGGAGGGAGAGGATGACGATGGGCCGCCGCCTCGAGAAGCCATCGTTGAGGATCCGCGAAGTGAGTCGGTAGATGACGAAGCAGACGCCCACCACTGGAGGAAGTAAGATCGCCATTTGAAATACATACGACCATGGCGACATAGATATCTCCAAAAATTCATTCTCGAGCGCTAGAAAACAACGAAGGCCCTCAGCAAACCGAGGGGCGTCGGTCGAGAAGAAAATGTACCTTCCAGAGTGAGCTCGGCAGCGAATGACTCATTGTAGTAATAATCATCGGCATTAAGAGCTTTCGCGAGCTGCCCGCACTCCTTGTTGGTGTACTGGAACACTGGGATGGTCAGCTCTTGGTAGGCGCCTCGAGCGTTGCGCATGCGCTCGATAAGAATCCACGTCGCCCTTCCTGGCTCGTCTACACGCAAATTGCTCAT
>Ga0154020_10011061_pt1 | contig 10294 bp, 9 predicted proteins | sample Klosneuvirus_201_FD_109709 | JGI IMG/M metagenome (GOLD analysis project Ga0154020, IMG submission 109709) | Active sludge microbial communities from wastewater, Klosterneuburg, Austria - Klosneuvirus_20160825_MG | ecosystem: Engineered > WWTP > Aerobic digester > Activated sludge | place... | reverse complement strand
TCGCGCGACAAAGGACCGCACCCCGGGGCGTGCGGTCGGTCGATCCGGTTGTGGTGTGTGCGGCGTTACGGGCAGTCGCCCCCGCCCACAGCGTTGATCAGGGCGAGCACGTCGTCCTGGTCGAGGTTGCCGTCGCGGTTGAAGTCGGGGTCGTTGCCCGAGGGGTTCTCGCCGCCGGCGATGACGTTGAGGAGGGCGAAGACGTCGTCCTGGTCGGCGTTGCCGTCGTCGTTGAAGTCAATGATGCACTGGCGGGTGCCGCAGTAGGGACCTGTGGGGAGGTTGATGGTGACGGCGTCCTGGACGAGGTTTCGTGGCGCGATGATCATGACGTTGACGGGCAGTGTGGCATCGATCGCGGTCAACCGTTGAGACGCCGTGGCGACCGCGGTCCCGACGGGGAAGACCTGCACGCTGCAGTTTGTCCCGCCGAAGGGGTGCTGCTTGATGACCAGGGCCTCGGTGGGCCCGGCGGCGGTGGGGCGGTAGGTCCCGGCGCTGACGATCCACCCGGGGGCCTCGATGCCTCCCGAGGCGAAGGTGGTCTCGACGGGGCTCCCGCCTCCGAACTCAGAAGTGGTACCGGCGAGCAGGGCGAAGGCGTCGAGCAGCATGGAGCGGGCGATGGGAGACCCATCGGCGGTGCCGGTGACGGCGAGGGTGGGGGGCGACGCGCCACCGCCGTAGAAGATGAAGTTGCGATAGTGCGTTCCGCCGCTGCTGGGGATCATGTCGGTGGTGTAGGTGAAGTCCGCACGGACGCTGGCGGGGTTGCTCCGGACGACCTTGACGATGCGGGTCTGAACTGTGGAGCCGGTGCGCGTGTAGCCGGTGAGGAACAGGTCCGAGCCGGGCGTTTCGAAGTCCAGCCCCGTGAAGTGAGACTCGGTGGCGGTGGGGTCGTCGTAGGTCCACAGGTCGATGGGTGCGAGGCTGGCGGTTGCGTCGAGCACGAGCAGGAAGGCGTGCTTGGAGTTGGTGGGGGGCTGGGTGAGCGTTCCGACGCAGAAGAGCGTGCCGGCGCCGTCTTCCTTCATGTCGGTGATCCGTAGGCGGGCGCCGCTCGCGGTGGTGAAGACCCGCAGCCAGTAGGTGCCGCTGCCCGAGGCGGGGAAGCCCGCGAGCTGGCTGCTGCCGTGCAGCCATGCGGTGGTGGGGGTGGAGAGGACCACGCGTCCGTTGGAGAGCTCGGTCATCGCGATCCGGGTGTCGGTGGGGTCATCGTGGTAGTGGCTCTTGTTCCAGATCAGGGAGAGGTTGGAGTCGAAGCGGGCGATGAGCGCGCCGGTGCCCGCCGCGGTGTCGAAGCAGCGGCCCGCGACGAGGATGTCACCGTTGGCCGCCTCGTGGACCACGCGGGCATCGACCCAGCTTCCCGCGCCCGCCGGCCTCCACAGCCGCCGGGAGAAGCCATCCTGCACGCCCGTGGAGTCCCAGTAGGCGAGGTCCAGCGGCCCCGGAGTGCCGGGCGTGAGCGGGCAGCCCGCGGTCACATACGCCCGGGTCGGCGAAGCGCCGACGGAGAGCACATCGAGCCCGCGGTATGCGAAGTCGCCCGTGCCCGCCCATCGGGATTCGAACTGCGCGAGCGCGCTCGTCCCGGCGAAAGAGACAAGGGCAGCCGCGGCCAATCCGGAGAGGGTCGTGGTGGTCATGGGACACTCCTTTCTGCGATGGGCCTCGCGCCACGAGGCGCGGGCCCGGGTACCCCGGGAGACGGTCCCGGGCGTGAGTCTTGAACGTGGGACCCGCCCGTCACTCACGCGAGATTCCAGGACCCTTCAACTCCCCCGGCCCCGCAGGCCGCGCATCACCGGGGCGGGCCCCTGACCCCCCCGGGGTACCATCCCCCATGAACCGATACGAGCAGTTTCAGGCCTATCGAGCCCGCATGAACTCGCGCATTTTGGGCGACGACGCGGCCCGGGCCGCCGCGGGGGGCACGCGCCAAAGCGGCGTCGCCATGGGTGGGACCCTGGTCACAAGGCGGTTCTTCTCGCTCGATCACCAGACGTATCAGGACGGCGCGGTGAGCGCAAAGACCAAGGAGCTGCTGGGGCTTGTTGCCTCCGCCGTGCTCCGCTGCGACGACTGCATCGCGTACCACATCGATCAGTGCGTGGGCGCTGGCTGCACCGACGAGGAGATCTGGGAAAGCCTCGACGTCGCGCTCATTGTGGGAGGCTCGATCGTGATCCCGCACCTGAGGCGGGGCATCGAGTTCCTCGACCAGGCCCGGGCCGCGAAAGGAGCGGGCCAGTGATGCGGGGTGGGGTCATCGTGGCGTGCGGCGTGGTCGCCGCGATGCTGGGCGGGTGCCAGCCTGGGTATCGCCCGCCCGCGGCGGTGCGGGGCTCGTACCGCCTCGACTGGCACGATGAGTTCAATGGCCGAACGCTCAACCCCGCGAAGTGGGCCCACTACGCGCCCGGGCCCAGGCGGCTGGCGGTCAACGTGCCCGAAGCCGTGGCGCTCGATGGCAAGGGCCACCTGAGCATCACGACGACCCGCCATGAGGTTGCCGATGGCAGCGGGGGTGTCAAGGCCGAGTATCGCACGGGCATGATCTCGACCAGGGGCATCTACGAGACGACCTATGGCTACTTCGAGTGCCGCATGCGCGTGCAGCGCGAGGTCGGGCACTGGTCCGCGTTCTGGATCAACACGCCGACGATGGGCAGGCCGATGGGCGACCCGGCCAACGCGGGTGTTGAGATCGACGTCATGGAGTATCTCTGCAACGGGGACTACAAGGACAAGGCCCAGCACACCATCCACTGGGATCACAAGACGCCGGCCTATCAGCGCGACTTCACCGCGATGCACATCCCGGGCCTGGGCGAGGGGTTCCACGTCTATGGCTGCGAGTGGACGCCCGAGTTCCTCGCGTTCTATGTGGACGGCAGGGAGACGTGGCGCACGTCCAAGGCCGTCCCCAGGCGCGATCAGCACATCATCCTCTCCGTCGAGATCGGCCCCTGGGCCGGCGACATCAGGGAGGCGAACCTCCCCGACGGAATCGAGGTCGATTACGTCCGCGTGTTCAAGAGGCGATGAACCAGCACGACACGATCATCGCGTGGGCGTCGGCCCCCGGGCAGTCCGCCCGGGCCGTGCTGCGGTTCTCCGGGGCGTGGGCGGATATCTCGCGCGTGCTGCACGGGGCGGCCCACCCCGGCGTCTCGCGGGCCACGCTCCGGGCGGGCGAGCTCTCGCTGCCCGTGCTCGCCATCACCTGGCGCGGGCCGAGGTCGTACACGGGTCAGGACGGGGCGGACGTGCTGATCCCGGGCAACCCGAGTCTGGTGGACATGCTGCTCCGGCGCGTCACGGCGGGTCAGGGCATCCGGCAGGCGGCACCGGGCGAGTTTTCCGCCCGGGCCTGTCTCGCGGGCAAGTTGTCCATCGAGCAGGCGGAGGGCGTGGCGGCGGTCATCGCAGCGGAGGGTGCCGCGGACCTCGCCGCGGCGGTGGACCTGTCGCAGGGCGTCACCGGGAGGCTCTATCGGGATTGGGCCGACGAGGTCACCCGGCTGCTGGCGCTGGTTGAGGCCGGGATTGACTTCACCGATCAGGAAGACGTGCGTGCGATCTCGCCGGGAGACCTCGCGCGGGCCTGCGCGGCGGCGGCGAGCGAGATGCGGGCCGCGATCGGCGTGACCGGAGCGTGGGAGGTGCTGCCCCGGGTGGTGCTGGCGGGCAGGCCCAACGCGGGCAAGTCCACGCTCTTCAACGCGCTGCTGGGAAGGCGCCGGGCCATCGCATCGCCTGTCGCCGGCACCACGCGGGACGTGCTGGTGGAGCCGCTCGACCTCTCAATGGACATGCCCGGTGCCGGCGCGGTTCTGCTCGCGGACATGCCGGGGTTGCACTGCCGACCCTTGGACCAGGCCGCGAGCGAGCCCGAGACCGAGTCGGATGGGCAAGCCCAGGCCGCGGCGAGAGACGCCCTTGCCTCGGCGGACCTTGTGCTCTGGTGCGACCCGTCGGGCCGGTTCGAGGACGGGGAGATCGCCGACGTCCGCGCCGTGATCCGGGTGCGCACCTGTGCGGATCGGGGCGGCGCGGGTTCGGAGGACATCGCGGTGTGCGCGCTCGACGGCTGGCACCTGGCTGCGCTGCGCCGGGCCGTCGCGCAGGCCACCTGGGGCGAGTCTCGGGCCGCCGCCCGCGCGGGGCTGCTCCCGCGGCATCGGGCCGCCCTCTCCGCGGCGGCGGTCGCGCTCGAGGACGTCATCGCCTCGCCCGATGGAGAACCCGCGCTCGTCGCGGAACGCCTGCGCGAAGCCGCCCTTGCGCTGGGCGAACTGGTGGGCCGCATCAACCCCGACGACGTGCTCGCCCGTGTCTTCTCGACGTTTTGCATCGGGAAGTAGCTACGCCCCGGCGAGAAAGGCACCAAGGTGGCGCTGCGCGAAGGCCTCCACAGCGGCCCCGGTTTCCTGAGCGGACCTGCCCCAGCAGCAGGCGACGGGCGTGCCGCCCTCGGGCTCCATCAGGACAACCCACTTGCCCTCTACCGCGACGACACTGGGCAGACGGGATGCGAGATAGGCGGAGAGGGCGTTGACCTCCGGACCACCGACGGAGATTGTGGGCAGGCCCCGCAGTTCGTCGTTGTTGAGGTACCACAGGTCCGAGCACACGTGGACGTTGGCCCCCTCGCCGGCGGCTTCTTCCAGGCGTTCACGCAGCCAATAGGCCCAGGGCCGGTCGTGGGCTTCCGCGTGCAGGTGGGCTCCGGTGACGATCATGAAGGTAGAGGAGGGGTCCATGCTCGGGTGTCGTTTGGGGCGCGTTCGCTCTGGTTCGGGTGCGGAAGTCGGTGCGTCGGACGCCTAGAACATAGGGCCGCCGGGGACGTACAACCGGGCGGACAGGATTCAGCCATGAGCCAGGAACAGAGCCAGGAACAGACTCCAGCCGAGCAGCCCACGACCCCGCCCGCCGGCGCCACCGCCACGGCGGCGCGCCCGGCCCCTCCCCGCGTGGAACACCTTCCGCTGTTCCGCGTGCTGCTCCACAACGACGAAAAAAACTCGATGCAGGACGTGGTCGTCACCATCGTGGAGCTGACGCCCCTCAACAAGTCGCAGGCGGAAGAGGCGATGCTCGACGCGCACAAGACCGGCGTCGCTCTGCTCCTGGTCACCCACCGAGAGCGGGCGGAGCTGTACCAGGACCAGTTCCGGTCCAAGCGACTGACCGTCACAATCGAGCCAGTGGGCTGAACCGGGCCAATGGGCTTGACCCGCGTGTTCTACTTCAGGGCGTCCGGAAGTTGCCCGTGCAGAGACTTCAGGTCCTCGCTGCGCGCTGCGGGCATGACCAGCGTTGCGTCAGGCGTCTGCACCACGATCATGTTCTCGCACCCGAGGAGCGCCACCGTGTGCCCCTGCTGCGAGACGACCAGGTTGTTGCGCGAGCCGTTGAACGCGGCGGCCCCGGCCCCCGAAGCCCGGTTGCCGTTCTTGTCGGGCGAGAGCGTCTGGGCGTAGCTGGGCCAGCTCCCGACGTCGAGCCAGGTGAGGTCCATCTGCACGGTGCACACGCTGAAGCGAGCGTCGGAGGCCTTGCCCGCCGCCTGTGACTGCTTGGCCGCGGGCTCCATGAGCGCGTAGTCCACGCTGATCCTGGGGAGCGTTGGGTACACCTCTTCGAGCACGTGCTTCTGCCTTTTGGTGCCCCACGCCGCCTGGATCTTCATGAGCCCTTCGTAGCTCTCGGGCTTGAAGAGCCGGAGCGCATCGAGCACGGACGAGGCCTTCCAGACAAACATCCCGCTGTTCCAGCCGAAGTCCCCGCTCTTGACGTAGGCCTCGGCCCGGGCGGCGTCTGGCTTCTCGACGAATCTGGCGACGTGGTAGCAGTGCTCCTTCACGCCGTCGATCGCGCCGTGCCGGTCGTTCTTCGCGTCGCGGATGGGCGTCCCGCGCTCGACGTAGCCAAACCCCGTCGCGGGGAATGAGGGCTTGATGGAGAAGGTGACGAATCGCCTCGGGTCGTTGTCCACCAGCCGGAAGCCAAGGTCCATCCGGGCGCGGAAGACGTCTTCCGGCTCGATCACGTGATCCGCCGTCAGCACGCAGAACACAGCGTCCTTGTCGCGCTTGTGCAGCACCGCAGCGGTCAGGCCTACTGCGTTGACGGTGTCCCGTCCCACGGGCTCGCCCAGCACCTGCTCGTCGCCGAAGCCGGGTAGTAGCGCGCGGATCACGCCGCGGTATCCCTCCGCGGTGCAGATGTACCGGTTCGCCGGCTCCACCAGCCCCGTGAGGCGTCCCGCCGCAAGTTCCAGCAGCGAGACTTCCGCCGCGTCACGGCCGCGGCGGATGAACTTCAGGATCTGCTTGGGGCGATCCTGACGGCTCATGGGCCACAGTCTCGTTCCCGCGCCGCCGGCCATGATCATCGCGTACCGCATGGGCCGTGAGGATATCGACCATCACAGCCGGTTTGCGGCGTGGACCCCAAAAACAGCCCCAAACACAAGCCGAAATGACAGCCTATCTGCCCCGACCCGAGAGCGCGAGGGGCAGGAGGTCCTCGACGCGCTCGGGGGCGGCCCCGTCACGCCTCGCCTGGCGCAAGGCAAGGGACGCCAGTCGCTCGGCGTCCGCGCGGGTCTCCCCCAGCGACACCATCGCCGCGATGAGGTCGTGCAGGACCCCGGCCTCGGTACTTGGCTTGAGCTCCGCCGAGGCGTCCAGCTCCGCCCGCTCCTCGCCCGACAGGTACCCGTCGACTTTGCCCGAGAGCTCGGCGATGATGGTCTCGGCGAGGCGCTTTCCGATCTCCGGCAGTTCGGCGAGGGCCTTGGGGTTCTTGCCCACGATGGCCGCCGCGATCTCCGCCGGGGGGCGTGCCATGGCGCGGAGCGCCTTGCGGTTTCCGATGCCCTTGACGGTCGTGAAGAGCTCGAAGAAGCGGCGGTCCTCCGCGGAGCGGAACCCGACGAGCCTTGGCACGAACGAGGCACCCTGGTTGTGGCTTTCGAGGTACTCCAGCGTGTGCAGAGTGGTCGCCTGGCCGATCAGCCTCTCCAGCCGGGGAACATCAAACGCGGGCACGAGCACCTCACGGGCGAGGCTGCCGTCGCCCAGCGAGAGCGTGACGGCGTTGCCCGCCGCGGACTCCACAGTGCCTCTGATCCGGGTGATCACCCGCAACCGTAGTCGCCGCCGGATACCGGCGTAGCCTCCCCGCATGCCCAGCCTCCGGATCCCGGTCCCCGCGGACTACTCCCTGCCCCGCGATGCCTGTTCCTATGGCTATTTCCTGCTCGCGCCGAACAGGTGGGACGTGGGCGAGCAGTCCCTCTCTCGACCTCTGAGACTGCCCGGAGGTGTGGTGCAAATTCAACTGACCCAGCCCGATGGACCGGGCGAGGCGCTGGTCGCCCGCACCAGCCGCACGCTGAAGGCGCCGGACAAGGCCGCGCTCCGCTCCCGGGTCACGCGGATGCTGAGGCTGGATGAAGACGACGCACACGTGGCGGGGTTTCACAGGCTGGACCCGCGCTGGAAGCAATCCGGGCGTGGGCGGCTGTTCCGCTCTCCCACGATGTACGAGGACGTCATCAAGACGATCACCAGTTGCAACGTGACCTGGCCGGGCACGGTGCACATGAACCGGCGGCTGTGCGAGGTTCTGGGGGATGTCTCACCCGGCGAGATCGGCGGCTTCCCCGACGAGGCGCGCGTGGCGCGGGCCCGGCCCCAGATGCTCCGTGCCCGCTGCCGCGTGGGATACCGCGACGCCCGGATCATCGAGGTCTCGCGGCTGTTCGTCCGAGGTGCGGTCCGTCCTGATTGGTTCGAGGACCCCGCGACGCCGGACGACGAGGTGTACGACGCCTTGATCGATCTGCCGGGCGTGGGCCCCTACGCCGCGTCGAACATCATGCAGTTGCTCGGACGGTATTCGCGGCTGCCGCTGGACACCGAGAGCGTGCGCCACGGCCGCACGGTCCTGGGGATGAAGGGGAGTTCCGCGCAGGTCATGAAGCAGGTCCGGGCGCACTTTGCCCCGTTCGGAGCCCAGGCATTCCGCAGTTACTGGTTCGAAATGTGGCAGTTCTACGAGTCAAAGCACGGCAAGGCCTGGACCTGGGAGCGGGACAGCACGGGCAAGCTCTTTACCGCGGCTCATTTGGGGCGGGCTAAGGACCCCAAGGACCGGAAGACGAGCGGCTTGGGCACCGCCCGGGGTCCGGCGATCCAATTAGGAAGCCATTGACGGTAAACCCGAGTCCGGTAGTCTCTACATCTCTGGCTGTTCGGGCTGCCCTGGCGTTCGGGGGGCGAATGGCGAAGGGAGTACACCCATGCGAGTTTGCAAGTCAGCGGCGATTGGTCTGGTGGCGGCGTGCGGGCTGGCCGGCAGCGGCTTCGCGCAGGACCTGGAGGTCACCGGGGAGCGCATCGATCCCAAGGGCTTCCCGGGCGTCACGAATCCGTACGAGTCCCGCATCCTGGGGTACGTGTACGACAACCTGAGCCAGACCTTTGGCCAGAGCCCGACGCGCTGGGGCTCGGTCGCCAACGGTCGTCACTGGATCGAGGACATCAGCTTCAACCCCGGCCCATGGGCCAACGTCGGTACGCGACTGATGGACCAGATGACCTGGGGAACACGCCGTGCCGCGGGCGGCCCCTACGACGCAGACGTGTTCTTCCGCTTCTGGGACAAGGACGACGTGAGCTTCGCCGGGTTCTTGGGCGAGGGCACCGCCATGGTAAACGCCGGCGCGACGCCGCTGGCGGAGTTTACGGTCGAGTTGCGGGGCGTCGTGGTCGCTGCGGCTTCCGCCAATCAGACAACCACCAGCCTCGCCGGGCTGCCCGGCGGCGGCGTCACGGTTCCGGACGATGGCTTCTACCTTGAGGTCATCTGCCGCGACGCGGGCACGACAAACGTCCTGTCGAACGACAATCTGCGCCTGGTGGTCGCGACCAACTCCGCGCTTGCCGCCCCCGCCAACCCTGCCACCGTCGGGTTCACATCAATCGATCTTGGGTTCGACGCCACGAACGACGGTGCGATCCTGGGCTCCGCGACGGTCTCCGCCACCGGCGAGCGCCGGACGTACGTCCTCAACACTCCGACGCGCTCTACCGGTTACATGGTCCGCTTCCGGGGCGATATTCCCCCGCCCCCACCCCCCGCGAACATCGACCTGGGCTGCCTTCTGGATGGCACAACCACCGAGACCCTGACCCTCGCCGACGGCACGGCGCAGTGGTACCACTTCTGCCTGAACGCCGATGCGACGGACCCCGTGCTCGCGTTCCTCGATGCTGATACCGAGGGCTCCGCCGCCGATCTCTCCGTCGCGCTCTTCAATAGCGACGGGCAGGTCGTCTCGTCCAACACGGACGACGGCTCGGGCACCGCCGGGCAGCTCTCCTTCGGCGTGGGCCGCCGCGCCGCTGTCGGTGATGGCGCGCAGTACGACGGCAGGCACGGCCAGCTCGCCTCCGGCGACTACTACGTCGTCATCGCCCCCGCGGGCTCCACCTTTGGCGATGGCTTCACTGCCAACGCCACCGGCGTCGGCGGCGGCGCAACGCTCAATCTCAACACCAACGTCAACGGCGCACCGCTCGCCCCGACCGTCGTTCCCGTCATCAACCACGTGGACTACGGCTCGCCCATCACCTTCCCAGATGCCCGCCCCGGTACCGCCGTCAACACCGGCCTGCGCGGGGTGCTCTGGTCTACCTTCGAGACCGATGCCGAGGCCGGCAGCGGCAACGCGTACCTCGACATCGAGTTCTCCGGCCTCACCAGCGCCTCTTCCGATGCCGTCGCCTACGTCTTCGACGCCAACGGCAATATCGTCGCCTTCTCAGACGACGAGGGCGAGGGCGCCCGACCCCAGTTCTCCTTCGGCGCGGGCGACGGGCCACGTACCTACGGCGCCAACCCCGAGCCATTCACCGGCGCCAATGGCTCACTCCCCGCGGGCCGCTACTACCTCGCCATCGCCCTCTTTGCCACCCAGGACCTTCTCGCAACCCTCGGCGATGACCGCTTCCACGTCCGCGCCACCTCCGGTTCCAACTGGGGCGTCGGAGCCGACATCTTCACCGGCGGCTCGGCGGGCCCCGCCTGCGACCCCGACGTCAACCAGGACGGCAACGTCGACCAGGACGACGTCTCCTACCTCATCAACGTCGTCGGCGGCGGTGACAACCCCACCGGCATCGACCCCGACTTCAACCAGGACGGCAACGTCGACCAGGACGACATCGCCGCCCTCATCAACACCGTCGGCGGCGGCGGCTGCCCC
>Ga0154020_10011060_pt1 | contig 10294 bp, 18 predicted proteins | sample Klosneuvirus_201_FD_109709 | JGI IMG/M metagenome (GOLD analysis project Ga0154020, IMG submission 109709) | Active sludge microbial communities from wastewater, Klosterneuburg, Austria - Klosneuvirus_20160825_MG | ecosystem: Engineered > WWTP > Aerobic digester > Activated sludge | place... | reverse complement strand
TTCTAACGTGCAACCGAAAGTACCGCCAACTCGTCCATATTGAGGAAGATGAGGGCCGCTTGCTCTTTTGAAATAATTCCCTTTTCAAGAAGAGGCGCTTTTATTTCCTACAATGATAATTAGATCGGCGATGCTGATTTGATACCCTCAATGACGAGTGCCGGGAATCGACAAAAAAGGTCTGAGGGTATCAAAAAAAGGAGTCGAGGTCGACACTGATACCGAACAGCAGAAGACCCGAAAAAGTGGAAGATCTAAACAATATAAAAAGAAACAGCCAAGAATAATGACATCAACGCTTCTCTCAAGCGATCCATCCAAAGGGACAGCGGAGGGTACGGCGAGGGCGAGGCGAAGATCCTCGACGAAGTTGTGTTCCGTGTTGACGATCTCTTGCACGACCATTGCTCGCCTCTCGTCAGGAGTCATCGAATTCCAGCCGGCCATACTATCTTCTATATATTTTCTACGCGCGCTCCAAGGGCGAGGCCTTCAATCGGAAAGAAGATGACGGCAGACGACAGTTTGGAAGGGTCGAGCTTCGAGTTCATGTTTTCATCTCCGGATCTCCCCCATTTGAAACAAATACCCTCCCGGTTTCTAGATCACCTCTGTTCTTTTAGGAGGATAGTACATGTCCTCCGCAGTAGCGGTGGCGGCTGAGTCAGCAGGCGAGGCTTCCGTCAAAGAGGCGCCAATGACCACCGCGGCCGCCCAGTCCAGCGGGGCACCCAGTGGCGTTCAGGTTCGCAAAACTGATTACTATATAGAGAATATCTGGATGTGCTTTTGTTGGCGGTGCGGCTCCAGCTCCAGCAGAGTGTTACCAACACTATGGAGTGTATGGAGTGAGGTCGTCGATGTCCTCCGCATTTTTAGCCTCCAACCTTTCCTCCTCTGCAAACGTTCCCTCAGGATGGAGATGAATAATATTTTGATTTAATATTTTTATTTTGAATTTGTTGTAGGAGGCGCCTTCCACACCCCTTAAGGCGTCCAGCGGCGTCCCGAATGTGTCGACGCCAGCGAAGGTACGCCCTCGCTCAGCATTTCTTATCCTCATCTTTCATTCGTTTCGAGTGCTTTGTCCAACTTGCTCGCATCGGTCGGCGTGCCTTTAATATAGTGAATATATACAATTTGTTTTGCCTTCGCTTTGACGAGGTCGTTTGTTTTGTGCTTCCTCGTTTCGGACAGCGCTTTCGTCGACGTCGTCTCGTCCTCGAGTTTTCCCATTGCCTCGCTTGTGTTTTACTGAAAATACCGCGAACCCACCTTCTTTCTCTGGCTGACTCATTCAATGGTATATGATTAGGGCCACGATGGGAAAGCCGTTGTCGATGAGAAATACTTCCTCGACCAGTTCAGCGTCGTCGAAGACCTCAAGTACTTTTTCTTCCCCTTCGCTGCAATCGAGTGAGTGCCCCCTGATGCCCCCTGATCTAATTCTAACTAGGGTGGGAATTCCACAAGAGTTCACTGCTCGATATTTCTTTGAGGCCTTGAGAGATCGTAATGAACAGCTGAGCGTCGTCTCGTCTGACATGTCCTCGAAAGTCCTAGCCGATTTCGAGAAGATTGGTTCGTTTTCTTGGCTGCTGTCGAATCGTTGTGATTTGCGAATGGTGCTCATGTACTTTCGATTTCCAGCTGAGGCGACTGAGAACATGGCATTGATGGCTGACCAGTTGGAATTGCTTGAGCGGAGCGCGCGCAAGAGCGAATCCCACGTAACCGAGACGCGAGCGCATATTGCCGGCTCCAACTTGCAAGTCATTGCCAATGTGGAACGACGAGAGCATCTCACTGTACGAACAACTTGGAGTTCCTTAATGTCATAGTGCATCCTCATGAATATCGACTAGGGGCTGTTGAACCGGCTAGAAGCAGTCAAGAAGATCCATGCACTTTCGAAACAATTGAAAGAGCGGATAAAGGCCGGAGACTTCTCCAAGTCGATTGCTCTTTGCCTGGATTGCTCTCAGCTCATCAAAGAAAACAAGGACCTGGATTGCGTCAAGTTGATTGATATTAATGTGCTGAATTCGATGATCAGTTATTATCGGCTCCTTGCTTACTGAGAATTTCTGACGTAGGAGGAGTACACTATTGTGAAGGAGAAACTCGACGAGGCTCTTCGCGATTCAGTGCGACCACCTTTGAATCGCGATGCCTACCTTAAGAACTTGAAGGCTTTCCGCATGATCCGCAAGGCCAAGCGGTAACTCAATATATCTTGAAATTGGTTGATGCCGAGTTTCATCTCCTTCGATTTAGTGTCGTGGCTCGCATGGGGAGCCATTTACTCGTTCACATCTCCTCAGTCGCTCAGAATACTGTGCTTGGCCACGTCCTCATGAGCGATAACAACCGAAAGAACGCCGAAACCGTGAAAAAGTTCGATCTCCCTTTTTTCTGGTCGGTTCTTACGACCTTTATCTCTTCTCCTTCTATTATAGGCTGAAATTCGCTTCCTTGGTGAAGCATCTCGAGGAGGAGCAATTTCTTCCTTGCTTACAGCTCGCTTTGGAGCAATGCGTCGATTTGATGTTCGCTCACGTCGATCTCGTCGATTTCCACGAGACAGTGTTGGCGGCCGATCACAACTTTGACGCTGCTAAATATTATAATGTGGGTTTCCGGAGTCTTTCCGTCTTCGAATTTTTTTGCCTTATCTCCTTTGGTCTCTAGGAAGTTGGAGAAGGTATCGAAAAACAGCGGAAGGCAATCTGGGAGGAGATTCAGCGAGTCATTGCCACCCTCTGTTCCCCTTCTGTCCTTGGCTCTTTCCGAGTACCAGCGATGCTAACATCCTTTCTCTTCCTTCCCTTTTTGATTTTCTCGAATTATGCAGATTGAGAACTTTTTGGCCGTCCTCGATCGCATGCAAAGCTTTGCTGATTTTGGCGAAGAGTTCAGCGGTGAACCCGCCCTAAAGCTCAAGTACCTTCTCTTACCCACTGCAAATATATATATGTTGTATTATTCACAGTCCTTCCCTTTCAGTGGCATGATCAAGCAGCTTAGCGTGGCTTATTATCAAGATTTCCACTTTGCTCGAATGGAAGTACCTTTTTTTTGGTTTGTCCTCTCATTCTTTCTCGATTTGATTGGTTGTCTTGCCGCCTTAGAATCTCCGGTCAATGATTGAACGCGAGATGTGGTCGCGTTGTCCTGTCGAAGTAAAATATTCGGAGAAGGATATCAAGGAGGTACTCGATTGCGTTTTCATAAGAATCCAATGGTCTTCTATCTGATTCACTTTTCATTTGTTAGTTCAAAGCTGTGCTTGACTTTGCAGCGGACCTCAACGAGTCTGAGGCTGGCGAGACTAAGAGCGCCGAGAAGAAGGTGTTCCAGAAGGAGAAATTTAAAGGTATTTGATTAATTGCACCGCCATGGATGAATCTTACCTCAGTGACTTTGTTGCATTTAGCGATTCGCAAATCTGGAAATCCATTTGCTCGTGATGCCCTCAAGAAAGCCGAAGATGAGAAACGGATACAAAAGGAGAAGGCTGTCAAGGCTCCGAAGAAGGTCTCCTTTTCGCTATATGCACAATCTTTCGAATCCCTAATTCGTTCTCACTCTATTTATTTCATTAGAACTATGATGATGACAACCCAGAGCTCAATGTTAAAGAGGTAGACGAGCCACCAAGCAAGAAATCAGGGTCTGGCGCGAATCCGCCGGGTCTTGCTCGCACCACCTCGGTCAAAGAAACTGCCCCTGCACCCAAGCCCGCCTCTGAAACCGGTGCTCCTGATCCTCATTATGGTGCTCACTCTCCCTCCGCGATTGATTCCATTCCTTATCTTAGAGGGCCCACTTCTTACCACGACTACCATCAACGTGGTCAAGCTCATCGGTCAGTACATGAACATGATGAAGACGTTACCCAACATTGCCACCGAGGTCTTTCAAGGCATCGTGCAGGTTCGTCCCTTCTCCTCGTTGGATTCTCTTTTCCCCTTCCTCTGATTACCATTACTTAGTTGGTACACTTCTATACGTGGGCCGTCTTTCACCTCCTTGGCCCGTCCATCACCATCACGCCCTCGCGCATCACATTGCAGCAGCGTGACAATATCCTTTCCATTGCCAACTCGCTCGTTGTAAAGACTTCTGATGATAAGGTATTGTATTACCGTTATGTTTTGCAGTTTCAATTTTTTGGATTGACTCTCTTTTCCGACCGATAGATTCTGCGGTTAATGAATGGCTTGGTGTTGAGCGAAGTCGTCGAGAATACCCCCAAGTCGCTCTTTGCGCTGACTGCGCGCTCCATTGCCGCTGAGTCGTTGCTCTTTGTTCGCGGCGCCTTGCTCAGCCTCCGATCGATTCTCGGCAAACTTCTCCCTCGGTAGAGCTCAATTCTCGTTCCGTATTTCCGTCGCTCGAGATTCACTCTTGTCACCTTCGTGTTGTTCCAGGTCGTTGCTTCCTCAATTGCAAGTCTTCTACTCGAGCACGGTGGAGTCACTGCCTCTCATCCGCGGACTGATCTACAAGGGCCTTTGCGCAAAGCTCGTTCCAGTATCAAATTCGATTCATACCTTGTATAATGACTTCTTTTTTGCTTACTCCATGATGATTGATAGGCGGATAAGCTGGTTGAACTCGTGCGCGGAGTGAACTGGACCACGAACGACATTCCCATGTCGCACTCCATCTATGTTGATCACCTCATGGAGGTTCGCCCTTCGCTTTCATCACCATTGCTGCTGAGGCGGGCGCACATTCTGTCTCTATAGGTTTTGGTGGCGTTTAAGAGCCGCTTGGCTTCCTTGGAAAAGGTCACTTTGCAGCCGACCCCGCTTAAGACGCTCGAGGCACTGTGGGAGTCGATGGCCGCTCATTGCTTTGAGTGCTTGGTCGAGGGCTTCTCTGTTGACGCGGTTTGCCTTATTGATGACTCCCGACTTTTTGTCGCCATCCGTCTCATGTTGCTTTGTCGAGTTTAGTGCAGCAACGAGGGTCGCGCAATGATGGGAATCGACTTGCAAAATCTGATCCTTGGAATGGACAAGAAGCTCGGGCTGAACGTGAGGTAATCTCATCAATCTCAGTTCCCCGTTTACCATCGTTTCGATATCTTTTGTAGGGTGCAAGCACGATACGTGGAGCTCTACGTGAAAGCCTTCTACATTAGCGACGACGAGCTGGAGGCCTGGGTCACTGAGCACTCCGTATGCTTAATCAAACCTGTTCCAGTTTCCATTCTCCAACTTATTCTATTCCCTCTAGGAGTACACAAAGGCGCAGCTGACAGCGTTGGTGAATAGCGGTATGTGGGACATTGCCGTGAAGCGCAAAGTGCTGAAGAATCTGAGCGCCGCGCCTGGAGGTCCCGCCACCGCGCTGGTATCGCCACGACCAGAATCGACGTCCTCCACTTCCTCGTCAACAGGAAACTCGTAAATGAGGTTCCTGCCTCTCTGACTCTCGCCGTTGAGCGGATTCTCCTCCTGTAATGTATTTTGAAGGATTAGCCGAGAAAATGACAGCACACTATCATTCCCGATGTCAAGTCGGCGCAGTTGTTGTTCTCGCTGATCGCTTGACTGATTCTTGAAGCGTCGGGGAAGCAAGACATCATTGTGAATGTTCCCTCGGCCGTCATTCTTCTTTTCCTTTGCTCCAAGAAGAACAATCCGGTTGTTGATTGCGATGTCGTCAGTGCGCAAGTTCATGGACAACGCGGCGGCGCCAGTGAGCTTCCACGTCTTCTCGCTAGGCGTGGCAGTGGCGCAGCTATCACTCGTCAGAGTCTACGGCATGGAGACGTGCGCCGTGCCCTTGGCAGTATTCCACCTGGTCTCTGGCATTCACGCACTCGTCTGCGCCATTACAGGCCTCATTGGGGCCCACTACAAGCGGTCGCAGGACCGCGAGGAGATGATGGCGTCGCGGATGGATAGGGACCGCCTCACCGAGTCACTCATGCTGCATGACAAGATGGAGGTTGAACTGCGTGAGACGACAGCCAATGGTGGTGGCAGTATGGCAGGGTCGCTCAAGTTCGACGAGTCAGTCGACAGCAGCAACTTCATGAAAAGGAAGGGCAAAGGTGGCAAGGGATCCAAGGGCGGGAAAGGGGGCAAAAAGGACCCCAGTGACCCGACGACTGACACGCTCAGCTTGATTGGAGAAAGCGGCGTCAAAATTATGGGTATGCCGAGGCCCCTTGAATGCAGTCTCACCGCTCTCCTTGCTGACACTCGTAATTTAGATTGGCTGTTCCGCTTCTCGTGGCTCGTGGCGGGCTCCACGTGGGTGTACTCGACGACAAGTGCGGTGTGCTCGAGCGAGCTCTTCTGGGGCACCTACGTCTTCATCTCCGTGGGCTGGGTGAACTTCTTTGTGACCCTCGTTGCCACCATCACCTCTCTCGTCTATGCCTTTAACGGGAGCTAATCTTAACTTCCCAACTGAATATTTCCCATACTGTTCTCCAAGAAGAAATAGAGGTAAAATTTGATTGAGCGAAGACAGGAGATGTATTAAATCCAGATGGCGCTGCATCCGGCATCATCTAATTCAAGGCAGGGCTAAAATGGAGCAGCTCCAGGGCCAGAAGGATACATAGGCCGGCCATATTGATCCAAGCCCATGGAGGCGTAGTACTGGGCCCACTGCTGCGAGTAGTCTTGTTGACCTTGCGGCACAGATGGAGCGCTCCCACCGTGGGCAGCATGGTGGCCTGGGTAAGGGACAGCACCAGCAGGGTACGGTGCGGGGCCAAATTGAGCTGGTTGGTGCATGAAAGGCCCATATGGGTTTTGGTAGCTGCCATAGGAGTGTTGAAGAGGAGCAGGATGAGGAGGAGGAGGAGGTGGTGGTGGTGGTTGTGGTGGAAGAGAACCAGGCGCTCCCGAGAACGGCGGTGGAGGTGCCGGCTTCTTCGACTGTGATGAAGGAAGGGATGGGAGTAAATTTGAAGGAGGTGGAGGAGGCTGCGTCGGTTGCTTGGCGTAAGGGTTATTGGGTGAGACGCTCGGCTGCTGGGGTCCAACCACACGAGGTGCTGCCAAGGCAGGAGGCTGATGAGCTGCCGTGGGCTGAGGTGGAGCAGGAGGCAAATGCTGGGACGATGGCTGAGGAATGGAATGAACTTGATAAGGAAAGAAGGGAGATGAGATCACTGTCTTCGTGGGCGCTTGTTGGGTCTGTGCTTGTTGTGTCTGCGGCGGTTGGTGCTGCTGGGGAGGATGCGAACTCGGCATGGGGAAGGAGGTGGAGTTGGTAGACGGCATTTGCACAATGGGTCTTCGGGTGGCGACAGGCGAACTCTCGAGAGCCGTTGTCGTCGGTACACCCATTGCAATAACGTGACTCAGAGGCGACGGCTCGGGTTTCTTGTAGTGCTCCGAGATGATGAGTTTCGGGGCAGCAGCGGGAGGAGCAGCATCTATCAAATGAGATGAGAGACCATTTCCACGAGTTGACACTCAGTTAATCCATACGCTTAGCTTTCCCCGGGAAGCCCTTAAATTGTTGCCCTCCTTGACCTTGGGCGGGCTGAGCACCGCGAATCGAATTGCAGGAAAAGCAGGCGGAGCGCTTGGCAAAGTTATTCTGGCCGCACAGGGCACATTGCCAATCGCCAGGTTTAGGCTGCACTCCACCTTGACCGCCTTGCTGGTACGGCGGCGGGTGTAATGGGGCCATTGGGTGAGGCGGACGCTGCTTCTCAGCATTGCCACGGTATTGATTGCCCTCCCCCTTAGTCAAGTTGGTCCCGAATCCGCTTTCCTGGGCAGCTTGGGCGCCAATCTCTGCGAGCTTATTAAGCAACAGGTTCTTGAGGAGGTCGGTGCTGCTATTGCTCTTCTTCTCTGTCCCTTCCTTGTCCTTTTTCTTTTCCAAGAGAGCGGCAACGAGCTGCTTCTTGAGATCAGCCGGGCCCGGCGATGATGCCGCGGGTTTGCTGTCACCGCCAAGGAGGGCAGCGAGCAGCACAGTGGCAACATCGGTTGAGTCGTTCTCTCCGCTCTTAGGAGGCTCCGGCTTTGGGACGGGTGGCTGTAGTTGAGCTCCGAATCCACCAAGGGTGGCGAGGACGGCAGGGTTCAACAACGCGGCGCTTCCAATCGCTTGGAGTATCGCTGGATCGACAACTTGAGGCGCCAAGCCAAGTGAAGCCAGGGGATTGGGTGAGGGAGTGGGAGTTTGTTGAAAAGGAGAATTCGCGGGATTTGGGAGGGCGGAAGCGAGCGGGGTCGGAAGCGAGGGTGGAGGCGCCACAGGGAGAGTTCCGGTGCCTGAAATATTGGGGCCGAGGGAGGCGAGCATTTGAGGAGGGAGACCAAGCGCTATGAGCTGCGCGGACAGGTCTCCAGCTGGAGACGTTCCAACAAGAGGGAGAGCACCGCTGAGACCAGGGAAGCCAATAGCTGGTGGAGCGAGTGGGGGCGTCGATAAACCGAGTTGAGCTAACAGAATTGGGTCTACACCAGCCAGCAGGGCCATGGGGTTCGCCGGGTTGCTTGGCCCGTTGCCAGCAACCCCCATAGCCTGAAGCAATAGGAGATTAGGATCGGCGGCAGGGCCCACTCCAAGGCCAGGCGGAACGCCAGGAGGCAGCGAATTTGAATTGAATTGAGGTCCCATTTGCTGCGGCTGACCAAAGAATGTCGGCGCATCGTCATCGACACCACCTGTTGAGTCACGCTTCTTTAACTAGTGAGATAGACGGTGTCAGCAAGCAACCAAGCAAATACTAAACAAATCGAAAAACCGCAGCCGACCTTAATGCCATGACGAGCAGCGACGGATGGAGCGACAAGAACAAATCCTTCCTCTGAATTGAAGGTCACGCTGGGCTCCATTGATAAAGGATTCTTCCACCCAATCTTGACAGGGCGACCGAGGAGATCTCTGCCTTGCAGCTCCTGCTTTGCCTTCTCCGCCGATTCGCGAGTTTTGAACTTGTAGTGAATAAACATGTGAGCGGAAGAATTAAGAATAGGGAGATGGAGAAAGCACAACATACTTGAATGAAGGAGTATCTCCAGGAGGTGTTCCCTTGCAGAATTTTCAACGAAACAATTTCACCATAGGGGCCGAACATGGAAGCGAGGGCCGGTTGGGTCACTTCTGGTGCCAAGTTGCCCACAAAGAGATACTTGGACAAAACTAAAAAGACAAAAAGAGATCCATCAATGAGAAGATTCCATCAGCATCTCAAAAGGATTGAAATCGCACTCTTAATCAACTTCTCGCTGCCAAGGTTGGAAGAAGGAGCAGGAGAACTCTGCACAGGAGTGGGTATGATGGTCTTCGATGAGGGAGGCATGGCACCGCCCTCAGTACCGGACTTTGGAATTCCACGACCAGAGGCCAGTGAGACAGACGGCGCAGAATTATCCACAGATTTCTATTTCCACAAATAAAGTGAGTGAGAAAGAAGACAAAATAGAATCAACGAAGGAGCAAACAACCTTGACAGCAGCAACTTCAGAATTATCCCACCAATTCTGATTTTTCGAAGGCTCATTCGAATTTTTCTCTCCCGCCTCGACTTTGACAGCGGGGGAGTGTAGAGGAGTCGCAGAAGCGAGACTATTCGGAACGGGTGAAATCGAGGGAAATACTTGAGGAGCACCCTGCGTCAATTCGATCGCCTCGGATCTTGGGGCCTGAGGCTCGAAGCTCATGGGCGTGGGGAACAATGTCAGCGTCGGCACCTGGATCAGGGTTGGTGGGAGAAGTGGTGAAGGGGGCTCAGATCGCGGTTTCTTGCGCTCTGGGCTAGAAGATCGAGACGAGGAAGGCGAGCGGGTTCGCTTCTCTCGCTTCTGGTAACCGTCAAGCTCTATCTTGGATTTCTTTGGGGCCACCATGAATGTCTCCTAGGAATGAGGGCATGAGGCTCAAGTCATCACATCGATAGGCTCAACGAGACCGCACATCGTCAATGACACGACCATTCACCTTCACTCGCCCGCTCTCGAGGAAATCGGCCGCCTCCCACTGGCTCATCCCGACGGAGCGACAGTATTCAAGAAGGCTCATATAACTCTCCTCTGCTTCCTTTTTAGTTTCCTTGATGTCCGCCTTTTTCCTTTCTTGTGCAAGCTCTTTCTCACGCTCCTTGTCCCTTTGGGCTTCGCTTATGGTATCACCACCAGCTACAAAACAGGTCACCGAGGGATAAGAATGAAAAGGAGATTCGGAAGAAGATCACCTTTTTTTGCGTCCTTCACGGGCTTCTCTGACTGAGCGAGAGTCATGGCGAGTTGCTCTTTGAAGACGTCAAGAGAACTTGAGGATGGGACCAGAAAAGCAGGAG
>Ga0154020_10011059_pt1 | contig 10295 bp, 9 predicted proteins | sample Klosneuvirus_201_FD_109709 | JGI IMG/M metagenome (GOLD analysis project Ga0154020, IMG submission 109709) | Active sludge microbial communities from wastewater, Klosterneuburg, Austria - Klosneuvirus_20160825_MG | ecosystem: Engineered > WWTP > Aerobic digester > Activated sludge | place... | reverse complement strand
TCTCCCCTGCATCGAGAGCTTCTCGTGGGACTACATCCCCGGCAAGCTCTACCCGGACGACTACAAGTGTTACTGGCGCTCGATGGACGCGGCCTGCGCCAAGTCGGCGAACTGCTCCTACGACTGCCAGGACAAGGTGTGCGGCACCTGCGACGACACCACCTCGGAGCGCGACGACTGCGTCGCCGCCGCCATCAAGTCGGGCGGCAAGTGCTACGACGTGGCCGCGAAGGACGCGGCGGTGTGCTTCGAGAAGTACTCCGCGCAGATCGACACCTGCACCCTCGACGAGATCTACAAGGAGACGCCCGACGTCACCCTCCTCCGCAAGGAGATCCTCGAGTTCTACCGCGGCGCCTGCCGCGACAACGGCGTCTGGACCAACAAGGCCAGCGCCACGCCGCTCGACGGTGGCACCGACTCCGGCTCCACGGATAGCGGTTCGACGGACAGCGGCTCCTCCGATGCGGCCGCCGACGCGCCCGCCGACGGTGGCTGAGGGGCGCGCGATGGCCACCATCGCGCCTCCGGAGTTTCCTCCGGCCGATCACGATCTCACGCGCCTCGGCGTCCGCGCCGCCGGCGTGGCCGCGGGCATCAAGGCGAGCGGCAAGCCCGACGTGGCGCTGCTGGTGGCCGATGCACCGCTGTCGGTCGCGGGGGTGTTCACCCAGAACCTCCTCGCCGCGGCCCCTGTTGCCCTCTGCCGCGCCCACCTCGCGGCGAGCGGTGGCCGCATGCGCGCGCTCGTCGTCAACAGCGGCAACGCGAACGCGTGCACCGGTACACAGGGCGAAGCCGACGCCGCCGCGATGGCCGCGCAGGTCGCCGCGCTCGTCGGCTGCCCGGTGCACGAGGTGCTCGTCTGCTCCACCGGCGTCATCGGCGTCCCGCTCCCGATGGAGCGCGTGCGCGCCGGCATCGCCGCCGCGTTCGCGGCCCTCTCCGCCGAACCCGTCGGCGGCCGCGCGTTCCTCGCGGCCATCCAGACCACCGACGCCTTCGGCAAGGAGGCCAGCGAGGCCGCGGCGGGTCACGTCGTCGCCGGCGTCTGCAAGGGCGCGGGGATGATCCAGCCCGACATGGCGACCATGCTCGCCTTCGTCGGCACCGACGCCGCCGCGTCGCCCGCCGCGCTCGCGAGCGTGATCGGGCGCCTCGCCGCCCGCTCGTTCAACGCGGTCCACGTCGACACGCACACGAGCACCAACGATACCTTCCTCCTCTTCTCGCGCGCGGGCAGCGGCGCGCTCGCTGGCGAGGTGCTCGCCAGCGTCGAGCGCGTCTCGCGCCGCCTCGCGTGGCTCATCGCGCGCGACGGCGAGGGCGCGACCAAGGTCACCACGATGACCGTGCGCGGCGCCGCGAGCGACGAGGCCGCGCGCGCCGTCGCCGTGCACGTCGCGAGCTCCGCCCTCGTCCGCACCGCGTTGTTCGGCAACGACCCGAACTGGGGGCGCTTCGTGAGCCAGGTCGGCAACAGCCGCGCGGTGAAGAGCGTCGCCGGCCTGCGGTGTCTGCTGCAGGGCACGGTCGTGTTCGAGGGCGGGGGCCCGACCCGCTTCGATCGCGCAGCGCTGTCGCAGGCGATGCGGGTGCCCGACGTGTCGCTCGAGATCGAGCTCGCCGAGGGCCACGGCGAGGCGGTGCTGCTCACGGCCGACCTCGGCTACGAGTACGTGCGCATCAACGCCGAGTACACCACGTGAGCGCCTGGCGCTCGCTCCTGCGCCCGCTCTTGTTCCTGGCGTCGCCGGCCGAGGCGCACGCGCTCGGGTTCTTCGCGCTCGGCGCGCTCGAGCTCGCGCCGTCGCTCGCCGCGCGCCTGCGGCCGTCGCTCGACCCCTCCCTCACCGTCGAGGTCATGGGTCTGACGTTCCCCTCGCCGCTCGGGCTCGCGGGCGGGTTCGACAAGAACGCGGAGCGCCCCCACGCGCTCTCGGCGCTCGGCTTCGGCTTCCTCGAGCTCGGCACCGTCACCGCGCTCGCGCAGGAGCAGAACCCCGAGCCGAACCTGTTCCGGCTCCCGCTCGACCGCGCGTTGATCAACCGGCTCGGGTTCCCGAACCAGGGCGCCGCCGCCGTCGCGCGCGCCTACGCGACCCTTCCCTCGCCGCCGATCCCGGTCGGGTTCTCGATCGGGAAGTCGCGCCTCGTCGACATCGAGCCCATCGAGGGCGCCATCGCCGACTACCTCGCTTCGTTCCGCGCGGTGCTCCCCGTCGCGCAGTTCGTGGTGGTCAACGTCTCGTCGCCCAACACCAAGAACCTCCGCGCGCTGCAGGGCCCGGCGGTCGCGCGCGCCCTGCTGTCGGCGCTCGTCGCCGAGAACGAGGGTCGCGTCCCCCTGCTGCTCAAGGTCGCTCCCGACCTCGACGAGGCCGAGCTCGACGCGCTGCTCGACGTGGTCGCCGAGGTGGGGCTCACCGGCGTCGTCTGCTCCAACACCACCATCCGCCGCGATGGCCTCCGCACGAGCGCGCGAGACATCGAGGCGATCGGTGGCGGCGGCCTCTCCGGCCCACCACTCCGCGAGCGCGCCCGCCTCGCGGTCCGCCGTGCGCGCCGTCGGCTCGGCGAGGATGCGGTCGTGATCGGGGTCGGGGGGGTCGAGACCGCAGCCGATGTCGTCGCCCTCGTGCGCTCCGGCGCAGACCTGGTGCAGGCGTACACCGGCTTCATCTACGGCGGTCCGCGCTTCCCGGCCCAGGTCACCCACGACCTCGCGCTCGAGCTCCGTCGACAGGGGGCCTCGCACCTCCGCGAGCTCCGCGACCGCGACCTCTCGTGAAGCGCGCGCTCGTCCTCGCGCTGGTCGCCGCCCTGCTGCTGCGGCTCGGGCCCACCCTGCTCGCCTTCGTCTCGCCGCGCTTCCGGGCGCGCGCGCGGGCGATCGGGCGCCGGCTCGACGTCGTCGGCGCACTTGCCATGCTCGGCTGGACGGTGGGCCTCCTCACCCAGCGCGCGTTCGTCGAGGCCGCGGTGGTCGGGCTGATCTCGATCCCGGTGGTGGTGGCCGGGGTCGTCGCGCTGCGTTCGTAGTTGCCGGCGGCGCCCTCGCGTCCTCTACTCTCGCGGTGACCATCCGCAACGCCGTCGCCGAGGACCGCGCGCGCCTCGGCGAGCTCGCCGAGGGCCTCGTCCGGCTCCACCACGACCTCGACCCCGCGCGTTTCCTGCCCGGTGAGGGCATCGGCGAAGGCTACGGGCGCTGGCTCGTGAAGGAGTCGTCCCGCGAGGGCGCGGTGGTGCTCGTCGCCGAGAAGGACGGCGACGTGGTCGGCTACTGCTACGGCACGCTCGAGGGCCGCAACTACAACGACCTCCTCGACACGCACGGCAAGCTGCACGACGTGTTCGTGGCCGCTCCTGCGCGTCGTCTCGGCTTCGCCCGCGCGCTCGTGCTCGGGATGGCCGCCGCGCTCACCGCGAAGGGCGCCCCGCGGGTCGTCCTCGACACGGCGGTCGCCAACGAGGCCGCGCAGCGGCTGTTCGCCTCGCTCGGGTTCCGCCGCACGATGATCGAGATGACGCGGGAGGCGGGTCCGTGACCGCCGCGCACTGCCTCCGCTGCGGCGTCGCGCTCGTCGATCGGCACGACGGCGAGCGCACGCGGCGGACGTGCCCTGCCTGCGGCTGGGTGTTCTACGACAACCCGCTCCCGGTGGTGGCGGCGATCGTCGAGCACGAGGGCGCGGTGATCCTCGTGCGCAACCACGGCTGGCCCGAGAAGATGTTCGCGCTCGTCACCGGCTTCCTCGAGCGCGACGAGACGCCCGAGGCCGGCGTGCTCCGCGAGGTGCGCGAGGAGCTCGGGCTCGAGGGCGAGGTGGTCTCGCTGATCGGGGTCTACGATTTCGCGATGCGCAACGAGCTCATCGTCGCGTTCCACGTGCGCGCCACGGGCACGATCGTGCTCGGCGCCGAGCTCGCCGACCATCGACGCGTCGCGAAGGAGAAGCTCCGCCCCTGGCCGCTCGGCACGGGCCTCGCCGTGCGTGACTGGCTCGCCCGCCAGACCTAGCTGGCGAGCCTCTTGCGTATCCCCCGAACGGAGTCTCCTCAGCGTCCAGTTCCCCGCAGTTCCCCGCGGAGCCCGCCGCAAACGTTGCGAACCCCTGAATCGCTTGCGTGCCCATGACCCCGAGCCCCCACCCCGCAGAAGCCCTCCGCGAGAACCCGCTCCTCACCGATCTGCCGCCCGACGACGCGCAGGCCCTCTCGCGCTTCCTCGAGGTGATGGAGGTCGAGGGTGGCGAGTCGATCCTCCGGGAGGGCGAGCCCGGGGTGGACATGTTCTTCGTCCTCGCGGGCAGCGCGCGGGTGTTCCACGCCGGCCTCGAGGTGCAGACCCTCGAGCCGGGCGACCACTTCGGCGAGCTCGCGCTGCTCGCCGAGCGCCCGCGGGCCGCGTCGGTGGTGGCCGACGAGCGCCTCACGCTCGCGCGCCTGTCCCGCCGCTCGTTCGAGCGCATGGCCGAGGAACGGCCCGCCCTCGCTCTCGCCCTCCTGCGTCGCGTGGTGGACCGGCTCGGCCTGCAGCTCGTCCACATGACGGAGAACGTCGGCGTCCTTCTCCGCGAGCGCACCCTCCCGCGGCGCACGTCGATCGAGATCAAGGTGTTCGGCGTGACCAAGCAGGTGCCCATGGGCACGCTGCTCCACACCGTGCTGCCGGCGAACCACGACGGCGCGCTCGTCGTCGCCGCGCTCGTCGACCGCAAGCCGACCGCGCTCTCCACCCCGCTCCTCGCCGACGCCGCGATCGAGCCGCTCACGACGCACACCTGGGAGGGCCGCGAGGTCTACCGGAGGAGCGCAGGCCTCGTCCTGCTCGAGGCGGCGGCGCGCATCGGCGTGCAGCTGCGCACGGGCCCCTCGCTCTCCTCGGCGCAGATCGTGGAGCTCCCGCACGAGGGCGACCACTTCGCGCTCGCCGAGCTGCTCGAGCTCGAGATCCGCCGCATCGCCGAGGCCGACCTGCCCATCGTCGAGGAGCTGTGGGCGGTCGAGGAGGCCACCTCGCACTTCGCCGCGCGCGAGTGGGAAGACGCGCAGGCCATGCTGCGCACCTGGCGCGACCCGACCGTGCGGCTCGTCACCTGCGGCACGGTCTACGCGCTGTCGCTCGCGCCGCTGCTCCCGCGCACCGGCGCGCTCTCCGACCTGACCGTGCGGCCCTACGCCGGCAACCTGCTCCTCGAGTTCGGGAGCCCGGTCTCGGAGAACCTCCCCGAAGGCGTGCGCGAGGTGGGCGATCCCACGCTCTCGATGCGCAGCGCCGAGGCGCCGCGGTCCTCCGAGATGGTCGTCGAGCACAAGGCGTGGCTGCGCACCCTCGGCGTCGACAGCGTCGGCGCGTTCAACCTGCGTTGCATCCGCGGCGACGTCTCCGAGCTGATCCGCGCCGCCGAGGGCTTCCACGAGAAGCGCATCGGGCGCGCGGCCGACCTCATCCGCGACCGCGCGCCGCGCATCATCACCATCGCGGGCCCCTCGTCGTCGGGCAAGACCACGTTCATCAAGCGGCTCACCGTGCAGCTGCAGATCAACGGCATGATCCCGCGCGCGATCTCGCTCGACGACTACTACGTCGACCGCGACAAGACCCCGCTCGACGCGGATGGAACCCTGGATTTCGAGGCCCTCGAGGCCCTCGATCTGCCGCTCCTGCAGACCCACCTCGCGCGCCTGCTCGCCGGCGAGTCGGTGCGCACGGCGCACTACGATTTCGTCACCGGCAAGAGCCACCCCGACGGCGGCCCCGAGCTCCGCCTCGCGCCGAACGAGGTGCTCATGCTCGAGGGCATCCACGGCCTGAACCCGGCGCTCCTCGGCTCGGCCGCCCCGCGCGACCAGGTGTTCCGCACGTTCATCCACCCGGTGGTCGGCCTGCCGATCGACCGGCTCACCTCGGTGAGCCCCGCCGACATCCGGCTGCTCCGCCGCATCGTCCGCGATCGGCACTCGCGCAACCTCTCGGCGGCCCAGAACATCCTCCGCTGGCCTGCGGTGCGCGACGGCGAGCGCAAGCACATCTTCCCCTTCCTGCCCCAGGCCGACACGGTGTTCGACAGCTCGCTCGCCTACGAGCCCTCGGTGCTCAAGGTGTTCGCCGACCGCTACCTGCTCGAGGTGCCGCGGGAGCACCCGAGCTACACCACGGCCTACCGGCTACGCCGCCTCATCGACCACTTCGTGACCATCTACCCGGACCACGTCCCGCCGACCTCGCTGCTCCGCGAGTTCATCGGCGGCAGCGGCTTCGAGTACTGAGGGCCGATCGTCCAGGGAAGCTGGCGCCAGGCGGGTCGCCATTTTGTTTCCGCACGAATGTAAAACGCCGGCTTTACATCCGTGCGGGCGGAAAAAGCAGCGCAGGCCTCGCGAGCAGCGCGGTCAGCCGGCGGCGAGCTTCTTGCCGAGGGCGAACCCGAGCGCGTGGGCCTGCTCCACGCTCTCGACCGTGCCGTCGCTCGAGCCCTCGCGCAGGCGCGAGCCGTCGGCCTCGGCGAGCCACGCGCGCAGCTCGAGGCGGGTGCCCTCGACCACCGCGTGCGCCGCGAGCGGCACCGTGCAGTCGGCCTCGAGCGCCACGAGCACGCCGCGCTCGGCCGCGGCTCGGAGCGCGGTGGGCGCGTGGGCCTTCACCGAGAGCGCCTTCCAGGTCTCGTCGTCGCCGTCGCGCGCCTCGATCGCGAGGATGCCCTGCGCGACGGCCGGGAGCATCTCTTCCATCGAGAGCGCTGCGTGCGGCGGCAGGCTCTCGATCGGCACGCCGAGGCGCGAGAGGCCCGCGGCCGCGAGGAGGATGCCGTCGTAGCCGCCGCCCTCGAGCGCGCTCATCTCGAGCTTGCGGAGGCGCGTGTCGATGTTGCCCCGCAGCGGCTCGACGGCGAGGTCGGGACGCGCGCGCAGGAGCGCGAGCTTGCGCCGCATGCTCGAGGAGCCGACACGGGCGCCCTTGGGGAGCGCAGCCAGCGAGGGTTCGTGGCCCCGCGGGACGAGCAGCACGTCGCGCGGATCGGCGCGCTCGGGGACGCACGCGATCGAGAGCCCCGGCGGCAGCCGCGCGGGGAGGTCCTTCATCGAGTGCACGGCGAAGCGCGCGCGGCCCTCGAGCAGGGCCTCCTCGATCTCCTTCACGAACAGACCCTTGCCGCCGATCTCGGAGAGCGGGCGGTCCTGGATCTTGTCGCCGGTGGTGACGACCTGGAGCTCCTCGACCGACAGGCCGGGGTTGCCCGCGCACAGGTCGCGGACGAAGGCCCTGGTCTGGGCGAGGGCGAGGGCGGACCGGCGAGTGGCGACGACGAGCTGCATCGAGAGGCTCAATGCCGCGGCGCCGCCGCGTCGTCCACCGGGACCGATTTCGCCTTGGGTTCAGCGCTGTTTCCCTCTGTCGCTCCCGGACCGTCCCCGTCCGGTCCTCCGCTCCGGGTTCGCGGCCCCTCCGCGGGCAGGTCGTAGACCTGGCGGACCAGGGCGATCACCTGCTCGCCGTCGGGGCGGTCGAGGCTCTCCTTGAGGAGCTGGGTGGGCGCGTGCAGGAGCTTGTTGGCGGCGGCCTCGAGCATCACGCCGAGCGCCTTGCGGTCGTCCTCGCCGAGGTGCTTGAGCTTGTGCGACAGCGAGCGGTCGAGCTCGGCGGCGAGGGTGGAGCGCACCTTCTCGCGCAGGGCGACGATGGTGGGCGTGACCTCGAGCTGCCGCGCCCACTTGGCGAACTCGGCCACCTCGTGGGCCACGATGCGCTCGGCGGCCTCGGCTTCGGCCTTGCGCTCGTGCATGCCCTCGGCGACCACCTGCTCGAGGTCGTCGATGTCGTAGCGGAAGCAGTTGTCGAGGTCGTGCACGCGCGGGTCGACGTTGCGCGGCACCGCCACGTCGACGAAGAACAGCGCGCGCCCCTTGCGCCGCTTGACCGCGGCCGCGGCGATCTCCCGCGTGACCACGAACGACGAGGCGCCGGTGGACACGAGCACGATGTCGGCGTGCTCGAGGAGCGTGGGCAGCTCGCCGAGCGAGCGCGGCTCGGCGTTCTCGATGGTGCGGGCGAGCGCCTCGGCCTTCTCGAACGAGCGGTTGGCGATGAGGATCTTGGTGACGCCCGCGGCGACCAGCGCGCGCGCCGCCGACTCGGCGATCTCCCCCGCGCCGAGCAGCAGCACCTCGTGCTTGCTCATGTCGCCGAAGATGCGCTTGGCGAGGTCGACGGCGACGCTCGCCACGCTGACCTGCCCTGCGCCGAGGGCGGTCTCGGTGCGCACGCGCTTGCCCACGTGGAAGGCGCGGTGCATGGCGCGCCCGAGCACGCCGCCGACGGCATCGGCCTCGGTCGCGGTCTCGAACGCCTCTTTCACCTGCCCGAGGATCTGCGGCTCGCCCATGACGAGCGAGTCGAGCGAGGCGGCCACGCGGAAGACGTGGCGCAGGGCGTCCTCCCCGCGGTGCTCGTAGAGGTAGGGGCGCAGGTCTTCTTCCTTGACCCGGATCGCCAGCATCTTGCGGGCCTGCGCGACGACGCTGTGGTCGTCGGCGCCCGACAGGTAGAGCTCGACGCGGTTGCAGGTGGAGACGAGCACGGCCTCGCGGACGGTGCCGTCCTCGCGCAGCCGGCCGAGCAGGGGCGCGCGCTCGTCGCCCGCGATGGCGACGCGCTCCCGGACGGCGACGGGCGCCGACCGGTACGAGACCCCGACCACACAGAGCTCTACGCCGCTCTTCTTCATCCGCGTCCCGCGCGATCGCGCACCAGGTAGACGACGAACACCAGCACCGCGCACCCGAAGCCCACGAGGGTGCCCCAGGCCGCGCGCCGACCGCGCCAGCCGCCGGCGCTGCGCATGAACAGGACGACCGCGAAGCAGACCCACGCCGCGTAGGCCAGGATCTGCCGCAGGAGCTGGGCTCGACCGATCGCGTCGCCGAACTTGCCGATGAACAGGAGCCCCGTGAGGATGCCGAGCGTGAGCAGGGGGAAGCCCGCGAGCAGGAACCGGTGCGACGCACGCTCGAGCACCTCGAGCGGCGGCAGGCCGCGGGTGCGGCCGAGGGTGCGCTTCTGCTTGAGCTGCTTCTCTTGAACGAGGTAGGTGGCCGCGAGCGCCGAGGAGACGGCGAACAGCGCGCTCGCCACGAGGATGGCGGTGACGTGGAACGGCAGCACCGCGCTCTTGATCAGCGGCGCCGCCGGGCCCCCGCCGAGGAACCGCGCCGAGAGGATCGCGCCGAGCGAGATGGGGGCCACGAACGCACCGACCGCGTCGAGCCGCTTGGCCCGGCTCACGAACAGGAACACCGTGGCCGCGACCAGACCCATGAGCGAGGCGGCCTGCTGGATGCCCTCGACGGGGCACGCGCGCGCGATCGCCGCCGTGAGCATGAAGTACCCGAAGTGGGCGAGCGCCCCGACCCCGAACAGGAGCTCGGCGCGGTGCCCCAGCTGGTCGCCGGCCTGGACCTGGGTGGCCTCTTGACCGCGCCGGGCGATGCGGGCGAAGAACAGCCCGCCCGCCCCGGCATAGGCGAGGGACGTCCCGATCAGCAGGAGGTCGGCGGCCGTGGAGAGCTGCACGCCCGGAGCATAGCGCGTGCGACGCACCATGGCGTGACGGCGCGCACACGACCCGACTATGTTCCCGGGCCCCATGCCCCGCTTCCGGATCCGCGGCGTGATGCCGAGCGACCACGCGGACCTCGTCCGTGTCGCCCGTCACCTCAACTCGGTGAACCTGCCCGACAACGACGAGGCGGTCCTCGGGATCATCGACCACTCGACCCAGTCGTTCCTGGGCAAGGTCCCCCCGAAGCGCGCCGAATACGTGTTCGCCCTCGAGGAGCTGGCCACCGGGAGGGTGGTCGGCACCTCCATGGTCATCGGCCAGCTCGGCCGCCGCGACGCGCCGTACATCTACTTCGACGTCCGCAGCGAGGAGAAATACTCGAGCACGCTCGACAAGCACTTCCACCACACGGTGCTGCGCATCGGGTACTCGTACGACGGCCCGACGGAGATCGGCGGCATCGTCCTCTTGCCGGAATATCGCCTCGTGCCCGAGAGGCTCGGCCAGTTCCTGTCGTACGTCCGGTTCCTCTTCATCGCGATGCACCGCGACAAGTTCCGCGACGAGGTGCTCGCCGAGCTGCTGCCGCCCCTCGAGTCCGACGGCACGAGCCACCTCTGGGAGGCCCTCGGCCGGCACTTCACGGGCCTCTCGTACATGGAGGCCGACAAGCTCTCGAAGAAGAACAAGGAGTTCATCAAGGGCCTGTTCCCCGAGGGCGACGTCTAC